>Ga0208783_10000065_pt1 | contig 58649 bp, 88 predicted proteins | sample DEB19_08_DNA_2_FD_184529 | JGI IMG/M metagenome (GOLD analysis project Ga0208783, IMG submission 184529) | Aqueous microbial communities from the Delaware River and Bay under freshwater to marine salinity gradient to study organic matter... | ecosystem: Environmental > Aquatic > Marine >... | reverse complement strand
GGCCCGCCGACGCTGCTCTGCACGCTCTTCTGCGGCCTGCTGCATCTGCCACCGCATCCACGCAGGCATCTCGTCCATGGCTGCCATGCCACCCAGCGGCATGGGGTTGTACGTTTCCTCCGCTGCGCGGGGGAAGGGGAGCACACCGCCGCCCCCGGGCTGACCGACTGCCGCCGAGATCAGCCGCACCTTGCGAAGCTGCTTGACCGGCTTGCCGCTGCGAGGGTCGATGGGGTAGATCTCGTACTTGCCTGCCCCATAGTTGTCGCGCAGGTCATGGTCGAACGGACGCGAGTCCACGCGCTCCAAGAACTCCCAACCGTCTGCCGTCTGCTTGCGAACTTCCCACTCCGCGTCCTCAAAGTCCTCTTCGGTGGGCATGCGGTCGTCTTCGACAGCGCGACCAGACCCGACTTGCTTGGCGAACGAGGTCGTGAACACCACCGGGGTGCCGTCGTCGGGCAGATCGTGCGGGGCTACGGGCAACGTGGCGGAAGCAGCAGGGTTCTTCACGGTCTTGGTCGGCATGGTTGCTCCTTGGGGTAGGTGGCGCTAGAGTATCTCTCAACTGGAAGATCTAGTCAACAAGGGAGGTGTGCGTGGGAGCCAGACCCTACCAGAGTGCGTTGATCTACGAGGTCACCAAGCTGTTCGCCAAGGGGCACACCCGCCTCATGGTTCAGCTTGCCACGGGTGGCGGCAAGACGAAGATCGCAAGCGAACTGGTCAGGCGGGCACAATGTAAGCGGCTGCTGTACATCGTGCCATCGGACGAGATCTTGGAGCAGACCAGCGAGACGCTCGACGCGGTCGGCATCGCCCACGCCACGCTGACGGCGGGCAAGTACGTCGATCTGGACGGGGTGTCGTGCCTGCTCGCGATGTCGCAGACGCTCCAGCGGCGGCTGGGCACCGACATGTTCGCCCGCTGGAAGCCAGACCTGATCTTCGTGGACGAGGCCCACAAGCTGATCGAGCAGCACCGCCGCGTGCTGGGCCACTGGAAGTGCCCCGTGATCGGCATGAGCGCCACGCCTGTGCGTCTGGACAACAAGCCTCTCAGCACCTTGTGGCCTGTACTGGTCTGCGGCCCGTCGATCAAGTCGTTGCAGCGGCAAGGCTTCTTGGTCAACTGCCGCACGGTCAACGCCTACATGCCCGATCTGTCGCTGATCCGAAAGCGCGGGCACGACTACGACGCCGACGCCCTCGACCTCGCCTACAGCGACGACCGCATCATCCGCAGCGCCCCCGACTGGTGGCTCAAGTTCGCCAAGGGCAAGCGCACCATCGCGTTCACGCCGGGGATCCGCTCCTCCCTGCGCCTCATGGAAGCCTACAAGCGCCGAGGCATCCGCGCCGAGCATGTGGACGGCACCACACCCCGCACCGAGCGCAAGGCTGCACTGGAACGCCTGCGGCGGCACCAGATCGACGTGCTCTTCAACTGCAACCTGTTCGTCGAAGGGCTTGATCTGATCGAGACACAGTGTGTCCAGCTACTTACAGCCTCTGAAAGCCTCGCAAGGTTCATGCAACAAGTGGGCCGGGGCCTCAGAGTAGCCCCCGGCAAGCGCGAGCTTCTGTTGCTCGACCACGGGGGCAACTCCGCACGGCACGACCGCGTGGACGCTGATCGCGACTGGTACAACGGCGGCATCTCGCTGGAGAACAGCAAGAAGACTTGCCTGTGCTGCGGGACGCTGATCGAAGCCGAGCGCAACCTGTGTCCTGCGTGCTTCAAGGATCCAGAGCCTAAGCCCAAGCACAGCCCGCTGGCAGAGGGTCGCGCCGAGCAAGCCACCTCCCGAGCTACCCCGCCCCGGCCTTGCCCCTCTTGGGCGCTCGCCGTGCGCCCGCAGTGGGAGCAGATGGAGCAGGAGCGATACGCCCAAGCCCTGCCCCTGTCGGAGACGGAACGGTACTGCCGTCGTCTGCTGCGGGTGGCTTGAGGTAGCCAAGCTCCACAAGCGTAGCGTGCAACTCTGCGTATCCTTTGACGACCCGTGCTTCCCACCCACGGTCGCGAAAGGCTTGCAACCAGCCCTCCTGTTGCGCCGTTGTTGCACCACCGACGCGCCGCTTCAACTCCAACGCTGCGCCAACCTTGCCCGTGCTCGTCGGGTCGATGATGATCAGGTCAGGGACGCCCGCTTGAACGCCTTCTGCCCACAGTTTCGCGGCTGTAGCCTTGCTACGCAGGCCACCGTTCGGCACGGCAAAGAACTTGACACGGGCTTCCCGTAGTGCGAGTACAGCCCTCCTCTGCACCTCATGCTCTGACCACTCTTTAGCCATGCTGCACCTTGGGTTGCGGTCGTTTCGGAGGCTTTGGGCACAAGAGCTACAAGTACCGGCTACAAGCCCAAAAAACTGGGGTCAACTGCCGGATAGTACTAGGCAACAAGGACTACCAAGACTTTTTTGCCCCATAGTTTCTATCGCCAACAAGGATCGAGGAGGTACTACTATGCCCCGTCGTGACCATGATCACGATGAAAAGTTTGGGCCAAAAAAGTGCTGGTAGTCCTTGTTGGGCCGTGATCTCGCGGGGTTGACCCCCGTTTCTGCCCCTCGTAGCTGGTGCTTGTAGGTCTTGTGCGCCCAACCCTGTAAACCACCGCAACTACAGACACTGCAAGGCGAAAGTGCGGTCGTGGCGCGAAGTGCGGTAGACGTGCAACCGACACTTCTGGAAGTCCTAGTCAAGCCCCCTGCTTACGCTTTCAGTTCCAAGGGATAGCGGTAGTTCCGCACCCCGTTGTCATAGAACCTCTTGCAGCGCCTGTCAACCGCCTGCAAGAACTTCTGCCGGTTCCGCACGACGTAGCCGTTGGCTTGCGCCCAGACGGCGTAGCTGGCGTACAAGCTCGCGCCATCGCTGCCCTTTCCGCGCACCGGCTCGCAGTGGTTGCACACGTCCGTGATGAACTGGCTGATCTCGTCTTGGCCCAGCCGCCAACTGTTGACCTCGTCCACGCTCTGCTGCGGCTCATGGTAGCGCCCACGCTGGAGCAGGGTGGCTGCGTGGCGCAGTGCCCAGCACACGATGGCGTCCCGCTCTTCGGCCAAGATGGTCTGCGCCAGCGCGTTGCCTTCTGCCGTGGCCTCAAACTTGCGGGCGAAGTCGAACAGCATGAAGCGACGGAAGAAGCCAAAGCTATCGTCCTCGACCTCTGGCAGCGCGTTGCAAGATGCGAGGTGGCCCGCCTTGGGCCGGAAGAAGAACGGCGACTCGCGAATCACACGCCCGTCGATCTGATCACCCGACACCAGCGCCTTGATCGCCGCCGCCGCGTTCTGGTCGAGGCGCTTCTCAGGCAGTTCGCCCACCACATTGAGCAGCGCACCCGAGAGCATGGCGCGGTAGTACTGCTGCCCAAAGTTCTGCGGGGTCACGTTGGTCACCGTGCCCTCTGGGAACAGCCCCGTCACGACCGTGATCACAGTAGACTTGCCGTTGGAGCCGCTGCCCTTCAAGATCACAGCCTTCTGCATCCGAGTGGCCACGCCACACAGGGCCGCACCGATAAACTCGATGAACGCCTGCACCTTGTCGCCCCGGCCCGCTTCGCCCTCCCACACGTCGTCCAGCAGCTTCAAGAACTTGACCGGCTTCTTGTCGCTCCAACCAAACTCGTAGCCCACCCGCGACCGCTGCGCGGGGCTGTGGTGGTGGAAGTTCAGCTTGTTGTCGCAGACCTCGACCCAGCGGTCAGCCAGCGTCAGGCCAGCCGGGGCGTTGGCAAAGAAGTCCTTCTGCGCCCGCGACTGACACAGCACCTCGTAGGTGCCCGCGACCGTCGAGGCGTTGATCTTCAAGGGGTGCAAAGCCCAGCCACCCTGCGGGCGAGCCACGCGCACCTGCAAGCCAGCGAAAGAGTGAATCACCTGCTCGACCCGAGACTTGGCCAACTCAACCCACACCCCAGCGTTGCCGTACAACCACAGCTTGCCCAAGTCGAACACCAGCCGCTCTGTGCCCTTCTCCAGCACCCGTGCTACGCGCTCTGCCAACTCGACATGGTCGCCGCGCTCCAGCCGCTCCTCTTGCCCTTCTGGGTCAACCCCCTCGCCGTCGCCGTCACCCCCGCCCCCACCACCCCCGCCGCCGTCGTCCTCGTCTGCCCCCAACCGCGCCGCCCAGCGGGCGATCCCCTCAAGCTCGCCCATGTTCTCGTCTTGCACGGGCGGGTCGCACCGACGCCGGTCGAACAAGACCAGCAGGGCAAGGATCGTCTCCTCGTCGCCCTTGTGCTTGTTGGCGATGTGGCCAGCGTAGCGCGTCAGTTCCTTGTGCCGCTCACCCTGCCCCACGCGCTCAGGCGGGACGTAGGGCATGAACACTTCGGCGTGCTCGATCCCCGCGAACAGCCCGCCCCGAGGCGGCAGCGGTGGCGGGGGAGTGAACACCGCAGGCTCGACCAGTTCAGCCGCCAGCGCCCGCTTCTTGCCGTCCACAATCGAGTACGGCAGCCAGTAGAACTGCAACGGGTTGGAGATCTCGTCCACCCGCTCAAGCCCGCCGTCGCGCAAGCACTGCCGGAAGTCCTTGCACCACCGTGCGTACTCTTCAACCTCCATCGTGTGCGGCAGCGCAACGACCACGCGCATCCCACGCGGGGTGTCGTAGATCAGCGAGCCGGGGGCGATGAACCTCGCTTTGGCCCACATCTCGTCACGCCACTGCTGCGGCACCTTGTTCTTCTTGTTGCGGTGGGCGTCGGGGTTGTCCACGTCGGCCACGGCCACGTCGAACACCAGCCGCAGCCCGTAGTCCGCGAGCCTGCCAAGCGCGTCCGAGTCCAACCACGGGCACCTGTCCACGTCCGCGCCGCTTGCGTCCACCAGCCGGTAGGGCACGAAGAACGCGGGCGAGGCGTACTCCGTGCTCGCTGCCTCGACCAGCGGCATCGTGCGGTAGCTGACGACCTGACTTCCCGGCTTGCCGTCCCACGCAGTCTGACCCGCGACCAGACCGTTGGGCTTGACTGTGACCTTCACCATCTTGCCATCCTTCACTGGCCTTGCCAGCCTTGTAGAACGCGGTCAACCTTACTTGTCGTCTGGCGGCGTCAAGGTGTCGCTAGGAGCACCAAGCGGCTCCACCAGCGACCGCCCACCCGACACGAACGACCGCGCCGAGATCTCACCCTTGGACAGCACCTCCAGCTTGGCCAGCGCCTCCGCGCTGGGGCGGCTATCCCCCTGTTTCCAAGCGTAGATCGTCTGACGAGACACCCCCAGCAAGTCGGCCAGTTCGTTGGTCTTCCAGCCGGTCACCTGCATCCACTTGCGAAAGAACCCACTCATGCGATCACCTCCGAGGCGCGGACTCTAGCCGCCGGTCTGGGCGGCGTCAAGATCTCTTGACACTTTCGGCCCACCGGCCTATGCTGCGGCCATGAACTTGAAGCCCCTGCGACATGTCAGCGCGAGCCAGATCAAGACCTTCTCCCAGTGCGCCCGCAAGCACTTCTACGAGAAGATCATGGGCATCGAGGTGCCGGTCAGCGCAGGCGCACAGTTCGGCACGCGGGGCCACACGGCAGTTGAGACGCGCATCCAGACCGGGGCGTGGCCGACTGACGACCCCGAGGCCGTGCAGCGTGCCATGGCGGGCTGGAAGTTCGTACCCCAGAACACCAAGCTGCTGGTCGAAGAAGAGATGCAGCTAGACGACGCGGCTCTGCCGGTCATCGGGCGCGTGGACTTGGTTGCACCGCACGCGAGCGTCATCCTCGACCACAAGTTCATGTCGAGCTTTCGCTACGCCAAGACGCCAGCGCAGTTGCGCGTAGACCCGCAGGCGATCCTCTACTCGACGTGGGGCTTGCGGGCGGGCTACCTGCGCCCCCGGGAGATCACCTTCCGGCACATCACCTACCTGACGCGAGGCAACCCCGACGCGCAGACCTCGCAGGTGCAGTTCGAGATTCGCGAATTGCAAATGGCCTACGACGGCCTGCGGGGTGTGATCGACCGCATGGTTGAGGCGAGCCACAAGGACGACCCCCGCGCCGTGCAAGGTGCGATGGAGTCGAGCGACCCATCGCCCTGCGAGGCGTATGGAGGCTGCCCCCACAAGGGCAGGTGTTTGGCGCTCACAGGCAAGGGCCTGTGGGGGCAGTTGGGAGTGACGGACAAGGCAAAGGAGAAGGAGACTGCGATGAACCTGTTGGACAAGTTGAAGAGCCGCAAGGCCACACCGGCCCCCATGTTGGAGGCGCTGCCGCTCGACTACGGGGCGGTCAACCCCCCAGACGGCACCGACGAGGCTCCCACGCCGGTCGAGAAGCCCAAGAAGACCAAGGCCGCGACCAAGCCCGCCCCGGGCATGGACTTGCAGGCCGAGTTGGCCATGGAGTTCTTGCCTGTGGTCAAGGTGGGCGAGGGCCAGAACGGCAAGCGCACGGTGGGCGTCGTTGCAGCGGTCAACGACGCACTGGCGTCGATGGGCAGCGTCGAGGCTGCGCCCGACTTGAGCTTCCCGCCCAGCGATGCCGAGATGTCCGAGTTTCGCGCCAAGGAGACGCGGCGGCAGGCCAACGCCAGTACGCTGTTCATCGGGTGTCTGCCCAGCGGCGAGGGCTACGACCACCTCGACAACTGGCTCGCCCCCCTGCTCGCGCAGGCTGCCGAGACGATGGGCGTTGACCACTACACCCAAGCCGACTTCGGCAAGGGCAAGGCGGCGCTCTTGGCGCTGATCGTCCACAAGGCCAAGTCGGGCGACCTGCCGACTGCGATGGTGGTTGATCCCCGCTCGCCGTCTGCGGACTTGGCGGTCGAGATCTTGCGTCCCCACTACGGGCGCGTCATCCAGCGGTTCAGCTAGGAGGCCAGCATGACACGGGAAGAACTGAAGAGCGTGCTGCAACAAGGCTTGGCCGAGATTGAAGCAGGGAGCGCAGGTGAGCTTGCTGCTGCCCGCAACGAGGTCAAACGGTGGAAGGACGAGTGGCAGTCGCTCATGGGGTACGTCAGCAACATCCGCGAGTCGCGCATCTGGGCAGACCAAGCCTACTTCAAGGCCAAACAGGAGGCCAGCGACTTGGCCAAGCGTGCGGAAGAGCTTGAGCGCGAGAACGGTCAGCTTCGCGAGTTGATCGGTGCAAACACCATTCAGATCGCACTGCTTGAGCGCAAGGTTGAGCGTTTGACCAAGGGGGCAGCGTGAGCGTGTATTACCCGAGTGCAGAGGCAACGTGCGACCGTTGCGGCCACACCGAGTCGATTGACGGCGACAGCATCGGCTCTGGCCACTACATGTTCCCCACGCTCGACGAGATCGGCTGGGGTTGGGGCGAGGAGGGCGACCTGTGCCCCGAGTGCTTGGATGGAGGCAACAAGGGCGAGGCCGAGCCATGACGGGCCGGAACTACTCACCAGAGCACTACCTGCTCGCGGCTGACCTCTTGCCCCACGCCAAGGAGGAGGTCGCCCGAGTGTCGTGGCACGACCTTGAGGAGTCGCTGGAGCGCCACGCACACGGGCGCATCCCGCTTGCCTGTGCGGACACGCGGCGGGAGCTTGCCTTCGCTCGTGAGGTGGGGATGTTTCCTGAAGACGGGGTTGAGGAGCGGGTGTGCGCTATTGAACTGTCCAAGATTGTCGCAAAGTTGCTTGCCGACTTGCATCCCCGAGAGGAGAAGGTGCTGCGGATGCGCTTTGGGTTCGATGGCGGGGACGGTGCCACGCTGGAAGCTGTTGGCAAGCGTTTCGGCCTTCACAAGACGCGCATCCGGCAGATTGAGGCCAAGGCGATCCTCAAGCTGCGCCACACTTCGCGAGCCAGACTGCTCAAGCCGCACACCGAGTGGGGTGACCTGTGAGCCAGACCAAGCGGTACTTGGAAGACCACCCGTACATGGAGCCGTGCTGGTGGGAGCACTGGTGCCCCCACTGCGGGCACACCCATGTGTGCTGCGGGCTGCCGTGTGAGGACTGCATCGAGACGGACGAGGAGGTGGAGCGTGAACCTGTGGGAGAGGCTGGCGGCGCGTAAGCAGCCGCACCAAGGCTTGGTCGTGTGGCGCGGGGGAGAGCCGGAAGCAGGCAACGAGATGCACCGCATCATCGGCCTGCCCACGGTCGAGCCTACGCCGTGGGACGGTAGCAGTGTCCGCAAGTCGGCGGGCATCGACCTGCGCCCCTTGCAGCAGCAGGCGCTTGGGGCGATCCATGAGGCCAAGGGCGGGTTCTTCCCGCTCGCAGTCGGCGCGGGCAAGACCTACGTCAGCGTGCTGGCGGGTGCGGCCTTGGGCTGTGACTTGGCGATTCTCTTGGTGCCGCCGCGCACCGTGCAGCAGACCTACGACGCACTGGCCAAGGCAGACGGCTGCTTCCGGCTGCCGCGTACCGAGGTCGTGCCCTACAGCATCCTCAGCCGCCCCGAGGCGAGCGACCTGCTGGAGCGGTTGATCAGCGGCTACGCCCCCGAGCGGGTGGTCATCGTGGCAGACGAGGCCCACAACTTGAAGCGGTTCACCAGCGCCCGCACCAAGCGGGTCGTGCGCTTCTTCGACGCCCACCCGGGCGTGCGCTTCGTCGCCATGAGCGGGACGCTGACCAGCCGGTCGATCAAGGACTTCGCTCACCTTGCCGAGTGGGCGCTGGGCGAGGGGTCGCCCGTGCCGCGCATGAGCCACCCGCATGGACGGACAGCCCTCGCACACTGGTCAAGCTGCATCGACAGCGAAGGCAGGCCCGGGACGCTTGAGTGGACATGGTGCGAGCCGCTGTGGCGCTGGGCGGGCATGGAGCCAGCCAACATCCTCATGGCGCACTACACCGACCGCCGCGAGGGAGTACGCAAGGCGCTGGCGCGGCGCATCGCCACAGCCCCCGGGGTGGTGTCCACGACCGAGTCGAGCTTGGGCACTGCGCTCTACATCGAGCGGTGGACGAGCTTGAAGACGCCCAGCGAGATCACTGCTGCGATGTCCGACGTGGAGGACACCCAGTGCAGGCCAGACGGCGAGGCGCTGGAGTCGCCGGTCGAGCAGTGGCGCGTGCAGCGGCAGTTGTCCTTGGGCTTCTACTACCGCTGGGTCTGGCCCAACGGCGAGCCTGACGTGGAGTGGCTGGTCGCACGCTCCGACTGGAACAAGGCCGTGCGCCAGCAGCTAGACCGGCACGCGGGCGAAGGCTACGACAGCCCCCTGCTGGTGTTCAACCGCACGGCCCGCGAACACGCCGCAGGCCAGCGCCGCGCCATTCACCGCGCTTGGGAAGAGTGGTGCCGAGTCAAAGACCGGCCCACGCCCCCGACCGAGGCCGTCTGGGTGTCACGCAAGGTCGTTGACACAGTAAGTGCAGAAGTGCTACACTCCAAGGAACCCGTGCTGGTCTGGTACTCAGACGACGCGGTGGCGACTGCGCTCGCGCAGTGCGGGATGGAGGTCGTGCCAGCGGGCAAGCCAGTCCCTGTGGACAGGCCGCGCACGCTGGCGGTGTCGGTGCGGAGCCACGGGACAGGGTTGAACCTGCAACCGTGGGCGCACAACCTGATCTTGACGCCAGACCAGAGCGGTCTGGTGTGGGAGCAACTGCTTGGCCGGACGCACCGGCCCGGGCAGGAGGCAGACGAAGTGTGGGCGACCGTGCTGGCGCACACCTTTGCCTTCCGTGACGCCTTGGCAGCCGCCAAGGTGAACGCGGAGTACATCCAGCACACCACGGGTCAAAAGCAGAAGCTGCTGCTGGCGACCCACCTTGAGAAGTGAGAAGGAGGACAAGATGGGTCTTTTCAGTGGGATTGAGAACGCGGAGAGCTACAAGCAGGGTCGCTACCTCGACCCGGGCAAGTACACGCTGAAGGTGACCGGCATCACGCTGGTGGACAGCAAGAAGGAGCGTGGCCGCAAGTTCTTCGTCGTCGAGGCCGAGGTCGTGAAGTCGAGCAACGAGGACTTCCGCGAGGGCGACGGCGTGACTTGGATGGTCGATGTGACCCCCAAGCTGGTCGATGGCGGGCTGGAGATCGCCCCCACGGCCAAGGCCAACTGCTCGCAGTTCGCCTGCGCGGTGCTGGATTGCAGCCCTCGCGAGGTCAACGAAGAGGTCATGGACAAGCTGCTGGGGCCTGAGCAGCCTGCGAGCGGCGTGCTGGTGAAGGCTGAGGCTTTCGTCATCCAGACCAAGGCGGGCAACGACTTCACCAAGGTGCAGTGGAGCGCGATCCCGGTCGCGAGCTAGAGCAAGTCGAGAGGGCCAAGGGCAGGGCAGCGCGGGGCGACCTCCGCGCTGCCCTGCTCGCTGCGGAGGTGCGTCTTGCGTTGGTTTGCACTTGATCTTGAGACTTGGCTGATCTCCCCGGGCAACCTTGCCCCGCACCCCGTGTCGATCGCATGGGCCGACGTGGAGACGCCGCAAGCGGTCACGATCTGCAAGTGGGATGCTCCGTCTATCGAGAGGCACTTGCGCGACGTGCTGGTTTGCGGCGTCGTCGGGCACCACGTCGCGTTCGACCTTGGCGTGATCGCCCAGTGGTATCCCAGCCTGCGCCCGCTCGTCTGGCAAGCCTACGACGAGGGGCGGGTGCGGGATACCAAGCTGGCCTGTCAGTTGGCCGACGTAGCATCTGGCGAGCCGTTGGGCAAGTACGACCTCGCGACGTGTTGCCAGCGCCTGTTGGGCGTGACGGTCACCGGCAAGCATGGCCCCGACGTGTGGCGCTTGCGCTACCGTGAACTGACCGACGTGCCGCTTGACCAGTGGCCCGCCGCCGCCCGCAACTACGCCGAGGCTGACGTGACGCACACCGCTGAACTGTGGCGCAAAGTGCGAACCCATCCTCAAGATGTGAACTTCGATTCAACTGTGGAGTTTCACACCCGTGCTGGGTGGGCGCTCCACTTGTCGGGTGCGTGGGGCTTGCGTACTGACCCCGAGGCGGTCGAGACGCTGGGCGTGCGGCTGGAGCAGCAGGTGCAGGCTTGCACCGACGCGCTGGCAGCGCACGGCGTCTTGCGGCGCGACGGCACCCGCGACCAGACGCTGGTGGCCAAGCTGGTCGAGGACGACTACAAGGCCCGAGGCGCGGCAGTGCCCAAGACGCCCACAGGCCGCACCAAGACCGACACCGACGCGCTTGGCCCCTGCACGCACCCTGCGCTGGTGGCACTGCGGGAGTCGAGCAAGGCCCGCACCTTGAGCGGCACGTTCCTGCCGGTGCTCAAGAGCGGCACCAAACTGCCGATCAACCCCAACTACACGGTCGTGCGCGAGTCGGGCCGCACAAGCTGCTCCAACCCCAACATCCAGAACCTGCCCCGGGACGGCGGCGTGCGCGAGGCGTTCGTCGCCCGCAAGGGGTACGTTTACGCCTGCGCCGACTTCCATGTGGCCGAGTTGGTGTGCTTGGCCCAAGTGTGCCTCAAGCTGTTCGGGCGCAGCAGCATGGCCGACGCGCTGCGGGCGGGCATGGATCTGCACCTCACCACGGCGTCCAAGATCTTGGGCCGCGAGTACGAGGAGACGGTCGCGCTTTACAAGGCGGGCGACAAGAAGGCCAAGGAGGCTCGCCAACTGGCCAAGGCGATGAACTTTGGCGTCCCGGGCGGCATGGCTGCGCCCAAGCTCCGCGAGTATCTGGAGGGCTACGGCATCCACCTGAGCGAAGCTGACGTGAAGAGCCTGCGCGACGGCTGGCTTGCGCTCTACCCTGAGATGGGCGAGTACTTCCGGCACCTGAAGGGGCTGGCTCGCGCCCGCGAGTTCAAGATCGTACACCCGCTGACCGGCTTCGTGCGTGGCGGCTGCGAGTACACCAGCGGGGCCAACCACTACTTCCAGCACCTGTGTGCTCAAGTGGCCAAGCAGGCGCTCTGGGACGTGTCGGTCGAGTGCTACACCGTGCCCGAGTCGGCGCTGTACGGCAGCCGCATCGTGGCGTTCGTCCACGATGAGATCATCTTGGAGTCGCCCGAGCACAAGGCTCCCGAGGCCGCAGAACTGCTGGCCAAGCTCATGCAGTGGGCATCGCACACATGGATGCCCGACCTGCCGCTGCACGCCGAGGCACACCTCATGCGCCGCTGGTACAAGGCGGCGGGGCCTGTGCGCGACGAGCGTGGGCGACTAGTACCGTGGGAGCCAAAAGCGGTGTAGCCTTGCACGCCTGTCCGTGTATGATTGCGGGCAGGTGAGGTCGAGCATGGCGCAGCGAGTCTATGTGGTACTGGACGGCAAGGGCACGCCCCTTGGCTTTGGCACACGGCTGGAAGCGGTTGCCGCCGCACAAGACGAGGCGGCAAAGACAGGCGGCATCGCGGTCGTGCAAGAGCCAGACCCTCGCGACGTGGACAAGGTTCGCAACCCAGTCGAGCCTGAGAAGCAGCCCGAGGCTGCGTACAAGATGTCGGGCCTTCCCGAGATCTGCATGGCCAAGTACGGGCAGTACAACCTCGACATCAACTTGGTCGAAGCCCTGAGCCTGCAAGAGGCGCTCGACCTCGTTCGCCCGCACCTGCCGCAGAGCGCCAAGTACAGCAAGATCTCCGACGACCTCTTGGGTGGACAGAGTGCGAACCTGCAAGACGAGAACCTGAACCAGTTTGGTATGCTGGGCCGCAACGCCAAGCTGGCCAAGGGCGACTCGCCAGACGGGCGCATGGCGCTGGCGTTTGGCCTGTCCTTGGCTCCGCACCAAGCGGGCCTGCGGCTGACGGGCAAGGCTACGCCCCACGGCTGGGAGCCGCCTGCTGACTTTGGCGAGAAGAAGTTTGGCGACAAGCTGTTCGACTCCAAGTACCGAGACGTGTCCGGCGAACTGTACGAGTTGAGCGAGGCCAAGCTGGGCGAGCGCGGTGCGTACACCACCTGCTACCTGTCCACGTCCGACTGCCGTGCGTCCTGCCTCGTCCACAGTGGGCAGAACGCAGCCAGCATCGAGGCGCTGACCGCCAAGTTGTGCCTGACCCGGGCGCTGTACGCCGAGCCTGCGGCCTTCTGCCGCCTGCTCTTGGAGAACCTGCGCCGCTACTTCACTTGGGGCGGCTGCGGCGACTTCGACCTGTTCGTTCGGCTCAACGTGTTCAGCGACATCCCGTGGGAACTGTTCTTCCCCGACCTGATCGACCCCTTCAAGAAGGTGGCGATGCGTGCGCCGGACGGCAACAAGGACAGCAAGTACCCGCCACCCGTGTGGGACGGCAAGAAGTGGCAGAACAAGGACGCCTACCTTCAGCGTCCGCAGACAGGCCACGGCAGCTTCTACGACTACACCAAGGTGCCCGCCCGCATGGAGGTGTTTGCACACCTCCTGTCGATGGTTCACAAGACCAAGAAGACCGACGTGTTGCAAGCGGCCAAGAGCTTCTACCACCTCACCTTCTCGTTCAGCGGCAACAACGAGGCCGACAGCGTCTGGCACTTGGAGCGTGGCGACAAGGTCGCGGTGGTGTTCGTGCTGGAGCGGCTGGAGAAGTACGGCGGCGAGCAGGTGCGTCGTGGGGCCAAGACTGTTGGCGTGACGCCGGACACCACTCGACGAACGCTGCGGCTGCCGCGTGACACCCCAACCAAGACGATCACCGTTCTGGGGCAACTGCTCAAGTACGCAGACTCTGGCACCTACAGCAAGGACTCCGATCTTGGGCGGTTCTTGAAAGCCAACGGACTGGCACTCCCCGCTGACCCTCACCCGCGAGAGCGCGAGTTCTGGGCAGCCGAGACGGCCAGTCACTTGGGCTTCCGCTTTGCGCCCAACGACTTCAGGCTCCCCGTCAGTCCAGACAGCGAGGGCAACCTGCGCGGCGAGTTTGAGGGCGACTGGTTCTACAACCTCAAGTTTCCGTCTGGGCCGTTCGCGGGCTATCCGATCCTCAACGCTGACCGCAACGACTTGCGGGCCAAGGACGGGCTGATCTTGCACAAGACGTTCGGCAAGGACAGTGGCGCGATCGTCGGCTTGGACTTCAAGGTGGCCAAGATCCGCATCGCACTCGACGAGTACGCCGTCGTCAAGCGGCTGGGTGGCAAGAAGCTCCAGTACTACGACGCCAGCGGTGAGCCGGTCAGCAGCAAGTACCAAGCAGCGTTGTGGCCCACGCAGCGCGAGGCCGAGGACGCTATCCGCGCCGGTCGCTTCCCCCGCGACGTGATCGTGCGCCGAGAGGGCGAGCTTGCACAGGTGAAGCTCGATCTGGAAAAGAACCGCTTCGTCACGCCGGTCTACAAGGAGGGCGACGTGTTCTACGTTGCCCAGACCCCGCCGCAGACGATGGACGGCTCGCAGGAGCATGGATGACCAAGGACTTGACCATCCCCGAGTTGCCGCGCTTCCAGTACGACACGCCGACCGTGGCCGTGGACGACCTTGTGCTCGACGCCGAGGCGCTCAACGCCTACATCCGGCGAGCCGAGAGCGCCTACAACCGCGCCAACGTCAAGTACTGCATCGGGCAGGACTGCCCCGACAAGGGCAAGGGCAAGGCCGACTTGGAGGCCGACACGGGTGCAGAACTGTACCTCGACTGCTCAGGCTTCGCTTGGTGGGCGACCTACCGGCGCGGCATCTGGGCGCACGCCCCGGGTAAAGATCCCAAGGGCAGCGAGAACTGGGTGGTCATCTCGCAGCCGCTCCCGGGCACGACTGTGCGCTACGGGGCAGCACCGGGACGCAGCTACGGGCACTCAGGCGTCATCATCGCACCGGGGCCAGACGGCAACTTCCAGACGCTCGACTCGACCAACGAAGGCCCGCCCAAGGCGTCCGAGGGGTCGATCGTCTACCGTCCAGACGGGCGCAAGAAGTGGCTGGCACCCAACCGCCCCAACCCGCAGTTCCTTGTGTCGAGCGAGGCGATCATCTCCAAGGGCGGGCAGCCCTACCCGCGCAAGCAGAACCTGCTGCTGGCTGCGGCCAAGCACCCGATTGCCACGCTCAGTCTGGCGACGGTTGCACTGATCGGACTGGGCTACTACCTCTACCGCAGGCAGACAGCATGAAGCAGCGCAACCCCGCAAGAACCGTGGCTGACCTGCCCGCCGGGGTGGTGGTCAAGCTGGTCAAGACGCCGAAAAACATCTCTGCGATGTTGCAACGCAAAGGAGAGCAGAGGATCGTCGGAGTCATGGCCACCAAGGCGTGGTGGCGGCGAGGCAAGGCCGACCCTTACACCGTCGATTTTGCCCAAGCCCCCAAGGGCTGGGGACCGCTGCTGTACGACGTGGTCATGGAGGCTGCGGGCGCAAGCGGCCTCACGTCCGACCGCAAAGAGGTCAGCGACGCAGCACGCGCCGTGTGGCAGCACTACAGGGACAAGCGCCCCGACGTGCGTAGCGAGATCACCACGCTGGACCATGAGCCAGATCTCGACCCACGCTACAGCGAGCGCGGCTTCAGCCTGTCTCCACTGGCCCGGGTCTACTATGCCACCGGCACGCCGACGATCGACGCCCTGCGGCGGGCAGGAAGGCTGGTGGTCGAGGGCGAGGCCGCGCCGCTGGCGGCGGTGGCCAACCCTAGCCCGCGCACCTTCATCCCACCCAAGGCCGTGGCCGACCAAGCCCGCATGGGTCTGGCGCTGCGCGAGTCCTTGCCGCCGTCGCAAAGGTGCTGTACTACTGTGGGCATCCGCAGGGCTGTGCAGTTGGCCAACCGACAGCCCGTGAGCGTGTCCACGCTCAAGCGGATGCGGTCCTACTTTCAGCGTCATGCTGTGGATTCACGCGGCGTGGGCTGGCGAGAGACCAGCAAGGGTTGGCAGGCCCACCTCGCGTGGGGTGGCGACGCTGGACGCAAGTGGTGCAACGAGATCTTGGACAGGCTGGGGGAATAGATGGCTGGACGACCCTTGCGACGGATGCGCCTGCGGAACCCTGAGACGCGGCAGTGGATTGAGTACGTCCCCGGCTTGCCCAACGACACCTTCGTGTCTTACGGTGGTCCCAACTTCAAGCCCGAGCGCAAGAAGCTGCACAAGAAGATCTTGCAGCAGGTCCTGAGCGACTGCACCAAGGACAAGAAAAAGCAGGCCATCATGACGATGGGCGGCCCCGCTTCGGGCAAGTCGTTTGCGCTGAAGTCCTTGGACACCAGCGGCTTTGTCCACATCGACAGCGATGCGATCAAGGGCCTCTTGCCCGAGTATCTGGTGGCCATTGAAGCCCATGCTCGCAACGCCGCTTCGATGGTGCATGACGAGTCGAGCGAGTTGGCCGAGGCCGCACTGGCGACGGCGATCCAGCGCGGTTGCAATCTGGTCTACGACGGCACGGGCAAGAACGCCGCCAAGTACGCACGGATCATCGACCAGTTGCACGACGCTGGCTACTCTGTGCGGCTGATCTACGTCCATGTGGACCCCAGCGTTGCAGTGCCCCGGGCGCTCGACCGCGCCGAGCGGTCAGGTCGCTACGTCCCCGACTACGTCATCCAAGAAGCCTACGCCAGCATCCCGTACAACTTCGCGGAGATCGCCAACCGCGCCGACGCTTGGACGCTGTTCGACACCACCGAGACGCCTGCGCGGCTGGTCGCGTCCAAGGAGTCGCACCAGCGCCCGCAGGTGTTCAAGCCCATGCTGCTGGAGTCGTTCGTTTCCAAGTACCCGCAGAAGGCTGAGTTGAAGCTCAACCCGCGCCGCAACCCTGTCCGCAACCCCGTGCAGATCGACGCCAAGGCGTTTGAGCAGGCCCTGTCGAGCTACCTGCGCTCGCGCAGCGCCGACGACGGCGACACTGGCCTGAGCTAGGAGCGAGTCATGGCTGGTCAGCTTTCTTCCGACGACCTCAACAAGCTCACTGCCGTCAAGCTCAAGCACATCAGCGCGGGGGGTAAACTCCCCCCGCGCTGTAAGATTACCTATGCCCCACTGCGATCCGAGTACCTGCTTGATGGGATCGATCTGTACGGTTACATCTCCCCCCCAGTGTCGGAAAAGTACCAATACTACTATGTTATGGAAGGGTTTTGGTACGAAAGAGCCGGGGCTTTCTTCGCGGGGCGAGTTGTTGGCACCTTCTCGACGTTGAAAGAAGCGGAAAAAGCCCTAAAGCGCCTTGCCAAGCGATACCAGCGATGGGGCATCGAGCGCAACCCCGCCGAGGTGGTGGACGCGGGCTACTCGCCGCTGACCTACTTCGGCAGCAAGCATCACGGCAAGAAGCGGCTGGTGGCGATCGACCTCGACGCACCAGACGCTGCCCCGGGCACCGAATACTACAAGACCAAGGAGGTCTGGCGGCGGTGGTCAAAGCGCGGGGGCAAGCTCAAGAAGCCCGTGCTGGACGAGGTGATCCCGGGCGCACCGCCGCACGCGGTGGCGTTCCTCGATTGGCACTACGACGGCAGCCCGCAGTGGATCTACATCGACTACCTGCACGTTCGCGGCGACATGCGCGGGCGCAAGCTCGCCCGCAAGCTGATCCAGACCCTGATCGACCTCAACCCGCAGTTGACCCTGCTTGACTTCGGGAAGATGATGCAGGAGGAGATCGGCCACCTGATGCAGTCCATGCGCGAGAAATACAAGGGCCAGATCGAGGTGATCGGCAAGAACTGGTACTCGTAGGAGAGAGCATGGCAGGCCGTCGCAACCCCAATGCCTACACCCAGCGCAACCCGCGCCAACCCGCGCAGAAGGCGTGGGTCGCCAAGTACCCGCAGAGCCACTTCGATCACCCGCCTGCGATGGCGGGAGAGACGCGCACGCACTTCAACTTGCACACGGGCGGCTACACCATCGACGCCAAGAAGCCGGAAGGCTGGCGAGCGCGTGACAAGAAGGCCATGTCGGTGGTCATGCTGGGGGCGACGTTTGAGTACGCCCCCGCTGGCCACCGAGAGTACAGCGAGGGGCCAAAGGCTGGGCGGCGCAACGTCCATGCTTGGGTGTACGGTCAAGAGAGCCTTGAGCAGGTCGATCTGTCGAAAGGCTGGCGACCGTGCCGCTACAGCCAAAACCCGCCCTGCTTCGTGGACATGCAGACCAAGCAGTGCCTGCCCAACGACCGCTCGATCGACGTCTACTTGGGCAGCAAGCCAAATGTCGAGTACACGATCGCGACTCGCAAGAGCAAGCCCGACGTGCTTGCCGTGTTCGACACCGCGCAAGAGGCCGAGCAGGCGCTGCGTGCTGGCGGCTACCCCGCCAAGGCGTTCGTGCTGCGCCGGTCCAAGCCATCCAAGTACGAGCATGGCAAGGCCGTACCGTGGGCACCCACCATGTTTTGGCGACCCTCTGCTGCCAAGGTCCGCAACCCCGACGCGATGCTGGAAGCTATCGAGAGGGAGAACTTGCGAGCAGCAGAGCAGCTTGCAAAGCACAACTCGCGAGAGCTTGCGGTTCTTGCGAGCATCGCACGCGAGTCCGGCTGGGACGTCGAGCGGCTGACCTCTTCCGCGCAAGCCTTCACGCGGGAAGGCTCGCGGCTCTTCGTCATGCAGCGAGGCAAGGGATGGTACGTTGAAGTCGGACCCGTGCTTGACCCCACACAAGCAAAGCGCGGCTACTATGGCGGCACCGTTGCCCGCGTGCTTGAAGGGCCGGACGGCAAGCGGGTGCATGTGTCGAGGCGTGCAGCCTTCCGCACTGCGGCCAAGTTCATGCGATTGAACGCCACCAAGGTCCGCAACCCCTACATCGACAAGTTCATCCCACCGGGGGGCAAGGGCTACCAATACGTCTACAGCGAGGAGGACGTGGCCCTGCGCCACGCCAAGAAGGCCCAACGCATCGAGGCGCTCAAGCACAAGGAAGCCCAGTTGCGCCAAGCCATCGAGCGCGACGTGGCCAAGGGCGACGACACCGCGCTGGCGGCGGGGCTGATCTTGGCCACCTACGAGCGCCCCGGCAACCCCGAGTCTGCCAAGGAGGGCCACTACGGAGTGACCGGCTGGGAGTGCCGCCACCTGTCGGTGGACGGGCGCAAGGCCGTGATCGACTACATCGGCAAGAGCGGCGTCCACCAGACCAAAGAGGTGGACAACCCGACGCTGGTGCGGGCGCTCTCCCGCAAGGCCAAGGGTTGCACGCGCCGGGGCGGCAAGCTCATGCGAGTGTCAGCGTCTGCGGTCAATCGCTACCTCGATAGCTTTGACATTAGCTCCAAAGATCTTCGCACCTTTGGTGCAAACACTGAAATGCAAAAGGAACTTCGCCTCGCACGTCGCGCCGGGCCTGACCTGAGCACGCTCAAGTCTAGGGACGTGAGGAGGGTGCTCAAGGCCGAGTTCAACGCGGCGCTAGGCGTCGTAGCCGGTCGGCTGGGACACACCACCAGCGTGCTCCGCAAGCAGTATCTGGTGTCAAGCATCGAGCCTACCTACTTGGAATCTGGCTCGATTGTTCAGACCTTTGCGTAAGGCAAAGAGCTTTTCCTAACGCTGAACGAGCTTCACAGTCGGCGGGGCGATCAAGTCAATCTTGACCTCGATGCGCTCCAGCCGCTTGTCGACCTGATTGACGCGCTCTTCGATCCGACCTTGGTACATGGCCACTGTCGTGATAATGCCGGCAGCCCCAAGGAGCAAGGTCACGATGCCAACGACCACGCTAGTCTTGCTGGTCCAATCGGGGCGGCTCACTTGGTCCCCGTCGTCTCGCTGGCAGCATCCGAGGGGCTGACCGCCGCCGCAGGACTGACCGCCACCGGCACGTCCACAGCCTCACTCGCAGCGTCGGCCACAGCCTCAACGACTGCGTCAGCGACAGCATCCGAGCCAGCAGTTGCAGCCTTGTTGCACGCGGCCAGTAGCATCACACACCAAAGAACTCGCTTCATTGCTTACCTCCGACGCCAAGCCTACCGCTGAAGGGCAACAGAGGCAACAGGCAAGCTGCTTGACAAGCTATTCTAGGCGTGATACCATCCCGGCTGGAGGTGAAGATGGACAAGGAGATCAAGACGTTGTTGGTGGAGGTGGCAAAGACGGTCTTGCGGGTGCTGGATGCGCCTGCCCGTGTGGAGCAGCCCGAGCGCCCGAGCAAGCCGCAGGCGAGCCTGCCGTTGTCGGACGCTGCGCCGCCGATTGCGCGGGGGGACGCTGTGCGGATCTGGACCGGCGACAAGTACGCCGTGGGCACGGTGGACAGCATCTGCCGTGGCACGCCCAAGAAGGTCAAGGTGCGCGTGAGTCGGGGCGAGGGTCGCCGCGACTCGCTGCACACGGTCGAGGCCATCCGAGCGGTGGTGGTCAAGGGGGTCGCATGAAGAAGGACGAGGGGCCGATGCGGCTGGTGGAAGAGGTGGTGGTGCTGGGCTGCGGGGCGGTGCTGCTCTACGCCTTCGACGTGCTGATCTGCGCGTTGCGGGGGTAGGGTACTTGACAAGGAACGTCAGATCTGCAATACTCCAATCGTGAGGTGAGAGGGAGAGTGGAGAGGGAGAAGGAAACCAAACAGGAGGTGCGAGATGCGATACACCAAGACTCCTTTCAAGATCGACGATGCCAGCAACGAGCGGGTGCTGGAGATGCTGGGCAACGTGGCCGGCATCCTCAAAGTTGAGTGCAGCAAGGTTGGCTTGGACCGCGCTCTGACTCTGGAGGGCTTTGGTCGGACGCTGGACCAGCAGGCGTGGGGCGACGAGGTGGGTTGGTACGTCAGCTACCGCAAGTCGGCGTTCTACGACGGCAACCAGAAGGCAACACGCGCAGCAGAGGCGGCAGAGCAGCGGTTCTTCGCGCTCTTCCCCAACCCTCGCGGCAAGGACCGCAAGGTGGAGGACGACGGGCGCACGGTGACGCTGGCGGTGGCCACCGACTACTTCTCGATCGGTGACTGAGCAAGACGAGACGGACAACGAAACCAAACAGGAGGTGTGAGATGGCTCTCTACGTTGACACCAGCAAGTGCGCGGCTGACGCGCAGATCCGCAACGATGGCGCGATCCAGTACAACCTTGGCCTGATCATGATGGTCTTGGGCGTGCCCGAGTTGACCGACAAGACCCTGCCCGAGTTCCACGCACGGCTGGAGTTCTACCAGCGGTTGAGCGAGTTCTTGCAGCCCGACGAGGCCGACGCCTACTGGACGGCGGCGCAGGCGGCAAAGGGCGTGCGGATCAACTGCACGGCAGAGAAGCAGACGGCGTGGATCAAGCGCATGTCCACCGAGCGGTTCCGCGACATTGTGTACTCGCAGAAGCGCCGCGCCGAGCAGGCGCAAGGGCAGACCAGCAACCAACTGCCGCTGGCGGTCTGAGTCAACCAAGGAGGTGTGAGATGTTCATTGCATACGACGGAAACGGGGCGATCTGGGGCTTGGGCGAGGACCGCACCGACGCGCTGGCCGACGCGGCAGCGCAGGGCATCCCGGGGTTCGCGCTCGCCCTGAGCGTGGCACCCTGCACGACCAAGCTGGCCCACGACGTTCTGGAGATCGGCGGGCGCGTGCGCTGGCTGATCGTGGACGGGGTGGCGCACTCGATGGTCCCCGCGTGGGACGACGACTTGGACGTCGAGGCGCAGTACAACTAGGGGTTGACAAGAAAGCTCAGATCGACTATACCAAGGGTGTCAGCAGGGTGCTGGCAGGAAGTGGAAACCGAGACGGAGATGGAGGTAAAGATGGCGACGATGATGCTTCACTGCGGCGGCGAACTGGTGACCCGCGAGCAGGTGGATCTGGTGTACAAGCCCGAGGCGACTGCGACTTACCAGCCGGTCGGACACGGGCAGGTGGTGGACTTGGCCAAAGAGATCGTGGACTACCGCTTGGGCTACAAGCTGCGGTCGGAGCAGTACGGCCTCAACCAAGAGGGGATGCAGTTCTTCTTCGCCCTGACCTACGACACGGGCAGGGAGCAGGGCTTCACCATCGCGGGCCGCAACAGCTACAACAAGACGCTGAAGGTGGCCTACGTTGGCGGGGCGCGAGTGTTCGTCTGCGACAACCTCGCCCTGAGTGGGGACGCGATGTTCATCCAGCGCAAGCACACCAAGAATGTGCTGCAAGACATCCAAGACCTCTGCGACACGGCGGTGCAGGGCAGCGTGAAGGCCCACCAGAGCCTGACGGACTTGTGGCACCAGATGCGGCTGATCGATGTGGACGAGGACCGGGGCTACGAGATCATGGGCCGTGCGCTGGGCCACGATGTGGTCAAGCCGCAGCAGGTGACGCTCGCCATGGAAGCGTGGCGGGAGAACCTGCACGGCTTCGGGCGCAACATGTACGGCGTGTACCAAGCCTTCACCGAGGGGTGCAAGCGGGGCGTGCCCGCGCAGGTGGTCGACCGGCTGACCGACGTGAACAGCTTCATGGTGCAGGAGTTGGGTCGGGTGCGCGACGGCGCTCCGATGACGGACGCAGGCGAGCGCCTGCTGGCTGCCCCGGTCGCGGGGCTTGAGATCGACTAGCAGCGGCACTCTCCCTGCTAGTCCAGCCCAAGGCCCCGGGGATGCGCCCCCCGGGGCTTTGGTGCGTCGGGAGGTTGCCTTGGACACTGAGAAGTTGTTGCAGTTGCGCGAAGTGCTGAAAGAGGTACGCAGCCGGTGGGACTGGGAGTTGCAGCAGGCCGAGAACGCCCGACTGGCAGGCGACGAGCAGCCATTCCTGCGTGTGGCTGCGGGATTCCGCGCCACCCAAGACGCGCTCGACTTGGTCGAGAATCTGATCGGCCACCACACCGACTGGCCGGACATGTTCCCTGACCAGCCCGCGCCGTGGGAGGTGCTGCCGTGACCTGCGACAAGTGCGGCAAAGACCGCAGTATTGCGTTCAAGACGACCTGCTGGGCCTGCTACCAGCGAGAGCGCCGCGCCAAGCTACCGCCCAAGCGGGTGCCAGCGTGCATCTCGCCCCGGCGCTACCACGCCTACGGTCTGGACGACCGCTGCACCCACTGTGGGGCGGTCAAGGTGTTTGCAAACTGAGAAGGGGGATGAAGTGGGAGCGATTCACAACGTGCGCCTGTATCAGGGGCGCTGGCAGGATACCGTGGCCGACGAGGGGGCCGATCACCTGATCATCGACGCACCCTACAGCGACCGCGTCCATGCCAGCAAGTATGAGCACAGCCAAGGGGATCTTCACGGCAGCAGTCGCAGGGCAGTTGGTGAGAGCTTCGCCTCTTGGGGCGTGGACGAGATCCGCGAGGTCTGCGCGTGGGCCAAGACCCACGTCCGGCACTGGGTGGTGAGCCTGACCGACCACATCCTGTTTCCGATCTGGGAAGCCGAGTTGCAAGCGCAGGGGTACTTGGTGTTCGCGCCGGTCATCTTGGTCGAGACGAACCGCACGGTGCGTCTGGCGGGCGACGGGCCAGCGTGCTGGGCCACCATGATGGTGGTCGCACGTCCGCGTGGGGCCGAGTTCCTCAAGTGGCGCTCGCTGCCGGGGGCCTACGTCACCCACAGGACTAACGACAAGATGCAGGGCGGCAAGTCGCTGGAGGTCATGCGGCAGATCGTGCGCGACTACAGCAACCCCGGCCACCGCATCATCGACCTGTGCGCGGGCTTTGGCACGACCCTGCTCGCTGCTGCCATCGAGGGACGCAAGGCTGTGGGTGCGGAGGTTGATCCCGCCACCTACGCCAAGGCCCGCGCTCGCATGTATGAGCGCCTGCACAACCCCCTGTTCGACGGGGTCGAGCAGCCTGCGCTCTTCTAGGGCCGGGGCGTCGTCTTGTCTTGTTCGTCCACGACCTTGGCGTTCTTGCAGTGGCCGTAGTTGGCAGCGACCAAGTCGAGCACCTTGAACACGGTCGAGGCAGTGGCACGGTACTGCGTCGGCACCAGCGTCAGCACATGCGGGAAGACGGCAAGGCCCAGCACTGCGTACTGGATCCACTCAGGAGCTTGGCAGATGTCCATGGTCACCTCGACGTGGCAGTGGGGCAGGTAGGCGTCGGCAGGGGCGTCGGACTGTCGCACAGCACACGCGGTGGCTTGCCGTCGCAGACCTCGACCGCGTAGAAGGGGCGCTTGGTTGCGCCCCCGTCGTTGCGTAGGTAGACGGTGCAGGGCTTGACCGGCAGGCAGCAGCCGCCGAGCACAAGGATCGGCAAGAGTCGCATCATGGGCAGGCACGCTGGAAGTGCATGTCGTCCTTCATCTTCCAGTCGCCGCCCCACGTCCAGCCCGCATCCGTGAACACCCGCACAAACGCTTGCCCTTCTGGTGTGCGGAGCTTGCTGTTGTTGCCGCCCATGGGGTTGGACGGCGGGTCGAAGTCCACGGCGATGCCCCAGCTATGCAGGCTCAACGACTTGGCGGGATCCCACAGGGTGTGCCGAGGCACAAACGTCTGCACGCTGGCAGGAGTGTAACCCGAGGTCGCACACGCCGCCGCGAACAACTGCGCGAACTCCACCGCCGCCAGCACATGGAACTGCACTGTCTTGCCTGTGTGCAGCTTGGCCGACATGATGTTGGCCCGCACCCAAGCGGGGTCGATCATGATGCGCCCGCCTTGGCCTTCCTTGTAGTTGAACTTGCCGTAGGTGAACTCGACGCCACTGCGCCCCGTGGGGATCGGCGTGATGCCCGAGTACAGCGCCGCCAACACCCGCTGGGTCGCGGGGCCAGCCTTGCCGTCAGCCGCTAGACCGTACTTGCGCTGCACGGCAACGATGCCACCCGCCGCTGCCGCCACGTCAAGCATGGCTTGGGTCAGCCGCCCTGCGGCCTGCTCGCTTGCGTTGTACTGGTCAGGAGAGGTGGGCATAGCTGGAGACTACCCCCGCACGACCCCAGCTTGCAAGGCCAACAATCGGTCTGGCCCATACGCAGTCGGCCCCCCAAGGACGAAGGACTGCACCCGCGCCATGGCCCAAGCGTGCTGGCTCGCCCCTCGCCTGTGCCCGCCAGTCGACCACGCCGCCAGCCCCCGGTCGTAGACCTGCTGGAGCAGTCGGCGGTCAATGCCGGTCAGATGCGCCACGTCGGTCACGTTGCGCGGTCGCCGTCCGTAGGCGTTCTCAAACCGCACCGACCACTTGCTGCGGCGGGTCTTGACGCCGACGTCGCTGGGCAGGGGCAGGTAGGTGCCTCGTTCCCGCTCGCGCAAGATCTCTCGCTTGCGCTGCTCGCGGGCTGCACCCGTGAGGCCAGTCAGGTAGCGGGAGGGGATCTTGGCCACGGTCAATACTCGATCTCGCGCCAAGGGTAGGGCTTGTGCTTCGGTTCGCGCACAAGCGTCAGGACGTAGTGACCGACACCGTGCGTGAAGTCCAAGACCGAGGCTTGGCCTGCCCAGTTGTTGTGCATGGCTGTGGCGGCGACGCTCTTGGCCATGTGCATCGCACTGGACTTGCGCTTGAAGGTGTCGAACTCTTCGGTGTCCCAACGCACGACGGGGCCGTTCAGCTTGTCATGGTAGGCGACACTGATCTCCCAGCCGCGCCCAGCGTCGGACGGGAACACGTTGATCAGCACCTTGGCGTACTTCTTCGACTGCTTCGTGGCCATGTTCCCCTCTCACTTCCGCTGGTGCGCCGCCGTCCAGAGGATGACGTAGATCTCGATGGCCAGCGTGGCATACGCTGCCTTCTTCCACAGGTGCTCGCGCTCGCCCGCAAGGTGCAAGCCACCAGCGATGACGAAGCCCCGCAAGGTTGACCAGACCAGAACGTCGATCAGCGCCCCCGGCGTGCCGCTCAAGAGCCGGTTGGCGGCAACTTGCGACGGAAGAGGGGCCGACCCTCCCTTCTCATGCGGTTCAAGCGACCTCGACATGTCCAGCATCGACCACCTCGCGCTCGCAAGCCTACCTTGTCAGCGAACTGGCGGCAACGACAACGTCGGCAGTACGTCACGCTTGAGCGTGCGCTTGGCTCCCGGGTACAGATAAGCCGTCAGAGTCCACGGCTCGACGCGGCAGACGTACAGGTTGCCGCCAGACACCCGTTGCAGTTCGCGCATGGCAGCGTCTGCGTCGTCCACATACTCCAGCACACACGACACGAACACCACGCAGGAGTTGTCGGGCAGCGGGATCTGCTTGCAGATGTCAGCTTGGATCGAGTTGGGGCAGCGGCTGGGAGCGATGTCGATCACCAAGTCGCCACACCCCGGCCCCGAGGTTGCCCCGAGGTCTGGTGCCCCGACCACCACCAACGGCTTGCCAAGACGCTTCGCAAGCGCCTCTGCCTGCTTGTACATGGTCGCACGCTTGCCGTTGCGAATGGCCCACCAGCCACCTTCCCAAGCAGCAACGCCGATTGCGAGCTTCTTCCAGTTCATGCCCGCAAGACTACCAGAGCGCCGACTTCGACAACAGCCCCCCAAACGAGACGACCCAAGACCCGCCCGCATGCAAAAGCGCCCGTCCTAGGGCAAGTGTGTGCGTCGTTTGGTAGGGCAACTGAGTTCTTGTGTCACCTAGCTTGCAAAACTAGGGGTATTCCGATAGCCTCTATTGTCGGAAGTCCTTTGGTGGGTGCAGTTGACGAGCAACGCGCCCCGGGCTATACACGGGCGCGAGGAGGTGAGACGTGGACATCGAGGCAGCAAAGAGGGTGGTGGAGGAGGAGTTCGCCCAGCCGGCAGTGGTCTGGTGCAAGGTGTGTCACAGCCCCAAGGTGGGCTTTGGTGACTGGCTGCCGTGTCGGTGTGCTACGCCGGGGCAGATGCGGGCGCTCAGGCGTGCAGCCAAAGAGTTGCCCGGGTGGCAGGTGCGCTACGACGTTATCGGCGGCGGGCGCATGTACATGATCCCCAAGAAGCACCCGTGGAAGGACTACTGGCCCATGCACAAGGACGAGCCGATCGGCTGCGAGCTTGTGGTGCGCGATGGGTTCGACTTCCCACAGCTTGCCGACAAGACCACGACTCTTGCCAAGTGGTACGCATGCTGGGACGAAGACCCGCTCGAAGGCGACTACGTCGCTTCTGGTCGGACGCCTCTGGAGGTCGTCCGTAAGATTCGCAAGCACCTCGCCCGGGTTGCGGCTTACTATGCCAAGCTGGCCAAAGCGCCGACCAAGGAGACCAAGTGAGCAAAGAACTGGTGGACGAAGTAGTGTTGGCCGAGGCCGCGCAGATGTTTGACCGCTGGCTGTCCGAGATCTGCCTTGAAGCAGCCCGTCCCGAGTGCGCCCGGGTCGACAAGCTGCGTCGCAGTCTTCAGAACGCAGAGCGCCTGCCCAACGTCAGCCCCAAGCGGGTGCAGAACTTGCACCGTGCGCTAGAAGTGGCCTTGGCCGACGTGAGCGACCGCTGCCGCAAGGAGTCGCTGCGGGTGCCGACAGCGGCGGTGGCTTGCCCAGACGGTGATCACACCCATCGCGTCGTGCAGGTAGGTGTCGGGTGAAGAAGCTACCGTTCGAGGTTGTGCAGATCGACCAAGACCTCGACCCCACCGCGACGTGGGGCGACTACGCAACCTTCGACGAGGCCCGCGACGTGTTCAACGCGCTGGTCAACGACAAGCCCGACGACGCCGACCACGGCTTTGCCGTCCGGCACCACAACAAGAGCGTACTGATCAACCCGCCTGCGGGCACGACGACCAAGGTGGTGAAGCCGTGAACCTCACCTTCTCAGACGAGCAGGAAAACATGGCCTTCTTGGCCAAGCAGACAAGCGGCATCTGGCGGCGGCACTTCAACGCCATGTTCACCAGCTACTGCTTCAAGCCGCAGGGCTGCGGCGGCTTGGTTCGACCAAGCGACGACTACTACCACAACCGTATGAACGGGTACTCCATCCACTGCTCCTGCGCCACCAAGTGGCGCGAGAAGACCGAGGCCGAAGCTAAGGAGACGACCGATGCCGACGTATGACTACAAGTGCAACGCCTGCGGCCACCGCTGGGAAGGCGTGGCCAAGATGAACGACCCCCGCCCGCCGTGCGAGAAGTGCGGCGGCGAGGCGCAGGTGGTATTTGGCGCGGTCAAGGCCCACTTCCACGGCAGCGGCTGGGCTAAGGACGGCTACGAGAACAAGAATCTCAACCGCTTGATCAAGAACCACGGGCTGGAAGAATGAGACCTTGCGTCCCGGCGCTGCCGCCCGACTTCGTGTGCGCCTACTGTCGCGCACCACTTCGCACGCTGGGGGAGGCGGTACAGCATGTCTGCCCGCCAAAGCCGCCAGTGGACCGTTGCCCCTGCGGTTTTCCCAAGGGCGTGTGCTGGCGTTGTGCGCCTGTGGAGTGAGTGATGGACGAAACGACCGACTTGGTGCCAGTCGCTGAAGGCGTGCTGGCCCGCCGCGAAGAGATCGAAAGCGCGGCAAGCTACGCCGAGGAGGCGCTGGCCAAGAACACCCGCAAGGCATACACCGCTGCGTGGCGCAAGTTCACGCGGTGGTGCGACGAACGGCAGTTCGATCCGTATGGCCCCCGGGGGCAGATCGCGATCTATCTCGCGTGGCTGGCCGACGAGGGTGCCAAGGTGAGCACACTTTCGATCGCCCTGTGCGCCATCACCAAAGCGTTCGACACCAAGGGCCTGCCGTCGCCCCGGGAAGACCGCGCCGTGCGGCTGGTGTATCAGGGCATCCGGCGCAAGGTCGGTATCGCGCCCGAGCAGGTCGAGGCAATCCTGCCCCACCACCTGCGCTCGATGGTGGACAGCTTGCCCGAGCCGCTGGAGCGCGAGCGCCTCCGCACGCTCCGCAACCGCGCCATCCTGACCATGGGCTGGGTGGGCGGTATGCGCCGCAGCGAGATTGTGGCGCTCGACGTGGCCGACGTGGCTGAAGTCCCTGAAGGGCTGAAGGTCACCATCCGGCGCAGCAAGACCGACCAAGAAGGTCTTGGCCGCACCATCGCGGTGCCCTACGGTGCATGGCTCCAGACTTGCCCAGTACGCAACTTGAAGGCTTGGCTGGAGGCGTCGGGTGTGAAAGACGGCCCGCTGTTTCGCACGGTGACGCCTGACGGCTACGACGTGCGCCCGTGGGCGCTGACCGACCGCCAGTTGGCCAACATGGTCCAGCAGGCAGCCAAGCGGGCGGGCGTCGAGGGCCGGTTCAGCGGCCACAGCCTGCGGGCGGGGCTGGTGACGTCGGCGGTTCGCGCCGGCAAGCAAGTCAAGTCGATCCAAGCCGTGACCGGCCACAAGACGCTAGAGGTGCTGTACCGCTACGTCCGTGAGCAGGAGGCATTCAAGGACAGCCCCGCTGCGGGGTTGGTGTAGGAGGGTGAAGTGGGCAAGCTGACTGAACTGAAGAAGGGGATCGCCAAGCAGCAGGAGCAGCGCGAGGAGGTGCAGTCGTCGCAGTACGCGGTGGACGGCGAGAAGCCGTCGCGCCTGCCGCGCCCGGGCGAGGTGGTGGTGATCACATGGGCCGACCCCAACGTGATCGGCTCGCCCAAGTTGTCGCTGGGCCTCTTGGTGAGCCTGCCTACGCAGGGCAACGAGGCCGAGGGCCGCGTCAACGGCTGGGTGGTCATGGATCCGACCATGTCGATGCCCGGGCCGCAGGGTCGCCCCGTGCAGGTGCCGGCGCTGATCCCGGTCGCCAACGTGGCCTACTCGAAAGAACCCAAGCCGCTGACTTGGCGCTACCCCGCTGACCTCGTCGAGGTCACTGCGGAGCCGGCGTGATCGGCTTGGCAGCCTTGGCCATCCTCTTGGCGCAGCCCGCGCACCCTGCACCACTTGAGCAGGCGCTGGAGTACGTCGAGAGCCGGGGCAACCCGATGGCCCGCAACGGCGTCCACCGTGGCCTGTGGCAGGTGAACCCGCGCTTTGCTACCCCGACCGTCCGCAAGCACCCGTGGCTCCTGCACCTGCCGCCAGTAGGCCGTGCAGAGGGCCGGCGGGCGCTGGCCTACTGGCAGCACCGCTGTGGCGGTCGGCTGCGCTGCGCGCTGGCTGCGTACAACTGCGGCAACGCGGGTGTGCATGGCAAGTGTGGGCGCGGCTACGCCGCCGAGGTGCTGCGGCTGGCGAGAGCGCCATGATCAAGCCCCGCTGGAAGCCCGAGGACGACGCCCGCTTGCGCGGGCACATCGAGCACACGCACCTGCGTCGGCAGTGCGATTGGTACGCATACGTCGCCACCGACATGGGACGCACCGCCGGGGCCATCCAGCAGCGGTGTCACGTTCTGGGCATCCACCCGCGCAAGCTCGCGGTGTGCCCCAAGTGCAAGCGCCCCTTGTAGCGACTCCATCTTGAGAGGGCCAAGTCCCGACCCCGTGCGCGAGTGTGCGGGGTCGGGACTCTTGCGCCCAGACACTTGACAAGGAACGTCAGATCTGCAATACTCCAAGGCGTGAGAGGGAGAGAGGAGACGGAAGCCAACGAGGAGGTGTGAGATGGAGAAGCAGTGGGCAGAGGCGGAAACTTGGCCGGGGGCAAGCAAGCTCAAGCACTTGCTGGAACAAGCCAACAAGGATCGCCAAAACAACGACCCCTTCTGGGAGGCGCGGAACCTCAAGGATTGCTTGGAGCACCTGCACGCAGTGGCGATGGAAGACTTCAAGGCTCACAAGTACGAGGACTACTGCGAGAAGGTGCGGTGGGTGGTCGAGGCTTGGGCTGCCAACTGGGGCGTGAAGTGAAGGACGGAGACGGAAACCAAACAGGAGGTGTGAGATGGAGAAGGTGACTTACCGCAAGACGCAGGACGGGGCTTGGGTGGCCTTCGGCCCCGCCCACACGGTGCAGCCCGGGTGCGCGGTGACCGTGACCAAGCGCGACGGCACGACCAAGGTCGAGTTCGTGGAGCGCATCGGACGGCCCTTCACGGTGGACGGTGTGATGTGCGTCTACGGCTACCTGCGAGCACCCGACTTGCCGCGAGGCCAAGCCATCCGGCGCATGATGGCGCAGGGGAAGGTGGGCGGTCGGGCTTGCCCGCTCTGCGGAGCGCGGGACTGCCCCAAGGCGTGGGACCAGCGCGACCTCTGCCAAGAGGACTAGGGGTTGACAAGGAACGTCAGTTCTGCAATACTCTAGGCGTGAGGTGAGGGAGAGAGGACGGAGACGGAAACCAAACAGGAGGTGTGAGATGGAAAACACTGGGGACGACCTCAAGGCTCTGGAACTGCTGGCAGAGACGCACAAGCTGCTGGGCGACACCAAGGGCTACATCGCGACGATGATGGTGCTGGCGGCAGAGCACCTGCGGCTGGGCAACACCGACGCCTACTGCGAGACGGTGTGGGCGCTGGTCATTGACGAGAACTGCACCATCGAGGAGGTGTGAGATGAAGCACCTGCCACCGATCACGCTCAAGAACGCCAAGCGGCCTGTGCGCTGGCGCTACTTCCCAGAGGTCAACCGCTACGGGCTGGGTGTGGTGGAGGTCGCCCCCGACACGCCGTGGGGCGAGCGACTGCGCTGGCTGGTGATCTACAACCAGACCGATTGGGAAAACCCCGACCTGCGCGGCTTTGGCCTGTGGGAGCGCGCCCGCGACGACAGCATGATCGCCCACTTTGGCAACTTCAAGTCCCTGCGCGAGGCGCAGGAGGCGAGCTACGACCTGCTGCGAGAACTCTTTGACGGCGACGACGCAGGGGCTTGACAAGGAACGTCAGTTCTGCAATACTCTAGGCGTGAGGTGAGAGAGGAGACGGAAGTCAACGAGGAGGTGCGAGATGGAGATCAAGATCACAAACGCCAAGGTCAACTACCACCGCAACGGTGTGGGCGGCTGGCCCTTCTACCTCGTCACGTTCGATTGGAAGGACGACGACGGCAAGGACCGCAAGATGCTGGCCACGGTGCCATGCACGACCGAGAGCGGCGACAAACTGACCCGCGAGGACCGCGTCCTGAGCGTGCTGGACATTGGCCTGCTGGCCAGCGGCGGCGACCCAACCGACCCCTACAGCAACCACTGGCGCGGCGACAAGTTCGCGGACGAGGTGTGGAACGCAATCGACAACCTTGCGTGAGGGGCTTGACAAGGAACGTCAGTTCTGCAATACTCTAGGCGTGAGGTGAGGGAGAGAGGACGGAGACGGAAACCAAACAGGAGGTGTGAGATGAAGTACGGTAGCATGATGAATCTGCTGGCGAGTCGGAGCAAGAACCCCACCCCCGAGGTCGGCATGGGCGCGACCATGCTGCTGTGGAGCGACCGGCACGCGGGCACGGTGGTGGAGGTCAAGGGCAAGCGGCTGGTGTGGCAGCGGGACAAGGCCACGCGGGCAGACACCTACGGCATGAGCGACTGCCAGAGCTACACCTACGAGGCCAACCCCGAGGGGGAAACCGAGGCGTTCACCCTGCGGAAGAACGGCGAGTGGGTGCGGGAAGGCTCCTCGATGAAGAGCGGCACGACCCTTGGGCTGGGATACCGGCGGGAGTACTACGACTACAGCTTCTAGGTGAGGGGTGAGGTCAAGGCCCGTGCGAGAGCGCGGGCCTTGGTGTTTTTTGGGCCGTGCGCGACAAAGTACTTGACAAGGGATACCAGATCTCGTACCATCTAGACGTGAGAGGGAGAGAGGACGGAGACGGAAACAAGGAGGTGTGAGATGGTGGTGGAGATGCTGGTGCTGACGGTGTTGTTGGCGGTATGTTTGGCCTGCCCCAAGGAAGGGGAGGAGGTCTGACCGAGACGGAAACCAAACAGGAGGTGTGAGATGTGGCGAGTGAGCGACTTGGGCAAGGGCTACTACATGGGTCGGTGGGGTGCAAGGGACGCCTCTACCGGCGAGGTGCGGCTGGTATCGAACAGCCACCGGCTCGTCACCACGTTGGGCAACACACGCAAGGCGGCGCGAGAGCTTGCCCGCCTGCTGAACGCACGGGAGGTGTGAGATGGTTGAGTTCGACAAGGCGCAGGGCGCGCGCCGGGACGAGGACAGGGAGTGGTGGGTGATGGTCGATGGCAAGTCGGTCGGCTTAGTGACCGGCAACGTGATCAACGAGAACCAGCGAGGGTTGTACTCCTTCAGCTTGCAGCCGGCGCGGTATGTGATCAAGGACTACAGCGTCGAGGTGGAGGACGCCCACGGCCAAGAGTACACGGGCACGTTCGCGACTCTCAAGGAGGCCAAGCAGTTCGTGCGGTCGTTGTTCAAGGCGTGAGAGGGGGAGACGGAGACGGAAACCAACAAGGAGGTGCGAGATGGAGACGTTGAAGCTGATGGAGACGCCCAAGGACATGCCGGTGTGGCTCAAGCGCGACGTGGACAACATGCGCGAGCGATTGGCCGACACGGGGCTGGCGTTTGAGCGAGACGGTGTGCGGTACTGGCACGCCAACGGTCGGGTGGTGCCGACCGAGGTCTACCAGAACGCCTACGTCGAGTGCCCCAAGGCCCAGCGGGTCGCCTACGAGGCGCAGACCCGCCAGTTCTTGGACGAGTACCTCGCAGCCGAACGCGACCGCCAGCCCTCTGCGGAGGAGCAGTACGAGATGCGAGCGGCCTTTGGCACCAACGCCACGGTGGTCAACGTGCTCACGGGGCGGCGGTGGCGCACCTGATAGGGGGTTGACAAGGAACGTCAGATCTGCAATACTCCAAGGCGTGAGAGGGAGACGGAGACGGAAACCAAACAGGAGGTGTGAGATGGCGACCAAGTTGGGCGAGATGACTTTCTGGCACTTGAAGCGGGACTCCAAGGTGTGGACGCGGGTCTGGGTTGAGTTGGCCGGCTTGCAGCCCGGGCAGTGGAAGGGCAACACCGAGTGCGAGGACGAGGACACGGGCGAGGTCTGGCAGTACATGGGCAGCTACTGCGACGACGCGATGGACCCCGTGGGCGTGCATGAGTTCCGGCACCGCTGCCACCCTGCGGACGGCGAGCGGTGGTACTTGCAGATCCCGGCCAAGCAGGTCAAGGAGGCTTGAGCCTCACGCAAGTCGAGGCCGAGGCCCGTGCGAGAGCGCGGGCCTTGGTGTTTTTGGGCCGTGCGCGAGAGGGTACTTGACAAGGAACGTCAGATCTGCAATACTCCAAGGCGTGAGAGGGAGAGAGGACGGAGACGGAAACAAGGAGGTGTGAGATGGCAAAGGTCAAGTGGGTGTCTTGCGGCGACTGTGAACACTGCTGGCGGGGCGACAGCGACTACTGCAACTACCGGCGCGAGGTGAAGGTCGCGGCCAAGCCGCGCAAGCGGAAGGTGGCTGACGACGGCTGGCGGCGGGAGATGGCGATGGAAGCCGGCATGGGGCTGGGAGTTGAAGCCTACAACGACGCGATGGGTTGCTAAGGAGGTGTGAGATGGAGACGACGGTCGAGGAGAAGGTCAAGCTGGAGCACTACTTGGGCAGGGTGTGTCCCTACTGCCACGCCCGAGCGGTGCGGGGTCATGAGGACAACGGCCTGCGGGGTTGGGAGCGGGCCTACTTGTGCGGGAACTGCCGCGAGCAGTGGGACGCCGAGAACTACGCCCCCGACAACGAGGGGGGTTGACAAGGAATGTCCCTTGTGCAATACTCCAAGGCGTGAGAGGGAGAGAAGAGACGGAAACCAACACAGGAGGTGTGAGATGGGCAACCGAGTTGTGGTGACGTTGGACAGCAAGCCGACCAAGAACAGCATGGGCCTCTACCTGCACTGGAACGGCGGGCCGGAGAGCGTGCTGGCCTTTGCGGAGTACGCCCGGGAAGTTGGGTTGTGCAGCGGCGGGGACAACTGCTACGGGATCGCCCAGTTGGCGCGGATCGTGGGCAACTTCTTCGGGGACAACCTGAGCGTGGGTGTGGGGACGCTGGGGACGCTGGACTGCGACAACGGCGACAACGGGCTGGTGGCGGTCGAGTGGGACACGGTCGGGGTGCGGATGCGGCAGGCCAAGCGGGGCGAGATCGACAAGCTGGAGCCGGTGGACTTGGCCAAGGTCCGGCAGCACCCCTACTGGACACACAGCGAGGGCGACGAGGCGATGCTCAAGGTGGTGCGGGAGAAGAACTGGGCTAGCCGCCACGGGAGCCTGTAGGGGCTTGACAAGGGATTCCACTTGTGGGATGCTCTGGGCGTGAGGTGAGGAGAGAGACGGAGACGGAAACCAACACAGGAGGTGCGAGATGGCAACAACAGACTTCAGCACGGACCACTTGAACGGCTACAGAGCGGATCTGGCTTGGGGCATCGTCAAGTGGCTGGCCGCTCGCACGGGTGAGCACCCTGACGGTGGCGGCTGCAAGGCGTTCTACAGCCCCCGGGAGTGGGTGAAGCGCGGCGAGAGCTACGGCAAGGACGCGGTGCTCATCCTCTGCCACGACGGCGGGGCGCTGGCCCCCTTCTGCAACTACAACTACGGCAACTGGGAAGGGATGAAGGCTTTCAGCGACTTCCTGAGCAGCAAGGGCTACTACGTCGAGTGCTGCACAAGCTGGTACAGCGCGGTCTACCGCGCCTGAGCGACCCAACCAACAACGAGACGGAGGTGTGAGATGCACAAGGACGCGCTGCGGGCAGTCGAGAAGAGCATGTCTTGCGACAGTGTGGAGTGGTGCGAGGCGACCGAGTACAACATCTACTGGTTGCGCCGCTGGTCGAATGACGCAGCACGCACGGACGGCTCGCCCTACGGTGAGACGCACCACCACGACCGCTGGATGTTTCGCGGCCTCGACTATGACGAGAACAACTGGGAGTGCGACTGGTGTGTGGCAATCGAGCCGCCCGCCGATGGTGCGGAGGTGGAGCCATGAAGGCGCTGGTGGTAGGTGGCTTTGCCGCCAAGACACGCGGATCGTGGGCCAAGGCGTTGCGAGAGCACTGCGGCATTGAAGTCGCGCATGTGTACGGAGCCGACAACGACTTCAAGGGCCTGCCAAGCACCCTGCCCTCCGACGTGGGCTTGGTGCTGGCGGTGGTTGGCACCTGCTCGCACAAGGCAAGCAATCGCGCAAAGGCGTTGGCGGTTGCAGCCGGGGCACGCTGGGAGCCTGTGAGCAAGGACACCACCCGGGCGGTGCAGTGGCTCAGGCAGAAGGGGTTCACGTCCGCGCCGCAGCCTGTGTCCACGGTCGAGGTTCACATGGGCGAGCCAACGTGGCTGGTCGAGGGGATGCAGCAGGAAACTACACCCGAGGTTGAGCAGGAGGTCAAGGTGGAGGCGCAGACCAAAACAGAGTTCGCAGACTGGCTGGACTTCTCGCAGGTGCGTGAGCTACTGCCAGACCTGCACCCGGCGACGTTCTACGGGCTGACGCGCAAGCTGGTGAAGCGCGACGAGGTGCGCGAGCCGCGCACACGCATCGATGCCACGGGGCGCACAGTGACCACCAACATGCTCCTTTGGTCGCTGGCCGAGGTCGAGGAGGTGGAGGCGCTGGCCAAGTCGCGTGGGTTGCTCAAGCCCAAGGTCAAGCCCGAGCCTGCGCCCGAGCCGCCCAAGTCCAACGCGATCATGGGCACGCCGTTTCGCCCCCTGTCCGAGGCTCCCAAGTGGAGGTTCGTACCGGCTGAGTCCGAGCCGCTCAAGCCGGTGTCCGAAGCGCCGCCGCTATACAAGCTCGTTGCATCGGAGCAGTACTCCGCGCCAGCGGTTCACGCCTCGCCCGAGGCGGTGTCCGTGCTTCGCGACTACCACGCCGAGATGGCGACGCTCATGGACGAGTACGCCCACAAGAAGACCCGCGACCTGCGCGGGATGCTCGACAAGGTCGTGGCCGAGCGGGACGCCCTGCGGGCGCAGTTGGACAAGATCAAGCTCGCCTTGGGGCTTGACAAGTGATTCCAGATCTCCTATCTTCTGGGTGTGGGGCGAGAGGCCCCGGGGAGGTGGGAGATGGTGGCGACGATGGAGGAGATGGTGGCGGCGGTGAAAGCCCACGCCCAAGCCAACTACGGCAAGGACGGCTGGGACACCATCGTCGAGTGCTACGAGGACGACGAGCTTGCCAAGCTGATCGAGGATAACGGATCGACCACGGTGGCCGAGGCCATCCGCGAGGTAGGTGAGGGGTGCAAGGTGCGGGCTGACTACGAGGCCGACATTCGGGCCGAGGGTGGCTGGGGACCTTACGCCGGGGGCAAGCACTGGTGGGAAGTCTGAGGTGGTGAAGCCAACACGGAGGTGGGAGATGGAAGTTACTTGTGTGAAGACGTACAAGGGTGAGCATGAGATCAAGGGCGTGGCCTATGGCATCGAGGACGACCGAGGCCGCGAGGTCGGCATCCTCGCCATCCTTTGGGAAGAAGCCTACATGCAGGCCACGCGGGAGCAAGAACGGACAGGCATGTGGCATCGGAGTGTGGAGCCGGGGCGCTACTTCGTCGCCAACATCCAGACCACGCGAGGTGGCAAGCGGTACGGGGCGGTCCAGCCCGACCAGCTATTCAAGACGACAGAGGAGCGGGACGCCTACGTTGCCAAGCGGGTCGAGGACGGGCGAAAGCAGGCTACCAAGAAGTTCGGGGTCTGCTAGACTGGCAGTGGGGGATCGTACCAAGCCCTCGCGGGGAGACTCGCGGGGGCTTGGTGCTTTTGGACTCTGGACGACTTCTGACCTTGGGCGTACAGTAGCCCCACAACCTGCGAGGCTGCTATGCCCCTGTCCTCCTTCTACGCCTTCCCGCCCAAGACTGTGGTCAAGCTGGTGAACACTGGCGGCGGCAACACGTTTCTGACCGGCGACGGCATGTCCAAGTCCGTCAACGCCACGACGACCGCCGACGTAGTGGTGGTGCTCGACGGCGGCGAGTACGCCTACGAGAACTGCAAGCTGGAGGTGCTCAACCCCACTTGCCTCGCGGGCTTCTTGGACGCCACCCAAGCCTACACTTACACAGGCTCCAACCTCGCGACTGAGGCGATCACCTACGCTGGCTCGACCTACACCCGCACCTACAGCTATACTGGCTCCAACCTGACCAGCGTCAGCGCATGGGTGGTGACATGAGTTGCGGCCCCACTTACGGTCAGTTCGTCGCTTGGCTGCACGCAGCGGGGCTGTTGCCGCCAAGTCCGTCACCGAGCACCTCCCTCACGGCGACCGCTGGCCTGCTCAACGCGGGCGGGCCTGCCATCGCGGCGGGGACGCTGGTGTTCGTATCGGGCTGGGACAACGTCAACAACTGCCCGATGGTGTGGCCTGCCGATCCTGCCGACTTGCTGACGTGCGCCACCTACCTCGCCACGGCGACGATACCCACCGGCTTGGTGGCCGCAACCCCGGGCACCATCGCCAAGCAGGGCACCATCACAGGCTTGGCGCTGGTCGCGGCCATTGGCGACCCCGCCTACTTGGCGGCAGCAGGCGCGGGTGCAGTGCAGGCAGGCACGACCGGCCTGACCACGTCCAACATCTGTCAGCAGGTGGCGGGCTACTTCGTCACGGCTGGCACCAGCGTGTACGTTGACCTGACCTCTGCGCCTGTCAGCGTGCTTGGCACCAGCGAGTTGCAGAACCAGTCGGTGACGCCTGCCAAGGCCGACTTGACCCAGAAGTGGACGTGGACAGGCACGCACCCGCAGATCCAGCTTGGCCAGAACGGCGTCTTGGGTGCCATCGACTTTGGCGACGGTGGCACCAAGCTGGTGCGTGTGGAGCCTGCGACGTTTGCGGCCAACCGCACGCTGACCATCCCCGACCCGGGGGCCAACGCCACCTTCATCCTGTCGGTGGGCACAACTGCGCTTCAGATCACAAGTGCGGCTCCACAGATCACCATTGGTGACGGTGCTGGCGTGTCGGGTGTGCTGCGCTTGAACGATGGCACAGCGTCTGTGCGCCACGCTGACATCACGCAGGCCACGCTGGCCGCGAACCGCACCTACACCGTGCCGGATGCAGGGGCCGACGCCACCTTCATCTTGTCGCAGGGCACGACTGCCATGACCAACACGGCGGCGTCCCCGCAAGTCACGCTGGGCAACGGTGGTGTGGCGGGTGGCTTGGCCTTGCGCGATGGTACAAGCGCCAACGCGGGCACGCTCAAGGCCACCACGCTGACCGGCGCACGCACCTACACCTTCCCCAACGCCACGGGCAACGTGCCTGTGACCGCTGGTGCGATGGTGTCGCTGCCGCAGGCGAGCTACTCCAACACCAACCCTGCCAACATCCGTTTCGGTGACGTGGGCATCGCGCCCAGCACCAGCAGCATCGCAGTGACCGTGACCGGCGTACCTGACACCAGCGCAGCCAGCGGGTCTGTGGTGTTCGTGCAGTTCAACGGGTTGGCTGCCGCCCCGGGGCCGGTGGTTTACCCGGGGGCGTTCGTGCTCCGCGCTTCGATCAGCGGTGGCACCTTGAACATCTCACTGCTGAACGCAACAACGGGTGCGGCGCTCGCTATGGGCGCGGCCACCGCCATGAGCCTGAGCTACGTCATCCTGTACTAGCCGAGGCTCACTTCTTGGCGTACTTGTGGAAGCAGTAGCCAACCAGAAGGCCGAGCAGCAACACACCTACGATCGGGCCTGCGGGCAGGCGCTTGGGCGTGCGGAAGGAGTTGGGGTCGCGGTTGCTTCCAGCCAAAGCGTAGCCTTGGGTGGTGTAGCCGTAGCCGATCGGGGACTCTTGAACCATCATGGTGTGCCTTCCTCTAGCGCCGCTTGCGCGACTTGACGTTCAGGCCCTTGTACACAGCGTAGGCCAGTCCAGCAAGGACTACCACGCCAGCCACGGTCAGGCCGACGTTGCGGGTGGAGATGTATCCGTTGGTCGAGTGCATCATGGTCAGTCCTTCTTGCGGAAGATGAAGTACAGCACTGCTGCCCCGCCCAGCAGCAGCGCGATGGTGGGGATGCCCCCAGACGGCGGGGCAGCAGCGGGCACAGTGGCAGGCACCAGCTTGTCGAGAGTGACCTTGGTGACTCCCAACTTGAAAGACTCTGCCAAGTCGCTGGCAAGGTCGTCGATCGATTGGAGGCCACCACCAATGGCCTGCACCTTGTCGTTGGCTTGCCCAGCAGAGAAGGCGAAGAGCAGCCCACCAGCGACCATCTGCTTGTCTGGGATCTTGAACACGCCCGATGGCGTGTAGAGCGTCATCAGATACGGCCCGTTGAGGCGCGGTGCCAAAGCCTTGAACAGGTCAACAGTCGTCACCGTCTGCTGGGCAGTCGGATCGACCACATAGGGCTTGCCTTCGATCACAATCGCTTCAGCCACGGCTTACTCCCCCTTCTGGTTCAAGAGCCACAGCAGCCCGCCTGCGATAGCCAGAGCAGCCAAACCGCCGCCGCCCTCTTCCTTCTTCGGTGGCGGGGGTGGAGGCGTGGCGGCGGGTGTCTTTGCTGGTGCCGCCGTGCCGATCGCATTGAACGTGGCGTCGGTCACCTGCTTGTCTTCACCCTTGGACAAGGGCAGAAGATCGACAGGGTCTTGCGGGCCAGCGAAGAGGCGCGAGAAGCGGTCGCTCTTGTTGGCTTGCGTGATCAGTACGCCGTCCGCGCCCTCGTAGAACATCCACTGGTTGGGCGCAGTCGGGGCAGACTCGATGATCCAGTTGCCGTTCTTGCCCGGGATCTTGACCACGTCAGCGGCCTTGTCGTACCCCAGCAGGTCAGCAGCCTGCTTGATCGAAAGCTCGCCCTCGTAGATGCGAACTGGCGTGCCCTTCTTGAGCGTCTTGGGCTGACCCACGGCGTTGGTCAACAGGTCGCTGACGTACTGAACGTCCACGTCAACGGGCAGGTAGCCGTTTCGCCACTTGAGCTTGCCCGACTTGGTCGCAAACTGCGGCGCAGGCTCCACTGGGGCACCCGCCAAGAAGTGTTCGTCTTCGCTATCGTCTCCGATGCCAAACATGCTCACTCCTTGCTGCCAAACAGCGCCAGCGCCCCGATGCCCAAGAGCGCCAAGAGGCCGACGCCACCGCCGCCCTTGTCGCCCTTGTCGCCGTCTTTCGTACCCGAACTCTTGCGCTTGGGCTTGCCAGCAGCATCGAGCACCGGGAACCCTTGGGCGTCGACCTCGTAGACGGCGGGGTCGAACATGCCCTGCGCGTTGGCCGCGTTGTCGGTGGTGCCAGCCTTGTCGATCGGCAGCAAGTCCTTGGGGGCGAGCTTGGCCGACAGCATCCGCTTGCGGATGGTGGGCAGAGCCGCCGCGTAAGCAGGCGAGGACATGAGCGCCTGCGCCTCTGGGGTGTCAGGGTAGGCTGCCCAGTAGCCGCCGCCCGCAAGCTCGACCAAGTACTGGTCGTTGGTGGGGCTTTGGATCGTAGCTTGATCCGTCCACGGGATGGTGCCCACATACACGCGCACGATGGTGCCCTTCTTGATCACCGTGTCCGGCTCCGCGCCGCCCCAGTTGGGCAGCGTCTTGGCGGGCGTATCTTCAGCCACGACGCCGTTCGACCAGCCGAACTTGCCGACGTTGAACTTGGTGCCTGTCGTCGCTTCGCCGTTGCCTGCCAGCATCATCACACACCCCGCTTGGCCAAGCACCACGCCTCGACGGCGGGGATCGGCCCTGAGAACTTGGCCACCTGCTCACCTTGCGCTGCCCAGCCGCCGCCTTCTTTGGCGAAGGTACGCACAGGCCGCACGGTGGTATAGTACCCCGCATCTCCCTTGCCCACCAGCCCCCAAAAGTTGTGACCGAGGGCGTAGCGCCCCCAGCCAGACTTGGCGGCTGCCTCTGCCAAGCACTGCTTGGGGTCGAGGCCGTAGCGCGGGCACACGGTGGCCGCAGCGGGCACCAGCGCCCGCAGGAACGCCTCCTGCTGCTGGCGGGTGGGCTGGTTCACTTGCTGCCCTTCTTGAGCAGGGCAGGCCCAAAGGTGACCGCAGCGTAGATGACCGCGCCCCACAAGAGGTACTTGGTCAGTTCGCCAAAGGTGCCGCTGAACGACTTGGCGATGTTCTCTTCTGCGTCCTTCTTGAAGATCGGGGCCTTGGTGGCCAGCTTGGCGCTACCGCGCTCCCGCAGCAGCTTGATCAGCCGCGCAGGCGCACCAGCCTTTACCAACGCCTTGAAGGCGTCGTCGTACTGGTTGCCGTAGGAGTGGTCGCCACAGCCTTGCGGAGGGTCGGCCTCCAGCACGGGGGCCGTCCACCACTTCTTGACCGACGAACCAAAGCCGAGGTCATCCTCAGACGGCGTGCCGTTGAGCCAGTGGTTGATCGTGCAACGCTCCCAGCCCTTGGGGTCGAGGTAGTAGTCCACCTCCACCATCGTGGCCAGAATCATGGGGCCGTCCAAGGCCATGGGCAAGTCAGTGCCTTGAGCGCGGCTTTGGCCTGCGTACTCAGGCGACTGCGCCTTGGCCCGCGCCTCTGCCCACTGCTGCTCCAGCACTTCGGCGCGGCCCTCTGGGGTCGTGCCCTCTGGGGGGTTTACTGCACCAGCCTGCACGCCAGCCAGCGACCCGCTCAGGGGCACAGCCCGTGACACCAAAGGTGCCATGCTGGGCGTCTGCGCGGCTTCGCGCAGGTAGTAGGGCTGCTCGCCCACCGTGGGGTTCAGCGGGGCAAGACGGGGCAGGACGACGGCGCGGTTGGCGTAGGTCGAGTGCGGGGTGGTGTAGCTGCGGTAGTTGTACGGGTCGCCGCACTCGCAGCCGCTCAGGGCGTAGGGGTCGTCGTGCAGCATCATGGTGGCACCTTACTTGCGGGAGCCAAAGTAGTAGCCCACCGCCAGACCTACCACGAACAGTGGGATCGAGATCGTCATCACCGACTTCTGGACGCTGCCCTTGACCGTCTCGATCGTCTCTTGGCCCTTGGGCGAGGCGACGAACTTCTGGCCGGTCTTGCTCAGTACGTCGGAGAAGAACTCCGTGCGATCCGCACGCTCCTTCGATCCGGCAGGGCCACCTTGGATGGTCTTGTTGATCGCCTCTGCAAGGGCGTTGGCGATCGGGTCGCCGCCCAGCGGGTCACCCGGGCCAGCCAAGTTGCCCGCCATGTAGCCACGCGGGAAGTTGGTGCGCGGAGGGGCTTGGGCAGGCCCAAGGATCTCGACGTAGTCAGGCTGGATCATCGCTTCTCCCCTTGCATGACGTAGCCGACGAACGCGGCAGGGTCAGTGATGTGCGGCATGTGGCGGCGAACGTAGCGCATCTTCTTGCGGAAGGTGTCAGCGCCGGCCCTGTGCATGGTCTGGATCAGGTGTCGCTTACCCGCCTTGGTCAGGCCGGGGTTCTGCTTGGCCGACTCACGCTTCTTGCTGTACTCGTCAGCCGCCTGCTTGGCCTTCTCTGCCGCGTGCTTGGCACCCGCGCCGGCTGCGCGAGCCAGCGAGTGGACGCTCGCCCGCACCGTCTCCGACCGCCCATAAGCGTAAGCGCCGCCGGCCAAGAGCGCGGTGGTGAGCCACGTCGGGTTGCGCTTGGGGTTGCGACGATAGGGCGCTGACACCGACGTGTAGCCCAGCCGCTTGTTGGCCGACACCTTGTCGGCCCACTCCTTGGCACCCTCGTAGGTGGCAAACTTCAACTCGCCAGTGTAGTCGCCGGAAAGCCACCTAGTCGTCTTGCCAAGGTCTTGGACGTATGTGACCGCCCACGGGTAGATACGCTTCATCGCTTCATCGTATTCGTCGTAGTCGGGGTTGCGGTGCTTGGCATCGCGCTTCTCGACCAAGTGCGCCACCGGCAGGCCCACGGCCTCGCGGCGCTCGATCTCGCGCTCCAGCGAGCGGCCGGGGTTCTTGCGGGTCTTGAGGGCGTACACCTTGCGAACTCGGCTCTCGATCTCTGGCCAGCGCGAGGCAGCCACGCCCAAGTCGGCGGTCCGGCCAAGGTACACGCTATCGGTGGAGTCGCCCACCCTGCCGGGATGCGGCAGGAACACATACCAGCCGCGATCGTCGCCGTGCCGGCTGTCGTTGCCGATGTAGCCAAAGGTGATGCCGGGGAGTTCCTTGGACAGGTGCCCGATGGCGTCACTCAGCGAGGCGAGCGACGAGGGGTTGCGCTTGTACTTGGACATGGTCTTCCTCGCTGTCGGCTCAGTAGTCGTTCGCCTCGTAGCTCATGTATCTGGGCTTGAATCCCGCCTTGAGCGCAGCGAGATACTCCTTGAGCGTCTTGCCGTGGGCCTTGGCTTCCAGTTGGAAGGCCACCAACCCGGGATCAGGAGGCGATGCAGTGATCCAATCTGGCTTGTCTGCTGGCTTCAAGGTGAAGCGGGTGGCGTCCTTGCCACCATAGGAGCCTCCCCGACCGACCTTGTCTGCCTTGGTGCGCGCCGTAAGCTCGTTGACCGGCTTGTCAAACTCCAGCCAATTATCATCCCAGCCAAGGTAATCGCTTACTTTCCAACTACTAGCCTTGCCAAGATCTCGTTTGGGCGGCACCTTGGCCTCTCCACCAAAGGAGAAGCCGTAAGCCAGCGGGGGGTTCTTGCGCTTGCGGGACTTGGTGTACCCAACGTGGGCGTGAAGGGGCAACTGCCAGCGGTGCTTGGCGAGCTTGACGGCGCAGGAGGTGACGGCACGGGCCGGCGGCGGGGGAACGTGCCACCGCTTGCCGATCAGGATGGTGCCGCACTCGCTGACCGACCGCGACGGCTCGGCGTCGAACAGCGACTCCTGCCGCTTGGACGCCTTCTTCTTGCCGTTGCGCTGCAAGCCGCCCATGGCGCGGTGCCACGCGGGGGTCATTTCGCCGCTGGGGGCGACAAACGGGATCTGCACCGACGTGTCCCAGCCGTCTTTGCTGCTGAACTGGATGGTGTGGTCACCCACTTTCGTCACCGTGTACTTGCCGACCTTGGAGCCGACACGCAGCGGCTTGGTGTCCATGGCGTGTGCAAGCACAGCCTCTTGAAGCGTGGCGGGGTTGCGCTGGAAGCCCACCATGCTCGCGCTGGGGTTCTTGCTGGTGGCATAGTGCCGCTTCACCCACGCGGACACCGCTGCCTTGGCGGCGGCCTTCGTCGCGTGTTTGTGTGAGTCAACCGTCTCCCAAGGCGTCCAAACGCCAGACACCGCCTCGCAGCGATCAGCATGGTAGCTACCGCCCTCTCGGATGATGCGTGCCGCACCCAAGATCCCGCCTTTGCCGCGCTCGATGTAGGCGACCTCAATGCTCGCAGGAGCACCAGCCGGCGTGTGCCACTTCGTCAACTTGACGCTTGCGGGGTTGCGCTGGAAGCCCACCATGTGCGCGGTGGGGTTCTTGGCGATCCAGTTGCGCGGGGCCTCCTTGAGGACGGCCCGAATCACCACGTCGCCGGTCTTGCCGCCGGTTTCGCGCAGGTGGATCTTGTCGCCCGACCACCGTGCGATGCCGCTGCCGCCCATGTAGTTGCCGCTCAGGGTGTCGCCGTCGCTGGTCAGCAGCTTGCTGCTCGCCGCACGGTGCTCGGTGAACGCACGAATGACCGCCTTGTCGGTCTTGGTCAGGCTCGGGTTGCGCTGGAAGCCCACCATGCTCGCGCTGGGGTTCTGCGTCGTGTAGCGCATCGAGGCCATCGCCACGATCTTGCCGCTCTTGCCAGCCTCGGCCTTGGCCTCCTTGAGCGTCGTGCAGTAGCACTTGCGAGCGCCCGTGGGCGACAGGACGAGGAACTTGAACCCGTCGCGGGCGGCTTTCTTGTCGGCAGAAGTCAGGTGCATGGTCGTCTCCTTGAGCGTACTCTACAGCGGAAAGTTCAAGTGCGCCAGATGGGATCTCACTGGTGCAGGTGCTTGGGTCGAGGTGCGCGGCCCCGGTCGAGGTTCTGCACGTCGCGCTCGTCGTACAGGATGGGTTGGCCCAGCGCCTCAAACGCCAGCCGGTCGGCCCGCCGCTCCGCGCCACGGCGGTCAGAGTGCTCGTCGGCGGCGTGGCCAAGCTCATGCGCCAAGATGCCCGCCACGCGGCCTTCGGGCTGCTCTAGCAGCCGCTCGACAACGTACACGGTGCGCTCGTCGGGGATGTACCAGCCAAAGTCGCGGTAGCCGCTGCGGGGCAGGTAGTGGCGATCCACCACCACCAGCCGCACGTCGCCCACCGGGAACCGCTGTGCGAAGCGTTTCCGCAGGCGCAGGAACAGCCTGTGCGCCCCGGCCCGGGTCATGGTCAGTCCCGCAGAGCGAAGAACGCGGCAGCGGCGATGCCCACAGGCAACAGCCAGCCCATGCCGCCCTTGTCCTTGCCAGCGACGTAGTTGTCCAGCGCCTTCTTGACCGCATCGCGGAACGCCGTGGCGCTCTCGACCGTCCAAGCCGCGCCCATGGCAGTGGCCTTCTGGGTGTCGTAGTCGGCCTGCTTCAGCGCACCCGCAGTGATCAGCGTGGCAGCGTAGCCGTCAGCTTCCGCGATGATAGCGGGGATCGGATCGTAGAAGGTGGGCTTGATCCCAAACTTCACTTGCGCTTCTGACTGCGAGACGGTCTGCTTCTCGGGGGTCTTGAACTCGATCTCCTTCTGGATCTCAAGGGCCGACTTCTCGCTCGTCTTCTTCGGAGGAGCGCCCGCCAAAGCGTGGCTGTAGGAACCGTAGTTGTCACCTTCAAGCATCATTGGGAACCTCACTTCTTGCTCTGGGAGTATGCCACAGCGCCGCCAAGGAGCAACCACAACCACGGGAAAGGCTTCTTTTCTTCTTCGGAGATAACGAGCTTTGTCGCCACCTCTTCGTTCTTCTTGATCGTCTCCGATACAGCGGGAGGGATTGGCAGATTGTAGTCTTGGCCCAGCGCCTGCAATGCTTCGCCGGATCCAGCAACGTAGTCAAGGGCGTTTTCCACCTGCTCCTTGGTCTTGTCGTTCTGCTCCTTGGTCTCCTCGGCCTTCGCTTTCTCCTTGTCGGGCATGAGCGGGACGACGACGATCGTGCCGCCGCCAAGGTTGAGGCTGATCTTGTCGTCCTTGTGCTTGCGAGCCTCCCCCAAAGCCTTGCTCGACAGGTCCAAGTTCGACAGCACACCGCCCTTGTCGGTGGTGTTGTCTAGCAGACGGTTGCGCCGCGCACCGCGCAGACTGGCAAGCGCCGCCATCTTGGCCTGCAATTCGCTAATCTTTGCCGACACGGCGTTGAGTGCGGCAATCGCCGTCTGGTCGCCCGCGTCGACTCGCTCCTTGAGCTTGGCGTACTCCACCAGCAGTTCGTTGAGCTTGTAGGCCAGCGAACCCTTCTTGGGATTCTTGGCGCACTCGGTCATGGTCTGCTTGTAATAATCGAGCTTGGCTTGCGGGTCGGTCAGCGTCTTGGGCGGGTCGGGGATGCTGCACCCGTACAGTTCGATTGCCATGTCGTTGAGCGCCACGATCATGTCCTCGGACAAGTCTTGAGACTCGCTTGCCAACTGCGAGGCCATCATGCCCAAGAGCAGTTGAGACTTGACCTCGCTCCGCGCATCAACATACGCCTTCTGCGGCTCGGTCAGTCCAGCCGTCTGAGCCTTGGCCTCTTCGGTAGCCTGCTTGTGCAGTTCCATCACCTTGTCGGCCACCAGCTTGAAGCCAAGCGGTATCGGCATGGGTTTGCTCTTGTCAGGCTGCCACGCATAGAGCTTGGCCACGTTGCCACTCAGCTTGCTTGCGCGGGGTGGGGTGAACACTTTACCTGCAAAGAAGTCGGCCTTTTCGCTAATGGTAACAGCCATCTCTAGCTGCTTCTTGGTGTAGGTGGGGACAACGATGCTCTCGACCGGCCACGCGCCCATCATCTCCAGCAGCTTGTCTGGGTCTAGCTTCTCGCTGCCAAGGCAGTCCTTGTTGATCTGGGCAACACGGGATTGGAAGTTGGCGTAAGCAGTGGTGCCTTTGACTTCGGAGTACCACTTGTTCACCAGCAGCGTCAGCTTGGGTGCTACATCGGTGATCACCTTGCCTGACGGGGTCGTGTACGGTTCGTAGGTCCAGCCGACCTCCATCGGGGGCAAGAAGCAGACGAACTCAATCGCTGCCACCAGCATATCCCGGGCAGTCTTGACCTTGGCCCACGGGCCACCCTCTTCCTTGACGATGGGGTAGGTTGGCTTGTTGGGGTCGGTGTTGTCCTTCTTGGCGTAGAGAGAGGCTTGCATCAGCGTGAGGCGTTTGGCGTCTTGTGCAATGCGAATCAAAGGCAGAATAATGTCGGCCACTTGGTGAGGCGTTTTGGCAACGCCGCCATACTCGCTTGACCACTCGGGATCTTCAGACAGGCCCTTCCAGATGAACATACCCAGCGTCTTTTCGGAGTACAAGCGATTGGTCTCGTCCTCGAACGGCGGGTGGAAAGCGGGTGGGCAAGCCCCCTTCTCTGGGCAGACCGGGATCTTGGCTCCCGGCTGCTTGGTCTTGAAGGCGTCCACGAACGGCTTCCCGCCGATACGATCCCACTGGTGGTGCAAGAAGTCGGCCAGAGCAATCGACGGCTCGATGTACTCGGCGTTTGCGCTCGCGGCCAGCTTCTCGTAGCCGATCGATGCGACCGGCACAGACAGCCCGGGGAGCGTCTCGCCCCACTTGTCAGCCGGCACGTCCCAGCCAGAGCCTTGCACAGCTGAAAGCGTACCAGAGAAGAGAGGGTTGGTGGTCACGACCACGTTGGCGTCGCTGCCCTTGTAGGCGTACAGCGAGTGCAGCTTATAGTCGGCCAAGCCCGGGACGCTTGCACCGTAAACTAGCGCCTGCTTGTTGCCGCTAGGGTTGTACTGCAAGTAGGGCATGTAGAGATCGGCAATCGGGAACTCCAGCGAGTCCACGCTCACCATCTTCTTGGCGTCTTGATCGTACTGCTGAATCGTGATCGGCTTTGCGACCTTGGGGTCGCATGCGACAGGGCCAAGCCACTGCACAGCGTTGATCTTGCTGAACGCCTCCGACAGCAGGAAGCCGATCCCGCCAGCTTCGCCAGCAACGGTCACCTGCGCCTTCATGTACTCAACTTCAGCCGCCTTCGCGTTCTTGACCAGCGTAGGGATGCTCGATACCACGTTGCGCCAAGTGTCGCCAGTCAGCGACCCCTTGGGCGGGAGCCACGACAGCGTCTGGTCCACCAGCTTCTGAACCTGCGCTTGGGTGCCGTTCGGCCCCGGGTAGTCTTGCCAGTTGCAAGCCAGCGCGTAGACGAGGTTGAGAAGTTCCCAGCACCGCAAGCGGGTCTGGAACGCCAGCAGGTCAAACGCCCGCTTGTCGGCGGCTTCAGACACGATGCCGTAGAGGTCAACGCCCGGGGCTTGGCCGCTCTTCTGCGTCAACGGATTGAAGGGTGCAAGGTACTTGGCCAGCGACACTGCCGACAGTGCCTGCATGGCCTTGGGCGAAAGCACGGCTGCCAGCTTGGCTGCATCCTCGGGCTTCAAGCCAGTCGGCAGGGCGTCGGGTGTCGAAAGGATCTCCTTGCCACCGATCGGCAAGTAGGTGTCGTACACGTCCTTGACGACGCCGCCTGCGCCAGCACCTGCGTCTGCGCCCTTGCCCCCGGGGGGCAAGCCGTTCAAGTTCCCCTCGTTGTTGAACAGCAACATGGCGGCTCCTACCCAAGACCTTTGAAACCCTTGGCGACGTACTGCTTGTAGGCAGCTTCCATCTTGTCGTCGTACCCGCGCTGGCCCTTGCCGTTGTAGCCCCGGGCAAACGTTGTCCAGTCGCCCTTGCGGGCAGCGTCCTCCAGCCCCTTGTTCTGCACGAAGTCGAAGAAGCCACGGATCTGTGCCTCCTCGCTGGTCGAGTAGGCGTCAAACATGGCTTGCACGGTGGGGAACTTCACCAGCTTGTGGTTGAAGCCCATGATCTGGGCCGACCCCATGCTGATCGACTTCATTGCGGCCTCGCGGTCAAGAGCAGCGGCGCGGGCAAAGTTGTCCCACTCGGCCTTCTGGCCAGCACGCACAACGCCAACATCCTTGCCGCCTGAGTACTCGCGGAAGACGTGCGGCTCAAAGCGAATGATCATGCGACCGTCTTTGCCAAAGCCCTTGCCGCCAGACTCCACAGTGAAGATTGCCAGCGCCACGGCCTCGGGGATGCCCCGCTCGGCTGCCAACGCCCTGATCTGCTTGATCCGCTCTTCCTTGCTCAGGATCTCTGCGACCATCTCCTTGACCTGCTTGCCATAGGTGACCACCAGCAGCAGCGCCGCGCCACCCAGCGCCCACCACAACCATGGCTGGACTTCTGGATTGCGCTTCATACTACCGCCCGTGCAGCTTGGCGGCGGCGTCCTTCATGCTCAGACGCTCGCCGTCGATCACGGCGTAGCCCTTGGACAGCTTACGCACGCGGTGGGAGCCAGCCTGCACCGTCTTGCCGATCGGCAGTCGGGAAAGCATCGAAGCGAAGATCTTCTCCTCTTCCTTCTCATGGGCGAGGTGGGATTTGGACATGCCGTTGCGCTTCTTGGGATTCAGCACAGCCGGGACGTAGCGCGGGTCGGGGTTGCGGCTCTTGTAGCCGATGGCTTCGTAGACCTGCGCTTTGGTCATGCCACCCTTGAGGTAGCTCTTCCAGCACGACTCGTAGTAGTCCCGCTTGATGTCGCCAGAGTAGCCACGGGACAGCTTGCTCTCCTGCTCGTTGATCGCGGCCCGCACGACAGCCCGGTCTCCAGCGGACGGCTGGTTGAGCGGATTCTGGCTCATGTACCGTTCGGCTTCAAACTTGCTGACCACCCCGCGCCGTTGCAGGTACGCCAGCGCCGCATTGAATCGCTCTCGGGCGTAGGTGTCGCGCTTGAGGAAGTCCCGCATGGCCTCGCCTTGGCGGCGACTCTGGGAAAGGGTAGTCAGCGCGTTTCGCGCCTCCTGCAAGGCTACACGGGGATCTAGACGCTCAATACGCTCCCAAGAGTACTCGATGCCAGTCTTGGTAGGGTTGCGGCGCTTCTTGGGGCCGCAGTGCGGGTTGCCGCACGCGCCCGCGCAGCCGCAGCCGCCGTTGCGCTTCTTGGTCTTGCGGAACTTGAAGCCGCCTTCCACCTGTTTGACCTCCGCGATGGAGTCGCACTGGTAGGCTTGGCCGTTGGGGCTGTGGGCGATGAACTTGGCCATGGCAGACTCCTAGCTCGACTTCTTGTTGCTCGACAAGACCAGCAGCAGCACCACGCCGCCTGCGACGTAGGGCAGCACTGAGGCGGCATCGCTCTTCTTGTCGTCTCCAGACTTGCCCGCAGCGGCAGCGGTGCTGTTGCCCACCAGACCGCCCGACTTGACCTTGAACGCCTGCTCCAGCCACGCCTCTTCGCGCTTGGGGTTGGGGCCAACCATGGCGAGGTACTTGTCGATGGTGCCAGCAGGCACGGAACTGATCCGCTTGTTGCCGTCGACTGCACCAGCGAGCTTGATCGGCACCCCAAACACGTCCTTGTTCGTGCCCTTCTGCGGCACGATGCTGGGCATACGGGTGCCCACCATCTGGGCATAGCCTGCCGCTGCTGCGGCTTCGTAGGGCTTGGCCCCGGCTGCAACCGCCTTCTGGTAGATGAAGTCAGCGAGGCGGCTGGTCACGTTGAGGTCAGCGCCCATGAGACTCAGCACCTTCTCCCACAGCCAGCCCAAGATGGTGTCGCGGCCTTGCTTGAGGTCTGTCGCTGGCGAGCCGGTCGGCTTCATGCGGTAGGCGACCGCCACCATGGCGTCCTTGAGTGCATCCATGAAGACGGTGCCCTTGGCGTCGTTCATGGCTGCCAACACGCTGTTGGCCTGCGCTTCAGGCAGGTAGGTGATCACGCCTTCTGCACTGGACTTGACCGTCCAGTTGGCCTGCTCAACGATCCATGCCGCCATGTCGGCCAGCACGTTGAGCACTTCGCCCAGACCGGGGAGGGCCTTGTCGAGGTACGGCTTGATCACCGTGCCGCCCTTGTCCACCAGCCCGCCGATGATGCCAGCGCCAACGCTGCCCGGGATGAACGCCTGTGCGGCCTCCGTGCCCAGACCCTCCAGCGTCGGGGGGCCTTGGTGCGTCAGTTGCTGGGTGTTGCCCACATACGAACTGACCGGCATGGAGTGCTTGGGCGCTTGTGCTGGGTGCAAGCTGGGGACGATCATCACACACCTCCCGCCGCGAGGGCGGTCGCCTTGTAGTACTCCAACGTGTGTGGCTCTGTGTCCGCTGGTGGCCCCATCGAGAGTACCTTAGCACGCACCGTCTTGGCTACGGCTTCCAGATCTTCAACACGCACCTTGCTGGCAATCTCCAGCACCCAGCCGATCGGCAGGCCCGCAGCCGCCGACACCATGGCCACCGTCTCGTACTTCTTCTGCTGCTCAGGGTCGACGGGGCGCGGCGGGGGCACTTGGTCTTTGGCGTAGGCCCGCAGCATGAGGTCTTGATACCAGTTGGGTCGCGTGGCCTTGAGCAACGCGAACCCAACCGCACCGATGATCAGCCACGTCCGCAGCTTCACTTACGACCTCGCCGCAGTCCACAGCTTGACTTGGCCTGCGCCAGCCTCGCCGTTGGTCACCACCACGTCGTAGACCTGCCCTATGCCGTTGTTGGTGCCCAAGCCGTAGCGCAGCACAGTCGGGGTGTTGGCTGGGATCGCTGCTGAGATCGGCACGGTCACTGCGATCGTCTTGCTGCGTGCGTAGAGCACCAGCGAGACGGATTGCAGCGCCACCGTGCAAGTCAGCATGACGGTGATCTGCGTGGCGTGCAGCGACGACACCTCTTCGACCACCGTAGTAGCCTGCCCAATGCCAGCCGCAACAGCGAGCGGCCCCGACGCTTCGATCACAAGCGGCGTGCGGATGTCTTGCCCAAACGCGCCTGCCATCTTAGGCCTCCCTGTAGCCCAGCCGCTCGCCTTCCCACTCTTCGGGCCGGATGCGACCGTAGATCTGGGTGTAGACCAGCGCGTTCTGTGCGCTTGCGTCAAAGTTGACAATACGCAAGGACACTTCCGTCACGCCCGAGAGCGCCACCGAGAAGTTGAGCTTGCCTTGGAACAAGGTCAGCAGACCCGACACATCGCGCTCCAGCAAAGGGAAGCTGGAAGCACCATTGTCGTCCACATCCACACCCAGCACAGGGAAGGGTCGGATGCGGAGGAACGCCTGCATGCTGGCGAGGCCAGCAGAAGCGTTGTCGGGGCGGATCTGAAAGCTCACTTGAGCCTCGTCCGCGAACCGCGCAAACAGCGCCTTGCCACGCAGGGCCGTCTCGTATCCCTCCAGACGCGGGCGCAGCACCATGGTCGAGACAATGGTGGAGCTTTCGCCGCCTGCGGGAAGCGTGAAGGTGGAGGCTTGCTCGTAGACCAGTGCCAGCATTATGCCCCCGTGTTGAGGTAAGCGACCTTCCACGTCAGCGTGACGCTCACTGCCAGCGGGCCGGTGTTGGTCACCAGCAGCCGCCGCTTGAGCTTGTCGCGCCACGTCTCAGGGGCGGGGAGGATCTGAGGCGACCAACCCACACCAAAGACGTTGCAGAGCGCCGAGTCTTGGATCTCAAGGAAACCCTCGACCAACTGCTGCCGCACCAGAATGTAGCCCCACGTCTGCGTAGGCAACTGCTGGGCGATGCCCGAGCCAAAGGCCAGCCCGGGGGTGGCGATCGCGTAGCGGCTGAACAGGATGCCGTTACGACCACCAGTCAAGTCGAGTGCAACCTCTTCGGTGTTGGTCGGGTCGAACGGCGGAACGCCTGACCCTGCGGGCAGTTCGACCGTCACCGATCGATCCTGCACCTGCACATAGCCCGCAGTGGGCCAGCGCGACGGATCATCGCAAGAGTCGGGGTTCGACTGCGGATCACCGTAGAGCCAGCCAGTGTACTGCTCACCCAGATCGAACTGCGCGAACGCAGGAGCTACCCAGCGCATGGTCGCCTCCCTGAGCCACTTAGCGGCCCGTGTTGAGGTAGGCGATCTTCCACGTCATGAACACGTTGACCGTGACGCCCGTGAGGTTGGTCACGGCGATGTTGCGCTGCTGGTTGCCCTGCCACCGCTCAGGAGCCGGGAAGCAGTGCGGCGACCAGCCAAAGCCAAACACGTTGACGATCGGGGTCGACTCGATCTCCACCACACCATCCAGCCGAGTCTCGACCACGTTGACGTAGCCCGAGATCTGGTTGGGAAGCACCTTGGAGTTCGGAGTGTCTGCCGTCGTCGGGATCACAATGCACGTCCGCGTGTACACGATGACGTTCTTACCACCGCCGAGGTTCAACGACTGGGTCACCGTCGCGTTGTTAGCCACGCTGAAGAAGTTCAGCGAGCGATCAACAAACGTCACCTGCCCCGACACCGGCCACTTGTCCGGCTGGTCGTAGTAGGGGTTCGACTGCCGGTCGGCGTAGATCCAGCGGGTGTACGCATCCCCAAGGTTGGGGCCGTAGGGGGTGAACAGAGGGTCGATGTAGCCAGCCATGGTTGACTTCTCCTGCAAACACGAGGGGGCGCGGTGCTTGTCGCGACCGCGCCCCCCCAGAGTACCCCAGATCGAGGCGCTTGACTACAGCTTAGACCGGCATGGTCAGCTTGTAGCCTTGGAAGGTCATGCGAACGGCGAGGAACTCAGCCGGGGACTGAGCGTTACCCGGGGCAATGCCCGGGACGGTGAACTCGCCACCGCTCTTGATCTTCACGCGGGTCACGATGTTGGGCAGGAACAGGAACGGGATCGGCAGCTTGCGCGAGTCGCACGCCAGCGGGAGGCCGTTCTGAACCGCGATGCCCGTGTTAAGGCCGAAACCAACCGCAGTCGGCGGTTCCCACACGCCACCACCCTGCGGGTAGCCGATCAGAGCGCCCGCGTTGCGGATGATGCCGTCACCGATCTGGAACTCCCAAGACAGGCTCTTGAGAGCCGAGAGCAAGCCCTGCACGGTCGAGACGGTGGTCTGCGAGCTACCCGTCAGCGTGGCAAGGCTCGCGCCGTTGTCCTTGTTGACGTGCTTGTAGACCGACACCAAGCACTTGATGCCGATGAACACTTCGTTCGCAGGCAAGCGGCCCTGCGAATCGAGCACGTTGGTCTGACCACGGGTCATGGTCACGCCAGCGGCGAGGCCCTGACCGCTATCACCGATCGCCGCTTGGAACAGATCCGCGTCGGTGTTGGCACCGATCGTGTCCGCGTTGAGCGGCGAGATGAAGGTGGTGCTGAAGTAGCTCTGGGCGCTGCTGAAGTTCAGATCGCCCACCGTAACGCCCGGGACTACGGTCATGCGAGCGTAGGGCTGGAGATCCTTGAGGTACTCGACGTTCTTGATTGCCATGGTAGTTCTCCTTGGATGCTCCAGCGGTTAGCCGCCCACCGGCATGGTCATGAGGAAGCCGCGCAGAGTCGTGCGGACTTCGATGACCGAGTTGTCCTCTACGTCCAGCAGCGCGAAGCTGTTGCCGCACTTGGCAGTCAGGCCCACGTTGACGAGGGGCGGGAAGATGATCGGGATCGACAGCTTGGCCGTCCAAGAGCTGGGGTCGCCGTTCTGCGCCGCCGAGGTGGCCGCAGTGTCTTCCAGCGAGGCCCACGCGCCGCCAGCGGAGGGGTACTCCAGCAGCGAGCCGATCGTCCGCTGGATGCCGCGACCGATCTGCAAGTCCCACGAGAAGTTCTGGATCAGCGAGAACAGGTCACGCGACGACAGAAGCGTCACAGCCTGCTCCACGCTGGGGTTGTCGCTGGTGGTCTTCCACGCGGTGAAGCCGAGATGCGTAGCAATGTACACTTGGTTCGCAGGCGGCTGACCCTTGCTGAACTTGCTGTTGGTCTGGTTGAGCGTCAGCGGCCCGCTGAAACCCTGCCCCACCTCCGACTGCGCGGCGGTGAAGAACTGCAACTCAGTGTTGGCGCCGACAGTCTTGGTGTTCAGGGTGAACACCGCGTCGCTGTACAGGTCTTGGGTGTTGGCGTAGTTCAGACGGCCAACGGTCACGTCCTTGACTACGGTCATCTTGGCATACGGAGCAAGCTGCTCAAAGATCGTCTGGTCTGCCATGTTCGTCTTCCTTGTGCGGTGACCCGCGTGATCTGTTGCAGGGAGGGAGGGCACTCACGCACCCTCCCTCCCGTGGCTTGCCTACAGGCCGTACAGGTTCGCCCCCGGCATGATGCCAGCCATGGCGTGGCCACCACCAGTGGTGGTGTCGATGTACATGCCGCCGCTCAGGGCGTAGTTGCCCGAGACGGGGACGTAAGCGCCGCTGCTGCCCGGGAGCAGCTTCTGCACGCCTTCCTTGACCTGCGTACCAACCGAGTCGTCGATCGCCTTGAAGACCGACAGCGCGATCGTGACCTTGGCCACGTCCTTCACCATCTGGTTCTTCATGTACTTGTGCGCGAGGAACGCAGCACCAGCGACCAACAGGTTCGGGGTGACCTTGCGGAGCGTCTCGTTCTGGATGGTGTTCGACAGGTACTTGTCAAACACGGCCTGACCGATCGAGCCGAGCGCGATGGTCGCCAGCGAGCCGACGCCCACGTTCACCAGATTGACGCCACCAAAATCGACGCCGCCGATCGACGGGTTGCGGCGCTTGCGGCGGTACGAGATCGGGTTGCGGCGCTTGTGGCTGCGCTTCGGGTTGGCCCGCTTCTTGCGGCGCGGGTTGGCCATGAGTGCCGACAGGCTGCGGTGCTTGCGCTTCGCGCCGTGGCGCTTCTTGCCACTGCGCTTCTTGCGCGGGTTGGCGACGAGGGTGCCGTGCGAGCGGCGAGCAGACAGACGCTTGATCATCGTTCGACCTCTTGGAAAGGAGGAGAGCAAGCCGCTCTCACGACGTGCAAGCTACGCACACTTTGCAGGACGAATCAAGTGTCAAGTGAACGCGGGTTCACTTTTTGGGCTAGTCTACAATGCCCCGGTCTTCGACGTGCATGCCGCCACCGTTGATCACCAGCGTGCGGTAGTGGCCGTTCTTGTCCGCAGGCCCGAGGGCGTAGACGCTGGGGTAGGTGCCCGACTCCTCACCAAAGAGGTGGTAGTACTCCTCCCACTTGCCTTCCTTCTTGGCCCCGTACTCGATGCGCCGTCCGATCCCAAGCAGCACCAACGGGCCTGCCACGCCGGGGATGTCCTTGACGCTCATGGTCTTGGACTCGTCGCCCCAATGGAAGTCTTCGTACTGCTTCTTGGCGTCCTCGTAGCTCTCTTCCTGTTCTTCCGCCATGCGGATCACCCGCATGAGTTCGTTGCGGTCGTAGTCGAGCGCCAAGATCTCGTCGGGATCTTCGTACACGTCCCACTTGTCGGGGTCGAGGTTGTGGGTGTCGTTGTACTCCTGAAGGTCCTCGATGCGGCCAAAGTAGGCCCGCCCGTCATCGTAGACCGCGACCACGTCGTCGCTGGTGCCGAGCACACGGTAGGCCGCAGCCGCCGTGCTCAGATTGCGCTCCGCGTCGGGGTACTCAAAGCACCACGAAGACCCGTCGCTGACTTCGTCGTCGCCGTCGTCGTCATCGTCCTCGTCGTCGCCGTCGTCTTCACCACCCAGATCTTCGGGATTGATCTGCAAGGCTTCCGGCAGCGAGCCGTTAATCTTCTTGGTGATCTCGTTGCGGGCTTTGGTACGCAGCGCGTCTGCAAGTCGCGAGAAGTCCTTCACAATAGCCTCCACAGTCCCTTGAGGGTCACGGCTACGAACGTCTTGGCCACTTCGGTGGTCACGTCCTGTAGGAAAGTCGGGTCGGGGACGACTTCCGCGTCCACCACCAGATCACGCCCGCTCCCAACAGGAGCAGGGGCAGGCTCCACTTCGTCGGTGAACTCCGCGTCCACGAACCGTTCGTGAAGGACGATTGCCCCTGCACTGGCGGGTGCTGGCGCAGCCGTGCGTCGAGGGCGCTTTGCCCGGGGGCTTGATCCACCATCGCCCACTCGCGTTCGCTTTGCCATACGGGATCCACGATGACCCACTGGGTCGGGTTGTGGGGAGGCATCCCGACGCGAGCGCGAACGTGGAAGCCCCAACCCTGCTGGTCTTTCAAGATCTCGACCACCGACTGGACGCCCAGCGAGCGGATGCCGCCCACCAGCAAGATCGTAAGGTCGTCGCAGTCGCCGCCCGTGGGCACGCCTGTGTCGTAGCCCACGATCTCCTTCCACGCCCGATACACCTCGCCGTTCTCGCGGCGGTACGGGAGGCTCTCGACGTAGGCGCACCACGCGGCCACCTGCTGGTCGGCAGGGTTGCCTGCGCCTGCAATCTTACGCAGCACAAACTCGTTGAAGTCACGATCCATCGACAGGGAGTCCGCGACTTCCGTCATGAGGATTGCCTTGTCGAGCGCCCCCTCGTCCTTGTCCCGTGTAGGCACATCTGCGTAGCCAAGCGCCATGCTAGTCCTCGTCGCCCCCGCCTTCCTTCTCGATCGCGTTGAGCACCGCGCTCTCCAAGGCAGGGTTCGCCTTCAATGCTTGCATGAAGCTCTTGGCGATGCCAGTGGGATTCCGCATGGCGATCTTCTGGATGATCTCTGGCGACTGGAACGCCTGCTCGATCATGCCGTCCACCATCTCAGGCGGCAGTTGCGGCGCAGCCCCGCCGCTCTTGCCCGCGAGGATCGACGGCAACATCGAGGTCAGCATGGTCTTCATCATGCCGTCGTCTTCGTCGTCGTCATCGTCGCGGCTCGACCGCTCTGCACGCGCAGCGCGAGACTCCGCGAGCTTGTCCAGCACCACCAACAACTCCAGCGAGTCGCGCATGCCGTTGGCCTGCGGCGTGCGGTTGCGGCGCTCGTCCAGCAGTTCGCGCAGGAGCACATCGTTCACGTCCTTCTGCGGTGGCGCGGCCTGCGGCTTGGTCAGGAACGCTTGGGCAAGGCCAAGGCCAGCGGTCAGCAAGGTGTTCATGCGGTCGTCGCGGCGCTGGGCCTCTGCCTCCCGCTGCTTGCGCTCCGCTTCCTTCTGGCGCTCCTCGCGCTCTTGGCGCTCAAACTCGCGCAGCGCCAGCTTCTCCTCAAACGCCGCCTGCCGCGCTGCGGCCTCGTCGGCCCGCCGACGCTGCTCTGCACGCTCTTCTGCGGCCTGCTGCATCTGCCACCGCATCCACGCAGGCATCTCGTCCATGGCTGCCATGCCACCCAGCGGCATGGGGTTGTACGTTTCCTCCGCTGCG
>Ga0208783_10000064_pt1 | contig 58928 bp, 102 predicted proteins | sample DEB19_08_DNA_2_FD_184529 | JGI IMG/M metagenome (GOLD analysis project Ga0208783, IMG submission 184529) | Aqueous microbial communities from the Delaware River and Bay under freshwater to marine salinity gradient to study organic matter... | ecosystem: Environmental > Aquatic > Marine >... | reverse complement strand
CTAGTAGTTGGTTGGTTGGTTGGTTGGTTGGTTGGCCAGTGCTAGCTGGCTGGCTGGCTGGCTAGTAGTTGGTTGGTTGGTTGGTTGGTTGGTTGGTTGGTTGGTTGGTTGGTTGGTTGGTTGGTTGGTTGGTTGGTTGGTTGGTTGGTCTCACCAGTCGTCTAGCTGACCTGCCGTCCCGCTTGACCTGTTGACCCGCTGTCCCACTGTTTGAACCATGTCAAATTTCTGCCGCTTAGCCGCTTAGCCGCATAGATGGATCAATGCGCAAACAAGCGTCTGCACGTAGTCACAAAGGTACTCGAAGGTTTATTAGTTTGGCCGCATTGATGAATGTGCCGGCTGGTCTGCGCAGCCGCACTTGACAACCCGCTACTAGTTAACTAGCCTTTCACCGCATAGACTAGACATCTGTCCGCGCAGACGACGCCAGGAGCGCAAATACAGAAAAGGCACCCGCAAGGGTGCCTTTTCTGTATAGCTGTAAAAAGTATAACTTTTAGTTATTCCGCAACTTCTACGTTTCCATCGTCAATAAACAGAGACTCTAGAGTTTCCATATTTATCTCACCATCACCCGCAATTCCGTAGTCCTTCTGGTACGCGCTAATCGACGTTTTGGTGAGATCACCGTACCACCCGTTAATGTCTGACCAGGCATCATAATAGCCAAGTTCTCCCAGCCTGCGCTGTAGATGATGGACTGAGAGAGACTTCTTTGCATACAGGTTTTTAAATACGATTGCAGATAATCTAACCGTATCTGTAGAGTTACCGCTAACAGCTTGACCAAGAGGCGATGCTGGCCGCTTCTTATTTGACTGGGGTTTTGCAGCAATCTTTTCGTCTACAGCGTCAGTGTGTATTTGACTCGCATCTGACGCCGCAGCGTTTAGATCTCCATCACCCGCTTCAATGTTCTTGTTTTCAGTCTGGCTCTGGATTTCATCCTTCATTCTATTTCTCCTGTCAATCTACAATTATTATTATATTTAGATTTTAGAGTAGCTCTGCCGCAAGCTTCGCCACTTCACTGCGTTCGCATGTCGACAACATTACATGGCCAAAACATTCCTGATCTGCAAAAGCATTGATTAAAACAGCTAATGCATTATTTGATTCTCCAAGATACGGAGCATCTATCTGTGTCGTATCTCCAGTAAACACTATTTTACTACCTTCACCTACTCGTGTAAGTATAGTTTTTAGAGTAGTTGGTTCTAGGTTCTGGGCTTCATCGACAATAATAAACTGTCGATGAAGCGATCTACCGCGTAAAAATGTTACACTTTCAAGTGTGAGTTTTTCTCTGGTAAGAAGTTCATCAATCATTGACTGCGCCCCTACTTTAGATTGTCCGTCTGTTAGAGCTACTATTGCGTCATATATTGCAGACATCCATGGATCTAGTTTTTCGCTTAGATCTCCCGGAAGAAAGCCTACATCAGAATTTGATATTGGAACGAGTGGTCTATATATAGATAAACGTTCATATAGCTTTTTCTCGACGACCTGCTCGAGTCCTGCTGCTACCGCAACAATTGTTTTACCGGTGCCTGCTCTTCCGTCGAGGGCGATAACTTGTACAGATTGGTCGAGCAATAGGTCTAATGCAAATCGCTGTTCTTTTGAACGAGGTCTGAGGCCCCAAGCGTCCGGTGCCACATGAGAAAGACGCATTAAATTGTTTGACTGATATCTCGCCAGAGCCGATTTATTTCCAGATTTTGCTACAACAAATTCATTATTTATCAGTTGAAGATCGTCTAAAAATTCTGAATCGTTGAGTATACCGTCTGAATGTAGTCTATCTATCGATAGACTATCTAACTCGATAGTTGTCCATCCTGGATTCTTTCTATCTCTGTCTACTCGAGCTGGAAGATGCTCCCTAGCAGGTATTCCAAGATGTGAAGCTTTTATCCGTAATGCAGCATCGTTTGAAATAATCGACGTATATCCGTATTTTGATTGATTAATTGCTGTTGCGATGATCTTATTGTCAGCAGTATATTGATCAAGTCCATGGTCTATCAATATTGAATTATCAATTTTACTGACTTCTATTCTTAGAACTGAACTATTCTGTACATCTGATATGGCTGTTGATCGTGATAACGATCCTCCAGCTGCTGTACGTATATCTTCTATCAGTCGTAGAGCTGATCTTGCCGATCTTCCAGTGTCGTCATTTCTTGATTTTAGACTGTCAAGTTCTTCGATTACGACAAGTGGTATAACGATTTCAGCGCTGTCTATACCGTATATGCAGTACGGATCAGCTATAAATACAGATGTATCAATTACAACTCGAGACCTTGTTTTAGTTTCTGTCTGATCTAGAACTACTGAAGAAACGCTATCGTTTGGTGGCATTGTTCTCCCGTTCATGTTTTCAAACAAAACTACGAATCATTACTGACTCTACCCCACTAAACATCTCCCTATCTCGGGTTGAAAATTCGTGCTCCGCCTCTTCCGTTATTGCCACCATTTGATCCTCTAAATGACGGAAGACGTCTAGCCGCCACTGACTTAGCTGTGATCTGTCCACCGACGAATCCAGGTGGAGGCTTTATGAGAAGCGCTGTCAGTGCATGAACGAGAGCATCAACCCTGTCAGGAGACTTTCCTTCTCCAGGTATCCATGAGATCATCTGTGATTCGAGATCAGCTAGGTAGTTGACATGATGTACACGACCTTGCTCGTATGCAAGCGTTACTGGTTCTGCACGTAGTGCCTTACCGTGTTTCGAGTGGACCTCAAGAACCTTGATGTTCGGGTCTATCGCTAAAATAGCGTTTGTCACTAGAGCGCCGCCTTGGTTCACTTCAGCAACAACAGGACAACTGTACTTTCTTGCCATCGCGACGACAGCGTTTGCCCATTGCTCTGGCGAACCGTGTACTGTTGCGTCCTCTAGAACCCAAGCGTTTCTTCGATAGAGATCGCGTTCTGCTGTAGATGCGCACACGACGATACCGCACTCGTCTCTTGGATTTTCAGCAACTGATGGATCTACACCGACAACTCTAAGAGGCGCGCCAATTGGAAATGCTGTTTCACGAAAGCGTCCTATTAGTTCATCAGTCCAGAGTGCTCCCTCGACGTCTGAAAGCATTTCGCCATATAGTTCTTGAGCAGCTAACCGTGTACCTGCGTATACTCCAGTGATCGCGTCTAGGTAGACGCTTGATAGGTTTCCAGCATTATCCAAAGTTGATCCGCGTGAAATCACGACGCGACCAGTTTTTTCGGATTCAGAAATTAGAGCATACAACATTGGTACCCGCTTGGGTGTTGTCGTACAGATGATCTGCGGAGACCTACCAAGACGGCAAGCTACGCGCGCGTTGTCCCACGAGGTCATGCCTGCGGCGTCTGGACTCTGTCTCCATGCAGCAACCTCGTCGCACCAGGCGTAATGAAACTGTGGACCACGTAGACCATCTGGCTCGTCAGCTGTAAAGCAGGTGGCTGTGTTTCCGTTAGGCCAGGTTAGCCGTCTCTTAGACGGTTCGTAGTGCGGACGTTCGCTAGGCGCAGAAACATTAATTATACCGCTCTCACCTTCAACGATAACGTCACGTACGTCAGCGGCTGTACGTGCAATTAAGGCAAACCGCAACTGTCCTTGCGACGTGTCCTTCGCCTTATCGCGTATCCATTCCGCAGCGGCTCTTGTCTTTCCTGCGCCACGTCCGGCGAGGTATAGCCATATCGACCAATCGTCGTTTTTTGGAGGTAATTGCTCCGGTCGCGCCCAAACATTCCAGTCCCAAACGAGGGCTTCCATGTCTAGTCCGCTGAGTATCGCGTCTTGTTCTTCCTTAGGGAGCATCGCGATCTGCTCCATCATACTCTTTCCCATAGATAGTTATTCTATCTCGGGGCTCGAGAGTATGATTCTATTGGATAGCGAGTTCGTATATCTTAGCAAGACCGCTGTCAGTGAGCGCGTATCGCGTTGGCGAACCATCAATGACAGTTGCGTATCCGCACTCGACGAGTCTGTTTACATACGTCTTTCGGTGGGTTGAACTCAATTTGTGGGGACTGATCTCAGTCATATCATCGAGAGTAACGGGAGTTCTTGCGGATTTCATAATCATCAGCGCGATATGCGCACCGCCGTTACGGCGAACTAGCGGTGTCCCATTCGGGGCGACTCTTGTTGTCTTCTTTGACGGCACTGTTGATCCTCACTATCTAAAGATATCGGTAGACTTTTTTCTGATCCAGACATTGTTGCGCGAATGATCTGGAAACAGTGGAGCTAGAAAGCAGGCAAGAACCTCATCACCGTAAAATTGTCTTGCTCTCTCGTACGCCTCGAACATCGAGAGTTTTACTGGATCACTTGACTCTTTGACTGCTCGTTTGATGTCGTTGAATGAAGCAAATGTTCCAAATCGGTCAACGTGCTCAAATCCACAGGACAGCATCAATTGATCCAGCTCGCCTACGGTGTACTCGTGTACATGATTTTTTGCTGCGCTACCATTAAAAACTGGCGTTGATAGAATAAGTGTTCCACCTACTGGAAGTAGCGCATTGATTCCCGCAAGATATTCATGTCCATGCTCAAGAGTCATATGTTCAATAACTTCGAATGATACAGCAAGATCAAACGATTGGCCAAATTCAACTGAAAGTTCGCGCCAGCGCTCAACGAAGTTAAACTTTTCACGTAGTTGAATTTTTCTAGCAAACACCGTGTCAGGTCGCATCTTTTTTGCGAACGGTATCGAGTTGAGGTCAAGTCCGAGATAATACTCTGGTCTGAAGTTTGGGCCAGGCAGTCGAACAAATGTTCGAGCCAACTGTGCGTCCGCTCCACAACCTGGCTCGAGAACTCTTTTGGCTTTGCTGTCGTTGATGTACCGCGTTGCCCATCCCCATCTGAAGACATGGGCTAGGTAATCGCGATGGAGACGACCTTCGAATAGCGATTCACGTAAGGCTGTCGTGTCAAAGTCTCTGTCCACAAACGAATTGTATAACTATTTGACTGAAAAAACGTCACCGATCTCGATGTATTGAACTGAGTCAACCATTTCATACGGAATGTGTAAGACATAGTCAACGAGACCTTCTTCAGCGCCAAAGCTCTGCGCTACTGATATATGACCACTTTTCATGTTTTTGACAAGAAGGCCAACCGTATGCACGATGTATGGTACGTCTTCGACATCACCAACGCGCATCCATCCGGAGTCCGCGTGAGCGTCTTTCCAACAAACGTAGGCAATGACAATTGACTGCATGTCACTGCTTGCTGATGGCTCTCGCGAGGACTCCAGTTGCTCGTTTTCCATAGATGAAATATATACTTTTTATCCACCTATATGTGTCAACCGCAGGACATTAGTACTGTCTAGTTAGTGGCGCTTTAAGCAGAGTCCTGGCTATTAAACTCAGCGGCGCTTGTCGGAGACTTGAAGCATGGCGCCCCAAACATCGGAGCACGCGTCATGATAGACCTCGCCTCGCGTGTCCCAGATACGATTCTTGAAATTACTGTAGTCGAGATGATCAACGTGCGAAACCAAAAATGACGCGAAGTCATCCCGCGTCACATACACGCGATATTCGTAGTCGCGGTTAGGAAGTTCAATAATCGCAGAACCGGTTACATCACTCAACAGTTCAAGTGACTTACGGTCTCGAGCGCGGACAGTCAACTTCCCAGGCATCTGGTTGTTATCAACCGCGCTAATAAATCCGTCTTGAGTAAATACCCACATAGTGTCTCTCCGTTTTACGTCGTTGTTTTATATAAAATCTTGCTGTTACGTGTTTAGACGTAACTTTACAGCTTCTTGCACTGCTTGCGGAGCGTCCGCGAGCATCATTCCTTCTTCTTCGGCGTTACCGTATTCTTCTGCCATCATCTTTTTAAACATGCGCTTAAATTGCGGAAGAACATAGTCAACGATCTCGACGCCATCATCATTGATGGTCGTGATCTTGTAGATCTCTGGCTCCATGTCAGCTACCTTTCACTGTTGCATACTGACAATATCAGGTTTCTTTTGGCGCCAGAAGTGCAAAGACTACCGCTAGTCCTGATGTCGAAATAGCGATCTCTGCTGATGATCCGCTGAACGCGGTAGCCACCGAAAAACATCCGATGACTACCGCGAAAACAGCTGGCCAGACTATCTGACGAAGTCTGCTAAACCAATCAGGCACTGATCGACTTCTTGGAGCCGCGAGTACGTCCCTTTAGCCGGTCAGACGCATTCCTGATAGTGGTACCGCTCGTCTTGATGAGCTTTGTCGCCTTCGCGTACGTGACTCCGAGTTCACGAGAAACCTCGATGACGGTCTTGCCTGCGGCGTACAGTGTGCCAGCTGCTTCCGGTGTTGCGATAGACGCCATCACCGCAGCAGGCTGAACAGGCTGGACAGACTGCTGATCCGCGATTTCATGAGCAATCGTGTTTACGAAAGTCGAATTCGCAAGATCTTCAGCCACTGCGTGCTCGAGGACATTTGTATTTTCGTTGTTCATTTGTTGTGCTTTCTCATATGTTAATTGGTCGCTGTCTAATTGCTGCCGTGCAGCTGCGAAAAGCATGACTGTTTCGTTGATTAGTGCTGTCATTTCTTTTCAATCTCAATATACCCATTGAAAATCAATAAGTAAACATCATTGTATACTTCTCAGATTTTCTTTTCGGCGTGCGGATGAACGACTCCTAAGAGAGTTGAAATACCCGTGTCGTCATTTGTGATCTCGTCTCTGACTGTTTTCCACATTGCTTCGAGAACAGCGACAACTGTTACCGCAATAGCGATCGGAAAAATTGCATACCGCATAAATCTCATTTTTTACTCGTGCGCCTTTCCATATCCACGATTTTGCCGCGATGACGTTTTGATTGACACGCTGGTGGATAGTCCAAAACAACGTATACCGTAGTCGCGTTATCGCACAGTGGACACTTCCACGATGAAGGAGGTTCGATTTCTTTACGCGTTTTCACAAGAGGTCACAATACTACACGTTTAATCAGTAGATTGTGCTATACGGCGAGTAGCGCGCATAAATTTTGCGCGTTCATTCGTAGTCGTTGCTCCCCAAACGCCGTGCTCCTGATGTCTGATCGCGTACTCCAGGCACTGCTGCATTGACGGGCAGGCTCTGCAAATTTTCTTTGCAGCGTTTACTTTCTTTCGGTGCGTTTCGTCGAAGAATATGTCAACGTTTTCGGCGTCAACACAGGCAGCGATCCGCATCCAGGTCGGTTTAGAGTGTGAGTGAATCATTAAACCGCCAAGCGATCGACAATGGACGGAGGGACGCGGATCTCTGCTGATTCAGTTATACCGTTTACGACCCTGATAAATCTTCCGACTGGGACCAAAAGTTTCACGATGAGCTTTGACTTATCAATTCCGACAACACTGGCAGTTAGACCGCGCAGATACGCTGTACCGCAAAAATCGTTGAAACGTACCGTATCTCCGATTTCAAAATCGTCAACATCTCTTGACTTTCGAAGCAAGAGTAGACGAGAATCAATTGTCTTTTTATAGGTCTCAAGGTGCTTGTCAAGCAGTCCGCGTTCAACAAATTCAAGGAAGGCAGACTCGATGACAGTCAGCGGGTCGTATGGCGTCGTTGTCATTCTCATCCTTTGTAGTGTAGATGCCCTGTTACCGTACGGTCCGGGCCAGACCGATTATATGAAGCGGCAACTCTTCAATTACTAACATAAAAGCATCTGATGAGCGCAGCTTTCTACTAAGTGCCGCAGGCTTTCTACTAAGTGCCTAACAGATGCCAAACTAAACAATCATTATTCCTATTTTAGTTTACTTACTTTAATCGCTTATTTGCGATTGCAAGTCCTCCGAGAAGGAACACAGTCAAAGCCGTTGCGATGGCCGCAACGCTGTTTACAATTTCAATATTGAACCGCATCATACCTCCTTTCGGCGTGTGTACTACTTTTTGCATGAATTAATTATGGTGTGACTCTGCCGTTGTCGATCCATGAGGAGTAGGTTATCGGCATGATTTCCGCAAAATGCTTTTCAATATCAACAGCATACTGACGAATTTCGTATTGAGCCGCGTCAGAAGACCGTAGTTGAAGAAAATTCATCAGTGACCGTGAATTTACAGTCCAATAAAATTGAGTGTACATCGACACTGGGAGAACGTTTCTAGCTAACTCTTTTGCGATGCCGCCAGCCAAAAGAGAATTGTACATTCTAATTGACTGTTTAATCACTGATGACATTGCTCTCCGCGCGTTTTCACGTGTGGCTGAGTCCTCGATCATTTCAAAAGTGTATGATCCGGGCTTGCCGACTTGATGTCTGACCGCGGACTCCTCTGGAATGTAGAACTCAGGCGGCATCACGGAGTATCTTGCGCTAAATTCGTTAAACGAGCCGATGCGGTGGCGAAACCATTCTCGAGCGACAAAAATTGGACACTTGACATGAAAGCGAAACGCGTTGTGCTCGAATGGCGTACCGTGGCGTTCGCGCATAAGAAAATTGATGAGTGCCTTGTCCGCAATATCAAGTGTATCCGTATGTTTCGCGAATGAAACGCGAGCCGAGTTAACGACAGATAGATCATCTGCCATGTGTGCGTCCAGTCGAACGAATCCGTAGCTACTTGAAACTGGGTCACTCACGCGTCTGCTCCATCTTCAACGTGCTTAAACGTTATTTCGTTCAACGGAAACCATCCGAACCATCCGGTCTCTGTAGAACGAACAAGGATGCTAGGACTCTGCATCGCAGGAGGAGTGCTTTGACTTACAAATTCAAAGACTGCCCCATTCTCATGAAGACGATTTTTTGTGCGGTTTGAGGCTGTTTTTGCCGCACTGATCTCAATTTTTGAAGCGGTCACTTCGCGTTCTCGATCTCGAGTTCAGAACGCAGCTCGAGCTTCTCCCAGCCGGCAAACGTCAGAATCGCTGTTGCGACAAGAATGACCGTGGGAACAAGAAGAATGGGGCGATCATTCGCGGTCTCGAACGCGCAGAGAAGTGCGCTGACGAACTGCCCAAGCATTGAAACCGCAGCCCAACTATGATTATGAACCTTCACTGTCTCTCCGATCGTCGTCGTTGTTGTATGGACATTGTACACTTCTTAGTTTTAAGTTTGGTAATCTATTCGGTGTTGAATAGAGCACGTCTGCGTTCGGCATGAAGTTCACAGAGCGCTCGAGCTACTGGACTTTTTCCGATTAGATGGAATTCAACTTGTCCGTAGCATGTTTCATCGAATGAACTGCAAGTACTTCTGTGAATTGCATAATTATAGTCGGTGTTTTCGTCTTCTGGATTCATTGAATGCTAAATCCACCGCTTGATTCAAGAAACCTAGCGAATTCAACGATGTCATCAACTTCCAACTTTCCGTTCTTTTCCCACAGGTTCGTCATGCCTTCACCGCGACAGCCGTTGCACCAGCCGTAGTTCCTGCCAAGTTTGGCGACTTGATCGCTGTTTAACTCCATCTGCGGCATCCCTAGATCAATTCCGACTTCGTCTGTCCGAACTCCCGTACCGTCGCATAGACCGCATATTTTGTTTTTCGCCGCAGACAGGATAAGATTTCTGCTAGTCACGTATTCGTATGCTGCACCCGAATTTACGTCAGAAAGCAGTCCTCGAGCAAGTTGCTCCGCATCACTTGCGTCCAGACCGTCGCCGACGTTGCTGTATGCGTATTGAACGTCTGAGCAAACATCTGGGTGACTTTCTTCGCAATACGTCCAGAGACAGTTCCAATTCCAGACATTTCGATAGAAGTATTTGCCGACTTCCGAACTGGGATCTATTCCAACTACATCCATTCCCATGTTTATGTGCCGTCTACTTCGTATCGCTGTCGGTGTCTTGGATGTTTGCTTTGCCGGAGTCTGGAATTTCTGGCGAGGGTGATAGCATCTCTTTGACCGCATTTCGAATCTTTCGCACATCTGATGTCTTTGATTTCATCGCGTCAGCGATAAACTTTTTGACAATTGAAGGTTTGACGCCAGCCTTTGCCGCAACCTTCTCGACGCCGAGTTTTCTGATTTGCGCCGCAACGTCGTTGAGCGCATCAACTAGATCTCTTGCGTCTACTCCGAGACGTTCTCTTGCCACGTTTTTCTCTTTTCTAATAGTTGCTATCTTTGTGTACTACTGGTGAGCGCTGCGTTTTACCGCGTAATCAAGAATCTGTTGTCGAAGAGAAGAATTGATTGCCACTAGTCGTTTGATCTCGTTTAGCAAAATTGCTTCGTTCGGTGTGGCAGGATCGTCATCAACATTGTACCAGCCGTTCTGTTCGTCCCATTTCCAGTCTTTGACTGAATATGAAGGCGTCGGCCATTCTTGACTTACCGCAAAGTATTCACCGGAATCTACAAGTCGGCCGGCGACTCGAGGCGCGTTTGGATCCGGTGCTGATTCATGCATAGTCATGACTAGCCTCCGCGAGGAGTTCTTCCATTACTGTTTGAGGATGACGATGCGTGAACTCTAGAGTAGTGGAGAGCATTCCTGCCGCAATCGCGAGAGCGGTGCGCAGACGAGTGATCTCATCGGCGGCTCGTTTACAGATATCTTCAGCTGGAATACCGTGCAACAGATCAGTCAAGATGTAATCATCCACGGCGACGATCCTTCCAATAGCCAGTATTCCAGCGATCGTCCAGACGGATGGAAAGCAGGGTAAGTCCGCACGGCGGAATCACGTAAATGAACGGACGACGATGGACCAGCCAGTGCGTCTTGCTGCACAAAAATTCCAAAGCAGCGACCACGCGATATTTCATGTTATCAGTCACGACAGGCCTCGCCGCAGAATGAGCAAGGGCGGGTGATGTAGTCTGATGAGACACCCCACTTCTCTGCCAGCATGACGCAGTGCGTCCGCATGAGTGTCACGATATTATCAGCCATGGCGCAATTCATCCCATTTGTTAAGTACGTCGTCCCAGTGCCCTCTGCGGATACCATCAGCCAGCGCGTCACCCGCGGAGCGTAGACGTTCGATCTCGTCAGCCGCTTCATTGCCGATACGGTGTTGCTCGTTGACTGACACAGCGAAAGCTATCTGCCGCGCCTGGTGTGCGATGTCACTAGTCTTGTTAGTCATGGTTTGTCTCGAGTTGTGCGCAGGAACAGCATACTAGTTCGACGCACGGTAAGTCGTCGACCATTCCTGTTGGAGATGTGTGCGTCGCCGGCTTACCGCAATGAACACAGTGCGATTCACCATCCCAATCAGCGGGGACGCTACGCATGGATGCGGCCTTCAATCGACGATTTATGGGACTCTTCATTGTCCGCGAGCTGGTGCGCTATACCGCGGACGCAGGCTCCGGCGCGTTCAAATAGTTCGGCAGAGGTCCATTCCTCGCGTGTTCCACCGCTGTTTGACAGTCTTTCGACGATTAGATCATGAATAACGTCAAACCTGTCCGCAACATCGCAAAGATTGTCAATGCGATCTTTTGAATCATAGAGAGTTTTGATATCTATCTCGCTGAATAGGTTTTTCATGAATCTTCTTCATCCGAGCCGTCTGATGTCATTCCGTGCATTAGAAATTTTATTAGAGACTTGTGCTGTTCTTCACGCTTGATGAACAGACCGCGGAGATCTAAAAGAACATCTACGACGGAAGATGTCGACGTGATGCTCGTTGCTGAAATGTCCGCCAGGAACGCCGTGATCGTCGCGAAAAAGATTTCATCCGTACTTGGATCAGCTAGTTCCATGAACTCATGCGGAGTCAGAACGTGCCTCTCATCGTCTTCAAGAAGAACAATTTTTCCGTCTGGAGTGTGTCCTTGATAGCGAGGATCGCAGGCTGCAATGTTGGCGATTATTTCGTGGTTCACAGTTGATCTTTCTCGGCGGGTGATATTGACATTGTAGCATTCTTAGTTTTAGGTTTCACTAGTTGCTACTCTTCCTCGTCGTCCCGCACGATCTTTCCGTCGCGGACGATACATGTTACACCGGTTTCCTCGTTGACGAGAACGATCTCGCCGAACAAGACTCTTCCGCTCGTTGTCGTGAGCTTCCCGAGCATGTCTTCCATCGCTGCGTCCTTTCGTTGTTGCGAGTATAACTATAATGTTCTCAGATCCGCAGATGCTTCGCGGAGATGGTTCGTATTGCGGCGACATACGCTAGTTCATTTAAGTAACGGGACCAACCGCTACCCGCAATACGATTTTATGAGTAAGCCTTGCAATGCCTATCGGTATCCCCCTGCTTCGGCGCGATTACTACTCGCGCTGATGGCAATGCCACCGGGACTATCGGGCATTCTCTCTGGGGCAACATCTCACCGGCCGGGGGAATATTGATGCTGTCCTCATAAATTGTTGAGGCCGCGATTCTGGCTTTCTAATCGCACTTGCGTCCCACCAAGGGAACCTCACTAGATTTTCCCACAGGCTACTGCTGCAACAGTAGACAATATAGTTTGCAGACTATATTATCGCTCGGCGGTTCCCGATTTCACGGTATCCCCTATATAGGAGCCCTATATAATCCAGCACAATGTGCCTTTGCCTTACCTGCGGTACTCAGTGAAAGTTTAGGGAATCGAACCCTTGCGATGCTGTTCTTTGACAATCCTAGGGGATATTGTCGCATCGTCGCCTGAATAACTTCCGTGTTGACTTTGTAGTTGTTTCTTTCCGTGAGTACATTATAACTTGCTCAGAACCGAGCCGGAGGGTCGGTTAGAGCAGGTTGTGATCGCGAGCAGTTTGAGTGATGAATGCGATCGCGGAGTCGTCGAAGTATTGCGAGTCGGTGATCGTGTCGGAGTCGGCGGAGTATGCGTTTCCTTCGATGTCGATGTCGATCGATTCGTCGAACGGACGGTAGGCGATGTTGAGCGTGTAGGTTTCGTTGTCGTCGGGTTCGATGAAGGCGGCGGTGAAGTAGATCGTGTTGGTGTCGGTGTCGGTGTGGGTGTGGGTGATCTTTGCGATGTTCAGCGTCATGATAGTATTATAACTTGCTCAGAACCGAGCCGGCTAGATCGGGAAGCGCGCAGCGACGACTGAATCGACAGCGGGAACAACAATAGCCGCATATCCATCGAAGTCCGCGAGATCCGCGAGGTCCACGTCGTAGCCGAGCGAGGCGTCGGTGTCCTTCAGAAGTCCGTCGTAGAGATCGCAGAGGTCGTCCCACGACGACACCCCGGTGTAGCGGGACGGGTCGGTGGCGACGAGCGCGGTGAGCTGGGCGGCGAGGGCCGTGGCGTAGACGTCGATGGTGATGGGAGTGTTGGGAATCGTGTTCATGTTTGAAATTGTACATTTCTTAGTTTGCATCGGAATCACTCACGCAACCAAGCGATGAACTCGGCGGAGATCACCTTGTCCAGAATGGGAGTAGCGGACTTGAGGTAGATCGGAACAGTCGATCCGAGAATCTTGTCGACCGCGTCATGCTGGTGCATTCCTTGGTCCATCAGCAGCGCGTGAATCTCTGCGATCAGCGCCTCACACTCGGTGAGTTCTACGGTGCGATCTGTAATGTACTGCACAGTGCGTCCTTTCGTCGTTGTGAGATCATTATAACTTGCTTAGATTTGTTGGGTTCCGCTATTCTTTCACTACACCCATTCCGTACGTCATAGACGTGTAGCTCCATGGCCCGCAGGCTTCCACTACCGCGCCTCAGCACTTCCCAAGATGTAGATACTCGCTTCATTTAACGAATCCCGTTACAGCGGATTCGCCCAACTAGTACTGATCGTGAGTACATTATAACTTACTCAGAACTTGCCTGCTCGCCGGCTCGAGCGCCGGCCAGCCGGCTCGAGCGCCGGCTCGCCGGCTCGAGCGCCGGCCTCAGTCCCCCCAGTCCTCGTCCTGGTCCGCATTGCGAGCCTCCCAGGCTGCTCGAGGCGCGTACGGCGAGTCGTAAGGCGCATACCCCTCCGCGATGTAGAGTCGGCCATCGACGTACGACACGCAGGCGATCTCAGCCTGCAGAGGCCAGTTCGGCTGCGTCGCGATCATGACCTTGAGGTCGTCGCCCTCGGCGGCGCTGTCAGCGATCTCCTCGAGCTCCGTGATCAGTTCTCGGATGTTCATCCTGTGTCCTTTCCTCGTTGGTAAGTACATTATAACTTACTCAGAACTTGCCTGCTCGCCGGCTCGAGCGCCGGCCAGCCGGCTCGAGCGCCGGCCAGCCGGCTCGAGCGCCGGCCAGCCGGCTCGAGCGCCGGCCTCAGCTCAGGCCGGGATCGTCCGCGCAGTCGGTGCACACCCCGAACTCGCCGTATTCCCAGTCGTCGATCACCATGAGCACGTTGGCGTCTCCGCAGAACCAGCAGGCCTCGATCGCGTCATCCATCGCTTTGTCCTTTCCTCGTTGGTAAGTACATTATAACTTGCTCAGAATCTCCCAGTCGCAGTGGAACCCCCGGCAGTCGTTCGGACCGTACGAGCGGCACTCATTGCAGCAGCGGGTGTACCCATCGGTGTCGGCAAGATCTTCGACATCGTACGGGTCGGTGCTCCCACAGTTCTCGCAGTGGAGTTGATTGATCGTGCAGCGGCTGTTCATGAGTACATTATAACTTGCTCAGAACTTGCGCCGGCCAGCCGGCCAGCCGGCTCAGCCGGCCAGCCGGCTCGAGCGCCGGCTCAGAGCAGGTCGCGCAGCTCGTCCACGTCGGCGCCATACACCTCAGCAAAGCGCTCGAGGGCGCTCTCGTCCATCGTGAACTTGACCACAGGCCAGCCCGTGGGGCCATTGACGTCGACCAGCACGGCTTGGGTGGACGGCACCTCGTCCATAATCGTCTGGAGCACCTGCTCCAGCGGCATTTCATCGTGCGCGACATCGAGCTCGATCGTGACCATCGCTTTGTCCTTTCCTCGTTGGTAAGTACATTATAACTTGCTCAGAACTTGCGCCGGCCAGCCGGCCAGCCGGCTCAGCGCCCCGCAGGGCGCACCGCCAGCCACTTGCGGGGCGAGTTCATCACGAACCGCTTGCAGGCGCTCTGCGAACCGCAGTAGATCACCAGGCAGTACCGCGTGTCGTACACCTCGTGCATCCGGGTCGAGTACTTTGCCATCGCTGTGTCCTTTCATCGTTGGTAAGTACATTATAACTTGCTCAGAACTTGCGCCGGCCAGCCGGCCAGCCGGCTCGAGCGCCGGCCAGCCGGCTCGAGCGCCGGCCTCAGCTCAGGCCGGGATCGTCCGCGCAGTCGGTGCACACCCCGAACTCGCCGTATTCCCAGTCGTCGATCACCATGAGCACGTTGGCGTCTCCGCAGAACCAGCAGGCCTCGATCGCGTCATCCATCGCTTTGTCCTTTCCTCGTTGGTAAGTACATTATAACTTGCTCAGAATCAACCACATGAAGAACGCTCCGGCTGGTCTCCGGAAACCCCGACGCTTCAGTCCCTGGCCGGGGACTGGTGGACGGTACAAGAGGACGGATTCAAGTAGCGGATGCGTACAGAGGAGGACGGATCTGATCCGTGAGGAGGGACTGGTGCGACGCCATGGTCGTCGTAGAGCAGTATCGCTTTGGATGCTGAGAGCCTTATCGTGCCAGAGGCTTGCTAGAGAGCCTTATCTTGGGTTCGTCCGCGTTGGCGCCGAAGCGCTCTTCGTGCGGTTGATGAGTGTATTATACCAAGCTCAGAAATCGAGCCACTTGGACTTGTCGTAGGACGCGCACCACGGGCAGTCGCCGTTCATCTCCATGTGCGCTTGGTGGGCCTCCGCCCCGCCGGGGCAGTTCTGCCAGCCGTGATCAAGGAAGTCGGGCTCGTTGTTCTCGTTCATCGGGTGTCCTTTCGCCGTGGTGTAATTGTATTATAACTTACTCAGTTTCACCGAATGTAGTTGACAGTGGTGTCGTAGTTCGCGTTCTTGAGAGCGCGCAGTGCGACCTCTTTCGGCGAGGCGCCGGCGTCGTACTCATCGCGGTAGCAGTAGTCTTCGATGCACTCAGAGTTCAGGCCGCAGAGGATCTCCATGAACTCGTCGACCTTGTCCATCCAGTTATCAAACGTCATTGCTTGTCCCTTCCTCGTTGTGAGATCATTATAACTTGCTCAGAATCCGAGGACACTGAGCAACTCGTTCACGTCGTCTTCGCTCCACCCAGAGTGAAACTTCATGTCGACGGCCATCTGGTAGATGGCTTCGTCACCAGCTTCTGGGTACTCCATCTCGCAGGTCTGGACGATCTCTTGGGCGCGAATCTTGATGTCGTTGTCGTTCATGTCGTCATTATAACTTGCTCAGTTTGACGCTGACTTTGATTCGATGGGGAACGCTCGATTCGTTCTCGTTGTACTCGCTGAGTCGCTGCTTTGCCTCTGGCATAGTTTCTTCGGTCGTCAGATCTTCCCAGCCGAAGCCGTAGTTTCCCTGGATGGTGTATTCGCTCATGTCGTCATTATACCTTTCTTAGAAGTGACCCGTCTGCGCGCCGGCGCTTAGCGGGCCGGTCATTCGCCGCCTCCACGCCGGCACGCGTTCCGTGACGCGATGCGCTTCTTGTTTGGAATCCGCTGTGCACGGACGCGGACGCCATCCGCGAATGCCTGACGCTCAGCGTCTGTCCATGCCCACTTGGTCCTCGAGTTGTTCTTTGTCGTTCCCATGAATACATTATACCTTACTCAGAAGTCTGATCACGCTCGATGTGCGTGATGAGAAAGTTGACCGTGCTCTTGAGAATACCGATCGCCTCCCACGGGCCAAGCGTTCCGACGTTCTTGCGCTCGTCCGCGAGCTCCACGCTCTCCCTGACCAACTTGAGAAGTTCGTTGCTCGTCTTCATTGTGTGTCCTTTCCTCGTTGTAAGTACATTATAACTTGCTCAGAAGTGGCCCGTCTGCATTGCGCCGCCTGGCGGGCCGGCATTCATTGCGCCGGCCCGCCGTGGCGGTCACGATCCGTACGGCCTGCCGTAGGTGACCATGTAGATGCCCTCGAGCTCCTCGAGTGCCTTCTTCTTGGTCCTGGCCTGCACGCCGTAGCTCCTGGCGACTGGCAGGGTCGGCATACGGCCGACCATTCCAGTCTTGACTTCGATGCGAAGCGCCGCAATGAGCGCCGCGAGGCGGAAGTGTTCGATGCCCTCCGGCGTGTCGATCACGATCATCTCGTCCATGCTTTGTCCTTTCCTCGTTGGTGAGTACATTATAACTTACTCAGAACTTGGAAGTGCAAGTGTGTAAGCACCGTACTTATAGACTGCGCCAGAAAAGAACTTCGGTCCAGTCAGATAGCAAACCGTGAGAACGGCGTCCGACTTTGTCCGAGCGGTGTAGAGTTCTCCGTCGACGATGGTATTCCACTTGCCAGTCAGCGTCTTGCGTATTGCGCCGGCGTGAATCTTGTCGTCGTCCGCATATTGGATGAAGACATCGGAATAATCGCCATCTCGACGGGAAGTTGTTACGTTGATCTTGAGCATGGTCTCATTATACCTTTCTTAGTTCTTGCGCTCGAGGCGCCGGCCAGCGCTCGAGGCGCCGGCCAGCGCTCGAGGCGCCGAGTTCAGTCGTCGTATTCCGGCTCCCACCGGCTGCGACTGTCGATGTTGCCAGTTCCCTCGCAGGTGGGGCAGTCGTCGGTGTACCCCTCCTCCTCACAGGTCGGGCACTCCACGTCCCACCAGCCCGGGATGTCCGACTCGCGCATTCCGTCGGGGTAGTTGCTCGGCATTGCTTTGTCCTTTCCTCGTTGGTAAGTACATTATAACTTGCTCAGAATCAACCACATGAAGAACGCTCCGGCTGGTCTCCGGAAACGCCCGGCGTTCTGCTCCTTGGCCGGGGAGCAGTCGGGTAGCAGAGTAAGACGATTAGAGTGGCGGATGCGTACAGAGGAGGACGGATCTGATCCGTGAGGAGGGACTGGTGCGACGCCATGGTCGTCGTAGAGCAGTATCGCTTTGGATGCTGAGAGCCTTATCGTGCCAGAGGCTTGCGTCTAACGTCTTGTGACTTGCTACCGTACGTCGGTGCCGAAGCGCTCTTCGTGCGGTTGATGTTGTGAGTACATTATAACTTACTCAGTTCTTGATCGACTCCAGCTCGTCGATCAGTTCATTGATGCGACGGGAGAGCTTGTCGATCAGCTCGAGCGCCGAGTTCATATCGAAGCAGTCTTCGATCTCTGCGATCGTGCAGCGGGCCTTGAAGATCAGACCCTCGGTGATGGTGTTCATTGCTTGTCCCTTCGTCGTTGTGAGATCATTATAACTTGCTCAGAAAGCAAATGAGGTCAGCCAAGTTCGTTAGCTAGGCATTCAGGGCAGAGGTAGGCGTCGATCCAGGACACGAACTCGAGACCATTGGTCTCTTCGCAGTCTTGGCACGTCGGGACGTCGCGTGTTCCAGTGAGAGGAAGCAGCCATGCGCCCCCCTTGTGTTCGTAGCTGATCATGGTGTCATTATACCTTTCTCAGAAAGAGAGGTCGAAGTTCTCACGACGACGACGGAGGCGACGTTCGATGCGCTTGATGTCGCCCTTGGACTTTTGCTCGGAGGTGTAGATCCCTGAACGGGCGTACGACGCCCTGCCCAGTTTGGCGGAGTTGTCTCGTCCGCACATCGCGCATTTGCACTTCATCTGCTGTCCTTTCTTGCGTACTAGTGCATTATAACTTACTCAGAACTTGACGAAGATGGCCCGTCTGCATTCTGGCGCCCTTCCAGGCCTGAACTTTCTACGGGACACTTACGCATCCGCGGGCCAATGGCATGGAGTGAAGCGGCCATCTGCTTCCTCTCCGGGAAACAGAGTGAACCAAATCACACCCTCATACGTGTTGTCGGGGTTTGACGGATCTTCGATCATGTCCAAGATGGCCCACTCGAGGGTCTGAGAAACGTCTCCAAGACCCAGCACAACAGTGCAGTTAGGGTCGATTCCCCGCTCGAGTGCGAGATCGACAGCATTCTTCAAATCCATGATGTTCATCGTGTGTCCTTTCGTTGTTCCTGAGATTATTATATCAAACTCAGAACTTATTTCCTTGTCCGTCTGCCATAGGTTTGTCCCGAGCAGTTTATGGTCGACATGCTCAGGTCGGCAACACCAACGCTCTTTCAATATGCTCATAAAGCGTGCGTCACTCTACATAGTTGAGACGGGCTATGCAGATTCTAATAAACCCTTCGATACTCTCGCCTGCGGGCCACAGGTTTACATTGGGGGTATCGATGCCCCTGCCAGCTTTATATTCGCGCGACTCCCGCTGGCGAAAGTCGTGAGGGCTGTATTCATAAGGAACGATTGCCATTACAGCCATAGGTTCGTCCCGAGCAGTTTAGCCTCATACTCAGGAGGTGTCAGCCTTGCTGGCTGTCAGTACATTTCTTGATTCATCTCCCAGAGATAAAGACCTTCATAGTCGAAGTCGGGGTCCCCGTACCGCGGGGAGCTATCCTCTTCTTCATTGGGCGGCCAGGTGCCGGCAGCCATCGCCTTGTGTTGGTGATAGGCCACCATCGCATCGCTCGCGCGACCGCCGCCGGCGACCCAGCTCATAATGAACTCGGCGATGATCTCACCTTCATTGTCGTAATCATCTTCCGGATAATCATCGTTCATGTCGTGTCCTTTCGTTGTTGTTGAGATTATTATATCTTACTCAGATCTTGACATTGTCACGCGACGTTGTCAGTCGAGCACCTCTTCAAATTCTTCGTCGTAGAAGTCGCCCCACACGTCGTCGGCCTCGTCGTCGCCCCACGGGTCGTGGTCGTCGTCCTCGTCGTCGCTCGAGTCGACCGAGACGGTGTTCATGACGGTGACCAGCAGGTGGCTGTAGTCGCCGGACTGGGCCTCCGCCATCACAGCAGCGATCTCGTCCTTCGGTACGCCGCCACGGCGAAGCACGCCTTGCAGGCGTCCGAGGATGGAGAACGCGTTGCCATCCTGGCCAACGAGCTCGATGGAGAGGTGCGGATACTTGACTGTCATGGTGTGTCCTTTCGTTGTTGTGAGATCATTATAACAATCTTAGTTTCTGCTGGAGCAGATGATTAGTCGACGTCTTCCCAGTCATCCCAGTCATCCCGGGGATCGTCGTCGAAATCCGAGAACTCAGGTTCATATGGATGACGACCTTCCTCGAGCCACCAAATCAGCGAAGCTTCTTCGTTCCAGTGCGCGTAATCTTGAATACCCACTTGCCTTGTCCTTTCGTCGTTGATGGGTACATTATAACTTGCTCAGAAGTGTCAGTCCCTGTCGAGAGCGCCGTCAAGAAACTCGGCCCAAGCGAGCTGATGCTTTTCTTCGTCGTAGTTGAATCCGCGAAGCCACTTGGAATCTGCACAGGCGAGAAGACATGCCAGGCGCGAGAAAGCTGCGGATGACGTCTGGTAGTTCTCTTCCCAGTCGTTGATGCCATCAGTCCAAAAGAGTGTCGTGCAGTCAGACTGGGGAATGACTCGAATGTAGCAGTCGTTTAGCGAGATATTGAGCTCGTTCATTTGGTGTCCTTTCGTAGTTGCGAATACATTATAACTTGCTCAGAAGTGACCCGTCTGCATTCCGCGGCTCCCTTAGCGAGCCTGCGTTTCTTCCATGTCGCTGGTGTACGGCGAGACTCCTTTCATTGTAGAGATCTCAGTAAACGCGCGAGCGCGCCCGGCCGAAAGGACAGTAACTGCCGAGCGCGCTCAAGCGCGATTTCATACTCCTACGAGAACTCGAGACGGCAGTGCCGGCTCGATCGTAGGAGCGTCCTTGATGGTCACGTACACGTCGTAGTGAGTGTAGATGACCTCTCCGATGGTGAGTCCCTGATACTTCAGGATGAGGCCGGGAGAGCACGGACAGCTGCACCCGGCGAACTGCGACCAGCGAGCGCCAGTCAAGTCGAGCGGAACGCCGCTCTCGTCGATGATGCTCCTGACTGTGTTCTTCACTGCCCTGCTCCAGCCGTCGCAGCCTCCGACGTACATTCGCGGCTTCGAACGATAGCCTCGTCCGTCGTGAGTTGCTTGATTACGGTTGACGAGCACGATTGTTCCGTGCGACGTTTCGAAAGATGAGTTCATGTTGTGTCCTTTGTCGTTGTTGGTAGTTGTATTATAACTTTCTTAGAAAGTTGTTTGCTCAGTTGAGGTAGATGCTGAGAGCCCAGGCCGTAGCCGCCTCGAACCAGACGGGCCTGGGAACGCTATCGAGAAGTTCGAAGCTGCACTCGACAGCCCACTCGTAGGGGCCACCTTCCCAGACGATCGTAGGCCATCCCTGATCGTTGTACCAATCAAAGTCCATGATTAGACGCGGACCGTTGTCCTCGGAACGGCAGTTGTACTTGTTTCTCACGAGTTCCAGTACGTCATTCGCGAGTTGCTTCGTGGGAGCTGTGCTCATTGCTGTCCTTTCGTCGTTCGTGTAACTACATTATACAAAGCTCAGTTTGTGTTGCCTGAGCTACTGTCGACGCCCCACATGATCTCAGCGGAACACCGAGTTACCAGCGTGTCGATGGCTTCCTCATACGCGGCGCCATCGTCCTGTTCGTCCCATGAAGGCCACTCATCCTGTCCGATCTCAGTTTCATCGACAATATCGCCGTTGACGATTCGTGCTGCGCCAATCATGCACATTCCAGGTTCATACCAAGAGATGCAGAAAGTGCAGTTCGGAAACTGCAGTGAGATGCGAAGGATACCCTCGATAGGCGGACCCCAAGGGGTGGTGAAAGTTCCTGAGATGGAGCCATCTTCATACAGAGTGATGGACGTGTCCGAGTCACCCCACTTGACACCCCAGTTGGTGTTCTGCCAGTGCCACCAGTCGTAATAGCCAGTCTGAGTGAAGGACTTCTGCCCTCTCTCGTACCGCTCGCGCTGGTCGGCGCACAGTGCATCGTACCGCTCCTGAGTCATTGTGCCCTCTGCGACCATGTTCGCCCAGTTTGGGTGGGGGTCAGGAGAGGTTGGGGTGGGAGAGACAGTGCCATTCAGCACTTCGGGCATGGGGAGGAAGGTTTGCAGGATGGACATGTCGTTGTCCTTGTGGTCGATACGTGCAAAGAACGCATCGGTGTCGGCCTTGGGACCGCTGATTGAGATGTTGTTGTTGCACCAGTTCGGCATTGTGTGTCCTTTCGTAGTTGGTCGTGCAGGTGTATTATACCTAGCTTAGTTTCAAGCTGAGGCATTGAACCAGAACTCATCGCGCTCTTCTGCAGAGCGAAAGAAGATAGTCACGACTTGGCCAGCACCATCGGAGATGTCGCTCCAACACGCGCCTGCGTTGTCAGTGTGCGTGACAGTGAGCTTGCTCTCAGTTGTTTGGTGAATAGAAATGCGCACAATTGCTTTTGCTGTCATACGTTCTCGATTCGGTTGTCTGTATTTGAATGAACTTGCGACATGAGCGGGTACATGTCAGTGGTTCTTGCCAACTTCTCGTGTTCGAGCCAGAGGCTGAAACAGGTTTCCGTACTGCACTGAACGTGAACTGTGTGGTTGTTTGCCATGTCTACCATTATACTCTTCACAGTTTCTAGGTTAGAAGGTTGGAGAAATGGTCGACACTTTGTGTCCGCGTAACCAGAGAACTAGACCGAGCATGACTTCAAATTTGAAGTACGGCTCGAGATCATTTACAAGCCAGACTGCTTCGTCCTTGAGGAGATCAAAGATCTCGGCGCGCTGAATGTCTGTAAGTTCTTCGTTGGTCTTGTCATTGACACCTTCGGCGAAATACCAAAGCTGGTCGTCTGTGAATCGACCATCTTTGTGCATCTCGAATGATACTTCTGCAGGTTGAGTCACTTGAACAGCTCCAGCTGGTCATCATTTGACTTGGAAAGACTTAGGGCGACACTGGCTCGCTGGCGATCTGGTGTTTCATCGATGATGGTCCATTCGTCTTCGGTCCAGCTTTGCGTGTCAATGATGACGATGCCCTCTGCGTCGCCGTAGTTGCCATCAGTGGCAAAGTACGTCATCTGAGGTGAGTGGTCCATGTTGTGTCCTTTCTTCGGTGTATGTACATTATAACTTACTCAGAATACTTTGAAAGCGCCCATACGAGCGCTTTCAGTTCCTTCGCGTATTCGCGAAGAACTACGGGTTCAAAGTTGCCATGCTTGATTGTTGTGTCAAGGCTTGCGATGCGTTCGCGCACAGCGGCTTCCGGAAGTCCATTGAGCTCGAAGAGATCAAGCTTCATTGGACTCCTTTAGAGCTTTGACTGACAAGAGGATCTTTCGAATGTCAGCGTTCTTGCCCTCGAGCACGTTGATCGTAAACTTGCGAACGACCCTCGGCTTGAGCCCTGCATGTTCTGCCACCTTGTCGATACCAATCAGCATCACGTCGCCGGCGTAGTTGTTGAGTATGTCAATTGCGTCTTGAATCGATGGCTTCGCCATATGTCACTCATCCTCGTTGTTATCATCGTCGACATCTTCGTCTTCGTCTTCATCTTCATCTTCATCGTCATCGTCCCAGTTCAAGTCGGGATCGAAGTCGATGATCATGCGGACGATCTGACCGAGTTCGTTCAGTTCAGCGTAGATGGGGTAGGTTCCGTCACCGTAGAGAGTACTGGTGACAAAGCCGCCCTCGATCTCGCCGTAGTTCTTCTTGGATAGGGTGATGCGGCAGGCGGCGTCATACGGGCCGCCGGTCGGGTCGCCGTTCGGCATGAAGTCGTCGTCCCACACATAGCAGGGGTCGATGACCACGATCTGTCCGCTGTCGACACCGAAGTTGCCAACCTTGACCATCTGTGTGGTGTCCATCTTGTGTCCTTTCGTCGTTGGTTGATGAGTACATTATACTCTACTCAGATTCATCATCGTCGTCGAGTTCGTCGAAATAGGCGTCATCGTTGTCGTCGACGGAGAATCTGTCTTCGTATGCTTGCTCGAGCCAGTCATCAGTTTCGATAATCATATGTCGCCTACTATAGTGATCTCAGTTTGGGTCAGCGATGGCGGACAGAGCAGTCCAGATCGCCCAGATCAGCAGACTGGCCCACAGCCAGGAAGCGTACGGTGCGAGTTCTCGCTCGTCGAATCGACGGACGAAGAAGATGAAGACGGGCAGACTGATCACGGCGCGTCGAACAATGTATTTCATGGCGTGTCCTTTCGATTACACTATACGTGTCTCAGTTTGGATAGGTCGGGCAGAGCTGGCGTCCATCGCGCGAATGCTGACTGAGCGTGTGTCCGCAATTCTCGCAACGATCGTCGAGCATGTCTTCGATCTCAGCGGCGGCTTTCTTTCTTCCGAGTCTATATCCGATGTACGTGGTGAAGAGTCCCATTTGATCTTTCAGCTGTAGCTATTGTAGAAGCGGACCCGTCTGCACCGGCGGCGCTTACCAGGCCTGAATTCAGATATCAGTCAAGGTAGGTGTCGCGCAGCGGGCAATCATCATGCAGTCATTATATCTGACTCAGAATCAAGCCCGTCTGCATCGACGGCGATAGGCGGGCCTGCTTGAGAGACGGAAAGGACGTACGCCTCTCAAGCGGCCCAGAACTTCAATCAGCTGGCGGCAGCGGAGGTCAATGCCTTCGCTGCAGCCGAGCCAATCGCGGTCGCTGCATCCGAGATGCTGCCTTTGACGTAGACAACCTCGGTGTTCGTACCTTTGACAATTCGACTGACGTCATTGCCGTAGGCGCTGAAGTTGAGCCAGAGAACTCCGACACCAGCCGACTGGCACTGCTGCATCGCCTGGCGAGCAGCACCCTGCTCTGCCGACGTGTAGCATCCGTCGCTGACCACGACAAGAAGCCGGGCGCCGGTGCCCCACAGAAGATTGAGAGAACCGTTGACTGCCTTGAACGCGAGATCGAACTTCTCGGTTCCGTCAGGCGCAGACCACACGGTCACCTTGCTGAGGTGCTGTCCCGGCTTGAGAGTGGGGAACGCATCGCTACCGTAGTACACCATCGCGGCGCGGCCCTGTACTCGACGGACAGCCTCGCTGAGCGCCCAGGCGGCGACAGCCATCGGCTGCATCGCATCACCCATCGAACCGCTGATGTCGACCATCACGCCGATGGAAAGTGTCGGGTCGTCAGTGTGCTTGCGGACGGTGCGCCGCCATGGCTCGGCCGTGGCCATCGCGCCTTTCGACTTGAGGGCCTCGGCCTGCATCGCAGCTCGAGTGCGCAGTCGACCGGGAGGAACGACCGACGAGATCTCGGTCGCGTCGCGATCGCGATACTTCGCCTTGTCGAGCTGCCTTGCAATGATGACAGCAGCGGCACGCTCGTCGCCACTAGGCGCACGAGATGAGATCACGGAGCTGCCAGACTTCGAAGTCTGCATCTCTTGCGTGCCCTTGCTGAAGACGTCGCTGGCGATCTTCTCGGCGTCCTTGCGGTCCTTGGCTTGCGACGCCTTGTCGCTGGCAACCTTCTTCCATTCCTCGGACATCTGCTGGTCGGCAAGATCATCGAACACTGCGATGCTTACGTCAGCCGCTGCCGTGTCGAGCATGTCACCGAGCAGTTCACCGAATCGACTGAACATGAGCTCGTCGGCGTCGTCCTGGCCGGCGCCCGGGTCGGGCTCGCCATTCTCGACAGCCGCGCTGTTGATGACACGCACCCACTCACGGGCGATCTCGTAGAGCGGCTCGGCGGACGACGCGTCGTTGTGCGACTGAGCCTGCAGCCAGAGCTCACGGAGAGCCTCGAGCGTCGATTCGCCGAGCTTCTCCGAGATGAGATCACGGATGGACGCAACGTCGTCGTCAGTCAGTACGCCGGCGTCGACTCGGGCAAGCGAGAGAGCTGCAATGTTGCCTGCGAGCACCGTGTCCGATGGCGAGTTGATGTCCTTGAACGAGTCAAGGACGATCTCGAGCGCCATCGTCCGAAGAAAGAGTTCGTTGCCGGGGAGCGCCTTGATGCCGAGAGCTTCAATTCGTCCCTCCTCGAGAAGAACGAGAGCGTTGAACTCGGCGGGAGTCAGGGTGTCGTGCGCCTCGATGAGGCTCCAGAACGAATAGCGCGCGTGCAACGACTCGTGAAGAATCGCGCCGGTCGCCCGAGGCCATTCAAACTGCACCGATCGCTGATCGATGTTCGCAACCTCTGCGGGAGTCGTTGCCGGCCCAAAGCACTTCTCAATGTTGACCTCGACCTCGCTGGTGTTCGGATTGAAGAAGGCTGGATGACCCTCGCCAGCTCCGGGGCCAGCGAACGCTGCGACATCGTAGCGTCCAGACCAGAAGTTGACCATGCGTCCGATAGCTGCACTGACAGCGAGCCACTCGGGATGCGATGTGGAGTGAGCAGTCTTCGTGCTCCTAAAGTTGTAGTGTCCCATGTTCGTCCTTTCGTTGTGGGTACTTAGTCATTATAACTTACTCAGATTCTGCGGCGGGCTGCGACCACCACGAGGCAACCCGCCGCAAGCCTGCGCTCAGATCTTGGCAGGCAAGCAGGGCTCGCCGTACACTCGACTGAACACGTCGGCGACCGTGGGCCGGTCGATCTCGGGGGCTGCTGCAAGCAGGTTGCTGATCGCGAACTTGGTGCCGAACCGAGTTTCGATGTCGCGGAACCCGAGAAGCTCTCGCATCTGCGGGCACCACGAAACTTCGTTCGAGGTCCGCTTCTTGGAGAGATTCTGGCCGACAGTGACCATCTGGGTCGGAACGCCGAGCTTCCTGGCGAGCGACCAGTCGGTGGTCATCTCGACCTGGAGCAGGAACCGGCTCAGAAGAGCCTCGGAAAGCCGAACACCTGGCGCGTTCGGGTTTGTCGCGGCGACAACATAGAACCCGGACTGAGCCTTGACAGTGCCTCGCTCGGGGTTCGCGGTGACGGTGTACTCACGGCGACCGTCCATGAGGCCGTACATGACAGCCAGCACCTTCGTGTCGATGAGACCGATCTCGTCGACGAGAAGCGTTCCGCCGGCCTCTGCGGCCTTCACGAGCGGGCCATCTTCCCAGACGAAGTTTCCGCTGGGCGTCTGCACGTAGCCGCCGACCAGGTCGGCGACCTCGGTGTCACCGGAACCGAGAACGGTGAACAAGCCACCGCTCTCCTCGGCGAACGCAGCCTCGACGAGTGCCGTCTTGCCGCAGCCGGGCTCGCCGTAGATGAGCGAGTAGAGGCCGCCGGCACGGCCTTCACGGAGGACGTTGACGTCGTCGTGCTCACCCCACGAGCGGGTGTAGTACGCCTCGCCGTTCGGGCGGAGGTACAAAGTGGCGCCCTTGAGAGCAGCTACGGGAGTGGTTGTTGAGGGCACGGTGGGCTTCTCCTTGATAGTGCGAGTCACCGCCTTGCCTGCAGGGATGACCCTTGCGGAGATCTTATCTGCGGAAGTAGCGTCGCACGACTGAGTTGCAAACTCGAAGAGAATTGCCGGAAGTTCGGGGTGCAGCCTGCCGGTTGAGGAGTGCGTGGTGGTCATGGTTGTCCTTGTCGTCGTTGTCGTTGTTAATTATGTAATAAGTATTATACAGAGCTCAGATCACAGGAACTCGTCCGGGTAGCCGAGCTTCTTACGGCAGCGCCAGACGCGGCCGAAGATCTTGTAGGGAGTCTTGCCGGCGGCGAGCTCCTTGACATCGTCCTGAGTGATGTCAACAAGAATCGGAGGGCCGGCGAGCTTGTAGTCGGCCGTCGGATTGACAAGTGCACTGAACGTCGAGTCAGTGAACGAGAGAATGCGATCGACGGCGTCCGGCAGCGCGAGACCTGCGGAAATGACCGAGGAGACGTCGAACGGCGAGCGCCAGGACTTCCAGGTCTTACGAGGAGCGAGAGTCGAGATGCGTCGACGGTACATCGTCATCTTGACCTTGTTGCCGAGCGAGTCAGTCGTCTCGGGAGCGAGCAGCATCTGCAGCACGTTCTTGTTGGCGCCGACCTCTTTGTAGGCCTCGATGTAGAGAGCTTGTCCAATGGCGGTCGTGGTGGTCATGGTGTTCCTTTCGTTGTGTGTAATTGTATTATACTCGACTCAGATTCTTCCGGGAGGGCGCGAAGGAGGCAGCGCACCCTCCCGGAAGAGATCACTTGGCCTGGAGAACGGTGTAGGGCGTCTCGACGAGAGTCGCCTCGTACGCCTCGGGCCACGCAGTCTTGAGCAGATCGCGGTCGATCTTGCTGTTGTTGCGCTGGACGACGCGGATGCGCTCGACACCGTTGATGGTGCCGACGTCATTACCGAGAAGCATCTCGCGAAGCTGCGTGTCCAGCTCGTCCTTCTGAGCCTGCAGCGCCTTGATCGCGGCCTTGGTCTCGTTGAACTTGGTGATGATCGCTTCGACCGACTGGTCGAGAACGGTCGCGTTCGAACTGATGACGACGGTCGTCGTCGTAGTCGTGGTGGTCATGGTGTTCCTTTCGTCGTTGATGAGCACATTATACTCTGCTCAGAAAGTGCCGCAGGTTTACCGCTGCGGCGCCGGCCTACGTGCCCCTACCCCACGTAGAGGGTCCATGCACTACCTATTGCATGGTACGTCCGACTGCTGGCTGCCATGACAGTCGTTGTGGCTCTCTGACACCTTTCGGTGCGGGAGGCAGCGCCAATGCTGTAATTATATTCTTCTCAGAATTACTCGTAGCGAGGCCTGTAGGCGGGAAAGTCTTCGCCGGGAGTGTCTTCGATCAGAATGTCGTAGTCATCTCCGCCGAGAACCGAGTATCGACGATCTGTGCGAGGATAGTCCTCGAGCAGTTCGAGGCGACGATTGTACGCTTCTTCCATGTTCGAAACCTCCTCTGAGATGAGAGTGACGCCGGTGTCGTACCACCAGCCGCCCTCTTCGGGGCCGCCATAGCATCGGGTGATCTCGTAAACGTTGACGTAGATGTTCTTTGTGTCGGTGTCCATGTGTTTATTATATTATTCTCAGTTTCAGGTCTAGACAAACCATGCCCTTGGAAAGATCAATGAAGACGCACAGTCGATGCACACCGGCCACGACATCCCTGCCGCGTCAGAGATGATCGCCGCAGGAATAAACGTGTCATAGACGGGACCGATCGCCATGCTGCAGTTCTCGCACTCCATATCGAATAGAGTAAAGTCAAAAACCCCAGCGAGCGCGCATGTCTGCGCGTCCGCCGGGGTTTCAACGATGAACATGTCGAAGATCTGCACGATCCAGACAGTATCACACTCTGTGTCAGGTGAGCATGTTCCTGAGGTCCTCGAGTGCCTTCTCGAGCTCGACGATGCGTGCCTCAAGTCGTTCGAACCTGTTGCCCGTCTGCCTGACCGCCTCCATAGCAGGCCTGACAGCCTTGAACTGCTTGATGCCCGTCTGCACAGACGCATCCTTAGCGAGCCTGCGTCGCTTGTTCTTCTTGATCGTGCTCGGGTTCTGGGTCTCGAGCTTGGACCACTGGATTCCAGGGATCACCTCGTCGATCGTTCGATGAGGGACGACCGCAGCGTCCCAGATCAAGAGTCGTGGACGGCCTGAGTGCTTGCGACCGGACAACGCACGCTCAGCGTGCGTTACGTCACGGGCGAACAAGAGACCGTCGCGGATCAGTTCCTGCACTGCGCGATAGCACGTGTACCATGCGTAGTTCTTCTTGCCAGGCAGCTGACGCGTCGCAGCGGTGATCTCGTCGATCGTGATCGGTTGAGCGGCGTTGCTCACCATCTCCCAGATCGTCAACTTCGTCAAACCGGAGACGCGGTTCGTGCGCAGCGTGGGTGCAAGTGTGGAATGCGCGGGTGTGTCAGAGGTCATTGTGTCGTGTCCTTCGTTGTTGAGTGACAATGTCATTATACGTGTTGGTCTTTCGTTTTGCGTGACGAACTGAAAAATTTTTGCTGTGACCAGCAATCCATTCAGCTCGGCTTTCGCCAGACCAGTGATGACGATCAATATATACAACTCAGTTTCTAGGTCGAACCTCAAACGTGCCCGTTCGCTCTCCAAGAACCCGTAACGAGCCTGCATCCGGAGAACCGTTCGCGTCAACACCGACATAGCCGATCATACGCTGCCAGCGAGCCATCGCACGACGTGTAACCGAATCAAACACCATCGGCTGATAGCCAGACAGACCAACCGCTCGAGAAAGAGCAAGCTGAACGTTCAAGACGTCAACCGTACGCAGATCTGCGCGCACACGTTCGGGATCAACGAAAACAGTGCCCGTCTGCCCATTTTGCGCCCTACCAGGCCTGAACTTGAAATCAGGTCTTCCGAACCCGACAGTCTCAAACTTCCAGCGTTCAACCATGACAACAGCGCCGTCAACATCGCCCTCAACGGCGACAAAGCACTTTGCCTTTCTCCAGGCGTCAGTATTAACAACGACACCGACGTGCGGCATCGAAAACCGATCCGTCAACCTTGACGAAAACGAATAAAAGACAATATCACCCGGAAGAGGTGAATTTCTCCAGCGACCAGAAAAAATAAACTCTGCAAGACCGCTAGGCGAATACACGCACGAAGGTATCAATACTCCGCTGTCCCGGGCGACGCAGTCAATGAACGCGCCGGACCACGGGACATCATGACTCGAATAACCTGCCCGTCTGCCAAAATCGTTCAGACCACCGGGCCTGCATCGATATCCAACAGACTCGAGCGCTCTGTCGAGGAAGATCTCTCGTTTAGAAACGCGAGAAGTTCTATCAAAAGAAGCGACGCCTCGTTCGCCCTCGCCGACACCCTGATGTGCTCTTCCCTTGTCTTGCTGCATTCAATGTCCTGACGTAGTCGCTCCGCAAGTTCACGTGTCTTATCAACAAGATCCATTGGACTCATTCTTCATCACCCGTCTGCACGGAAACACCGTCCGAGCCTGTTGTCTCGATCGGAATCGAACCAGCAGCGGCAAGAGCTGCGTTCACCGACGCGGCGCCGGCAGCAAGACGCTGAAGACGCTCGGCAACAACCTGTGCTGGAGAACGCCCGTCCGTCACCTCGAGACGCGCGTCAAACTCAACACCGCCACGAACGCCGGCGCGATCGAGAATCTCGGTGCTCGCCTTCAAACGAACAGGTTCACTCGTCGCGTTCTCCATCAGATCCTCGAGAACATCAACAGCGTACGGTGCAGCCTGCGTCAACCTCGCACGAGCCCGTTCAACATCCTCACCCGGTTTACGCTGAATCGAACCAAGATGCACACGACAAAGCCCGTCATCCTTCACGCGTCCCGAGGACCACATCATGCAACGAATTCCGTCATCCTTCACCGCGCGACAACGCTGCGGAAGAGCAAGAGGTTGCTTTCTTGGATTCGTCGGGCCACCGGCCTCCTGCTCCTTGAGATAGGCGCGCGTCGCGCCGATCACCCACGGAGGGACAAGCATATCAGCCGCTGACTCGGCAAGAAGATCATAGCCAGTTATGAAATCTGAATTCACAAACGACGGCTCGACCAAAATCGGTTTCTTCTCTGAAAGAGAAAGAAGCCGGCGCTGCTTCTCCATATCAGCGGAACGCGCCTGAATCAACCCGGTAGGCACACCGTTCGACGCGTAAACAGTATCCCAGCCGAGCTTATTTCGACGGAGGACAGCCCTGTTTTCGAACGTGTCCTGACAGACTCCGCGTTCTACCTCGATGATCCCGAGTTCAGCAAGATTCGGTCGAATATTGACAGGATCATCAACTTCGACCAGCTGACGTTCAGCCTTCGGCTCGTCGCTTTCGTAACTGATAAGTGACATTTAAATCAATCAGCTAGAGTTTCGTTCGCAAGACTGGGACCGTTGTAACCGATCTTCGCGGAAGCGATCGAAGTCAGAACAGACAACGCCGCCGCGGCAAGAGCCGCCTTCAGCGAATCACCGATATTCATCGAGAGAATATTGACAGCGTTTGTTCCAGCAAGAGCCGCGAGAGTCTGTGCGAAAGTCTTGAGAGCTCTTTCAGCGGCGGCCTTCCAAAAAGAAGATGAAAACATTGAAGTACCTTTCTGTTCAGTCCTAACCGACAATATCACACGCGACAGCGTTAAACAGCCGTCATCGACGGCAACTTCGGGCGAAAAAACTGGAAAAAAGGGTGAAATACGTAGGTTTGCGAGGTATTCCTTTCAGAAACAATCACAAGAAAAAGCCGCAGCCTCGTCTTAAAAGTGCTTCTGACCTCGAACTTACGTAAGCACTGCTCTAACAGCAGTACTAATCACTGGAGAAGGTACCCGTTTTCTGGGCAGAAGTACGCGACACCAGAACCGATAAGAGTCCCAAGATCTAATAGTTGATTCTGAGTAAGACCGGTCGCATTAGCGGCGTTCGTAATCATGGTTACGACGTCAGAAAGCGACGATCCAGATGAAAAAGAATCACACATTAGACGCGCAATTTCAATCATTTGTTCGTCTGAGAGACGATACTCTAGGCTCGTCTCTCGCTTAACAGATTGAAGAAATTCTTCCTCAATTGAAACGTAGACAGTTGTGGGAGGCGCCGCTTCAGTTGTTGTTGTCGCACGAACTGTTGTAGCAACAGTTGGCGGAGCTGTTGGAGCAACAACAACGATCTTTTCCGTCCCGCAGGAAGAAACTGCGGAAACAGCAGCGAGCGCGAAAAGTGCCCTACTGACGATCCGTTTCTTGTTCTTTGCTATACGCATGTACTCTCCTAACCTTGTTCTTAGTGGAGCCGGATACAGGATTCGAACCTGTGACCAACCGCTTACAAGGCGGTTGCTCTGCCACTGAGCTAATCCGGCAAAGTGCCTCGGGAGAGACTCGAACTCCCAACCGGCGGGGTAGAAACCCGACGCTCTATCCATTGAGCTACCGAGGCGTGTTAGTGCCCTCGGGTGGAATTGAACCACCTTAGCGACTTTATAAGAATCGCGTCCTAACCAGTAGACGACGAGGGCGTTGAGATCAAAGTCCTAGATCGACTGGTATTCCGCGAACAACGTCAACTGCCCGTCTGAGAGCGAGTGTGTACAGCGTGTCATCTTCATCTTGTGGAACACGTCTTTCCCAGTCCTTGATCATGTCTACCAATCGTTGCTCTACGACTCGTTTCCATACTTCAAGTGGAACATTTGTTTCATCAGTAGCTCCAAATGGAATGTTCATTTCAGTCATACTCTATACACTACTTCTTTGTGATGATTGACTTTTACGAGTGGGTGAACCTTGACATCAAATCCAGCGTGCCGTGCTCGAGCGCACCAGGAGTAGTCTTCACTAACGTTGACCATGGTCTTGTTCTCGCCAAAAGGAGCACGAACAATCAAGAACCAAGGTTGCGGAATACTTTCCCAAACAGAGGCTTTGACGCAGACAAATCCAAATCCAACTCCTCCAACGGAGACCGGGTCAGCGTCAAGGATGAAGTATCTATAGTCAACACTTTTCATCAGCCCGTTCTCATCTATTATATTTGCTGCGACAAGTCCAGCGGCGTCCAAAGCATAGAGCCCCGAGATTATGTCCTCGTTCGAATAATACAATTCCAAGAAATCCTTTGGCTGCCAGTCGATGTCAGAATCGATCCAAAAGATCTTGTCGCAGGTGAACCGTCCCTCGGCGATCTTATTTGTGTGAAAACTGTGCGTACCGCTGTCAGTCGCGGTCATCTCCCGTGCGCTAGCCACGAACGAACTGTACCGGTTGAGAAACGTATACGTGATTCCGAGTCTTGAAAGTTCTCTGCAGGTATTGACAAGGCTCTTGACATATTCTGCGTGAAACGATCTTCCGGGCGTCGCTATTGCTACATTATAGTGCTCAGTCATCGCGCTTCCTAGATAGTACGGATACGACAATATAAATCATGGTGACGCTAAAAATCAGACCGACAAGCATTTAAATTTCCGTTCTACACTTGGTGCAGAGCAGCGCGTCGTAGCCGGTGGCTCGAGGAGCCGCGTGGCCTCTCTGGGTTACAGGGACGGGAGTCACTGGAGATTGTGTGTCACCGCATCTGTCGCAGACAAGATCAACGATCCACTTGACTGATTTGTTTTCGAGTACATGAGAGGCGATCCCGAGCGAGAGTGCGTGAAGAGGTCCTGCGCCGGTTGTCTTTCTCAGAAACTTTCTGATGTCTTGAACTTCGAGAACTGGTCTAACGGTTTTGCACGGGCACGACATCTTGCTCGGCTTGCAGTACACGTAGCCGTTTGCAGAGGTGTGCCGCTTGACGGCGTGTCCGCAGAGACAGATTCTTGGGTCGTAGTCGTCTCGAACGGACCTCGATTCTTGCAACGCCTCGAGCGTTTCTTCAATCTCTCTTTGCGTGATACCTATCGCTGCGAGCGCCTCGAGAGCTGACGTGTTCACGTCTTCTTGATCTGACATACTGTACCAGTTTTTCTACGGTCTTTGGCAGGTGAAACGAATTGTACCAGGTTTTCTGGAGACTATACACAATAGTCACTCAAATGTAGACTTTTTTCTTCAATTAAAAACCTTCAACTATACACGTAATTTAAATGCAAACTATTTCTGGTATAAGCCGTATGCGTACGCGTATACGCGTATACTCTTATTAGTTGATATTTATATTTTGTGTATTACATTCTGAGGCGCACTTAGACAATTCACGTGATGAGGTGATGAAAAGTCTCTTAGTATTTTTTCGTGACAGTTTCTGCATTTTTGTCTCTTCTCGCGGCATCAATCCTCTTTTGAGGCAGAAATCGCGGTTTAGCTCACCTGCCGGCAGTGCTCTACTGTACAATTTCAGCGGCGGCCCCTCCAACCTTCTCGTGATTCGCCCCAGAAATTGTACCTTATTTCTGCTAATACTTACCTCAAGAATCGTGTGTAGAATGTCTATATGTCGATCATCAACGCTTCGTCAAAGGACCACACTCTTCGCCGTCTGAGCTCTGTCATGCACACTCTCGGTACGGTAGCTCACACGCTTGACGACCTAGAAAACGAGACAGACGTAGAGTTCCGCTGGGAGCTTCTGTGCCTGGTTGAAGATATCATCGACGTGGCCTCATACGTGACGGTCCGTTGCAGGGACATCGCCTGGCTACACACACCTCTTCCTCAAGATCAGGACCTGGATTAGTCCCCCCTCTTCTTCCGCCTCCGCCTCGTCTTTAATAACTGCCGCTGAATTTTCACACCCGGACCGTCTTCGGCGGAAAAATTATTCGTCCGTGTCATCTTTTTTCTGAGTGGGATATATTATAACCACTGATGCGGTACACGCGTCACAACACAGGAGAAACATGAACGACACCAATAATACGGAACTGCTTGAAGAATACAGCGAAAAGATGATCGAGCTGCTTCCGCTCGCCCGCCGCGCGTTCGGTCCTAAGGACCAGGACACGCCAAACCATGTTGCCAGCCGCGAGTACACCCGTCTGCTCGTCGAGTTCCACGCTCGAGGAGGCAGCCTGACCGACCTCGCAAACAGGCTCGGTGTTGCGTATTCTGGCCTTCGACGCCGGCTGTTCACGTCCGACATTCCGTCTGTTCGACGTGTCCGTCTGCCGAAGGGCACGATCAGCGTTGCAGACGTTGAGGCCGCCGCCGCCCGTGTCAAGATCGCACGCGACATCAGCACCGGCGAATATCACCGACAGTTGCACGCCGAGTTCACTCAGGGCATCCCGATGAACATGCTTGCCCGCCAGCTTGGCATTTCCAACGCGGCACCGCTGTACTACGGTGTCCAGAGCCACGAAAAGCGCACGACAGGAGCACAGCTGTGAACCTTCCCCCAGAAGTAACACCGTTCACCGATAACGAAGAAGAGGTGTCTATAGAAGACACCCTCGACCTTTTTGCCGAGATACTAGAGAAAAAGGCGATAGAGATCCAGTTTTACCCGCAGTTTCTTCGCGACATCTCGTCTGAGATCAGGGAACTACGCGCCGCGCTCGAGTACGCTGACGCTCTGCTCGCCGCAGAACGCACAAAGCGCCCGAGCCGACGCAAGACTGGTACGCCGCGATGAGACCGGCCGTTATCGCTATGGTCATGTCATTTATCGCGTTTGGCGTTCTTGCGGCGGTTCTGCTCTTGAAGCTCGCGATGGACAACCCGCCAGAGCAGGCGCAGTTTGACCCTGACGGCATCGATGAATTCATGGACGAACTTAGAAAACTTTTTGACGAAACGGAAAAATGATGGCGTACTCGGACAACGAAACGACAGGTCGACTTCTTCTGCGAATTGAAGAACTGCAGAACCTGCTTCTTCAGGCGCTAGAAGCGCTAGCCACGGCACGTGCACGACACGAAGAAGAAGTGTTTGGTAAACATATCTCTGATCTTCTTGCGCAATCCAGCAAGTACCTAAACGGCGAAACTGGCACGAGCGAGGAGGCCCGCCGTGGCTGATGACATCGTAAACGATTTGCAAGCAATCTCTCAGTTTGTTGGCGCGGCTGGCCCGAAACTGCGGGAAGCCGCCGACGAGATCGAACGGCTGCGTGTCGCTGGCGATGCGCTTCATGCGGCTGTTCGCAATCACGATCTGACAGAAGCGCATCTGCGTGCGTGGGAGGAGGCCCGTCGTGGCTGACGACATCGTGACCCGACTGCTGGCGCTCAACCACCCCGATGCCGCCGACGGCCGAGCGAGTGCCGACCGACTGGCGGAGGCTGCTGAGATGGCAGGCCCGGTGCTCGATGATGCCGCGTATCGCGAGGCATTGCATCAGGCTCGAAAGACCGGTGGTGAAGCCGCAGCGGCCGGTGTGCGCCGCGCTCAACGGGCCGCCCGGCTGCGCGTCGCAGCAACACCTGCGAACGCGGCAGCCGCGACGACCACCGTGGCTGACGATCTAAACGAAGGAAACACAATGAGCATCAAAATCGACACAAACGAACTGCTCAGCCTGCTCGGCACCGACGGTGAACACTGGGTGCAAGGCAAGTGGGGTGACGACACCGCCATGTGCTTGCACGGTGCGATTCGTCGTTGCCAGCCACAACCAGGCGACGCCCACTTGATTGAGCAGGTTGCCCAACTGCGTGGTTGGGGAACCGACTGGAACGACGACAGCAACACCGGTTGGGCGCAGGTGCGTGACCTGATCGTGGCAGGCATCGAGGTGACCGATGCCGATCTTGCGGACACCTTCGGCCCACAGTGGGAACAGGTCGTTGCATTGGTGCGCCGTGCCGCAGTGCTGACAACCGACGAAATCAATCGGTTGGCCGCCGCTTGGGACGCCGCTCGGGACGCCGCTTGGGCCGCCGCTCGGGCCGCCGCTTGGGCCGCCGCTCGGGACGCCGCTTGGGACGCCGCTTGGGCCGCCGCTCGGGCCGCCGCTTGGGACGCCGCTTGGGACGCCGCTCCGGCCGCCGCTTGGGCCGCCGCTCAAGGGCTTGTCATTCGTGACCTGATCGGTCACGGGTTCACCCAACAGCACTACGACCTGCTGACGACACCGTGGCGCACCGTCATCGGCCCCGTCTATCCCGATGACGAGGAGGCCGACCGTGACTGACGACATCGTGACCCGACTGCGTAGGTGGATTGACAATGACAGTCCGTGGCTCAATCAACTAGATGACGATCTCGCCGCTGGCGCCGACGAGATCGAACGGCTGCGTGTCGCTGGCGATGCGCTTCATGCGGCTGTTCGCAATCACGATCTGACAGAAGCGCATCTGCGTGCGTGGGAGGAGGCCCGTCGTGGCTGACGACATCGTGACCCGACTGCGAGTCAAAGACGGCGTGTACACCGAGTTCTGGCAACAGAAACTCATGGACGAAGCCGCCGACGAGATCGAACGGCTCCGTGACGCTAGTGAATGGTTGAAGCAGGCCCTTCTTGTTACGAGTAACTGGTGGGGGCAACACCACACAACGGAGGCAGACGCGAAGTACCACAACATGGTTGATGCAGCGATTGACCGTTACAAGGAGGCTCGCCGTGGCTGACGATGCACAACTATACCAAAATAGGTATAGTTCAGCCCTGACTGACAACATCGTAACCCGACTCCATCAATGGAGGCTCTACAACGACGGCGAGATGCTGACAAGCCCATCAGACAGCAGTCTGTCACTCACGCTCATTGAAGCCGCAGACCATATCGAACGGCTGAACTATGAAATAGAGCAGTTGAGGTGGACTAACCGTCGCCTTTACGATCTGTACGAAGGTCTATACAACGCAACGGAGGCCGACCGTGGCTAATGACAACGATGACGGCAACGTGTTTAGCGCCCTGCGTATCGCTATTCCGTTTGGGTTTTTATTTTGGACCCTAGTTATATGGTGGATTTTTTGGTGAACAATAGCAGCATTGTTGAACAACTGCTTGACATGGCAAGCACTTTTTATCCAGAAACTGAAAAATTTGATAGAGATATGCTCATTGAAGCGGCCGGCGTCATCGTCGGTCTGCAGGCTTCACTTGATCAGACTCGACGGGATCTAGCCGCTCTAGCTAGATCTATTGACGAAGAACATCGCTGAAAAGACTATAGAAGCAAGTAAAAATGATTCTGCTGCTTTCATTGAGCGCCATCACATCAATTGTTCGAATTATAGTTTTTCTGCAGGACGAGAAACGGCAGAAAGCTATAGATAATGTTACAGCGCGCAGAGATAAAACAATACATTTATCCAGGAGAAATTCTTAGGATAGTTGACGGCGATACGGTAAACGTGCGGCTAATCCTGATTGATACCGATCTCGGGTTTAACGCGGTTACTAGACTTACGCACGATATAAAACTTCGTCTTGGTGGAATAAACGCCCCAGAAATGTCAACGCAGGAAGGAAAAAACGCAAAACAGTTTTTATCATCAGTCCTCCCGGTTGGCTCACAGTGCATCGTATACACTGTAAAAGATCGGACAGAAAAATACGGACGTTATCTTGCATGGATCTATCTTGATGACAAAGTCTGCGTCAATGATTTAATGATCTCGTCTGGAAACGCGACAGAATACAATCCAAGTGGTGTAACACGTCCGGAGATAATTGATCTAGATGTCGATAAACAGTGATCAAGAACTCATCGAGATGTTGAATATCCTCGTTCAACAGGTTCGACATGCGTACAACTGCGCATGGATCCAGGAAGGTGAGGACTGTTCGTGCGGATGCAATGACGCGAAACGGTCCTATGCAGACTTTCTAAATAAAAGAAAGCAAATTTAGATGATTGAAAATCTAGTAAAAGATCTTGAAACAAAAGCAATGCAAGCTTTCAATGTTGCAAGTGATCTTTCAGAGTTATTGACAATTCTTTTTGACGGAAAAGCAGTGATCGAGCCGGATGTTCTTTCCGCAAAAATCAAGCATTCTCTGGCAAGTTTTCAAGAATTAAAGACAGCTTTTTTGCCATGATCTTATTCTTGTAATTCGCGTAATAATCTGGGGAACGTCTTCTCTTAAGCGCGGAATTCGGTGGAACAACACCGGCCCTCCAGCGCATATCTTCAGTTTCTCCGCCCCAGATACCTAGCTCGCTATTTTTTCTAGCATAGTCTCTGCAGGGAATCATCGAAGGGCATGACTTACAAACGGTGATCGCGGCTTCCTCGCGTCGCCGTTTTGTTTTTGTGTTTTCAGAGTACGACGGAGTATAAAAGAGCTCTGTCATGCCAGAACATTTTGCGTCTGAAAACCATACTGGAATTTCAATCACGTCATTTCCTGTCTCTAGTTAACTGTTTTGGTTGTTAATGACAAACTTTATTTCGCACGCATCTGTCGTGCAGTAAGCTTCGCCAATCGCGTCAGCAGCGAGTCCAGCGTAGATTCCACTAAAGTCAATCGGCAGAAGGTTCATTGCCGCTTCCTCGTACTCGCTCTGGCTGATTTGAGTGTACGGCATTTGAGGATAGGTGAAATTGCCCTGCGGCAAAAATGACACAGTTTTAAGTTGCCCGTCATACATGTGAAGGACAGTTCCAACATGGTCTTTTTCACTTTCAGCATCAAATGATATTGTCACTGACACCGAGTTATCGCTCCAATACCGCTGCGCGGTCGCTGCCAATGCCATTTTTTCAAAGATTGAAACGTCTTTTTCTGACCGACTCGCACCCGACTTTATCGGAAAGAACACAACTGACGTTGTTTCTGGAGATTCACTTGCTGGTTCAACCTTATAGTTTGCCATCTTAAACAGTGGCACCATGGCGTCTTCGTTTGAAAAACGAATTGCACGCATGAAATATTCTCCTCCTGGAGTCCAGTGCACTCCAGGTGATTCTCCAGCAAGGATTGAAACCGTACCAGATGGTTTTACAGTTGTCATCTTGATTGATTCACGGATTCCAAGCCATTCGCTATAGACATTGTCATAGTATTTGATGATGTTATAGCCTTCATCCATCCAGTGGCGTAGTGCTGGCAGACCTTTTCTGTCAGCAAAATTTGCTACACCAGACATTGAGGTTCCGATACGGCGATTTCTTTGCATGATCGCATTTGTTTCCTCCCAATGTGTCGGAAGAAGCGTCACTGTTTTGGCGTAGAGATACGCAAATTTTAGCGTTCTCTTGTAGTCTTCTATTGATTCGTGCCGTCCGAGGTACGTTTCAACAAGCGTACAGCATTCGTATGATTCTAGAGATTGCTCAGCGCACGGGTTGTATCCGGCTACGCGCCAGTCCTTATTGTTTGGTTGATCAGCAAGGCGACCATAGAGGCGCGATACATCCATCCAGATCACGCCTGGTTCACCGTTTCGCGCGATACCGTCGACGATACGCGACAGGTCCTGTCCGACCATCGTCGCGACCGAGTTGTTACTCATCCATCCCCAACCGGGGGCTTCGGAGTTGTATGAATTTCTTTCTGGAAATACTTCTGAATTTTTCAGATTGAGAAATGTATCATCGTCAAGACGCCCAAGTAGAAGTTCTGCACTTCTGCGAACATTTCCTGATACTACGCAAACCCCGATGAGATTTCCGATGTCGGCAATGTCTGTTCTAGTCAATTTTTCGCCAGAACGGTTTTCAAACAAGCGGCGAATGTGCTCGTGAAGCTTTATTAGTGGTCCAGGTCCCGCGGCTGTTCCGCCAAACGTAGTAATCGGCGCTCCAGCAGGGCGTACATCAGAGTAATCAAACGTAAAGACTGGCTGCTCCGCGCGAAGATATGAGTTGAGCAATAGTGCCATTGATTCAACCCAGCCTTCACGTGTATCCGGTACTTTGTAGGTTGTTGCTGAATCACTGTTTGGCTTATAGATCGTAAATTCTTTGTCCGCGCCTAGATCATCAAAACCAACGCCAACTCCTAGCATCGACGCTTCCATCAAAAACGCAAATGGTTTTGCTGGATTGTGCTTTGTCATTTCACTGGTGGATACAAACGCGCAGTTTTGCAAGGCTGCCGAGTTTCTGTGGAGGTTCACAAGTTCAGTGCCCATGACCCACAGTCCGCGGCCAGGCGGTGTCCACTTTAGATTAAAGAGACGATCAAATGCTTCTTTGGCGCTGGCTTGCGCTCGAGCGTCATTCCATGGAAGACGATTTGTTTTGCAGTGGTCTTTCTGCAACGAGTACATGCCATTGATGACGCGTTCGCATACATCAGACCATGTTTCTTTTGTACCGTCGGTCTTTAGTCTCGAGTATGTGCGAAGAAATGTTATTTCGCCAACTGAGTTTCCGACAGCATCAGCGTATCCAAACGGCGCCTTTCTTCCAGAATAGTTAGCTACAAAATCATCGCTCAAACGAAACGAGAAAAGTGAAGACACGACGCACTCCATGGTTAAATGACTGTACTAAGATTATACTTAAGCGTCTAACTATGTCAAATATGTCATTGAATTGAAAAAGAATCAAATATTTCTTTGCATGAAGGACAAATAGGATACTTATCCGGATCTCGTGAAGGAATCCATATTTTTCCGCATAACGCAATAACCGGAAGACCTAGAACAATTGCTTCTGTGATTTGGTCTTTTTCAACATAGTGAGCAAATCTATCATGATCGCCATCTATGTCGGATACTTTGATTTCAACGGTTTCTATATTTGACATTCTGGGCACCAGTATAGTTTTCTTCCGTCAACCATAGTCGCGGTGACTGGATACTTGCATACAAAGCATTGAAGTCGCTGCCTGCCGTAGACCCAAGTTGATTGATTCGAATCTTCTACAAGTCTTTGATCAAGAGTTTGAATGTATCCGTCAAAAGAACCGAGTTTCATGTATCTCTTCGACAGTCTCCAAAGATGATCAAAGTCATCTTTCAACATATTTGTTCCGTACGTATACGGATAGATTCGAGCCATAAACAACAGTTCAGCCCTGTACACATTACCTATTCCAGCGATGATTGACTGGTCCATAAGTAGCGACGCAATGGGCTTCTTACGAGTGGAAATTTTATTCCAGGCTCTTTCTTGATCTGAATCTTCTAGTATCGGATCCGGGCCAAGTTTGTCTATGATTTTTTCAACTTCACAGTGATCGATAAGTTCACACGTTATTGGACCACGTAGCCTTGAAACTATCCAATCGGTTTGAAGTTGCATCCGAATAGACTCTTGTCGATGTTCCATAGCGTCATCGTCGTCTACGTCACAAAAATTGAACCATCCGTAGAGCCCAAGATGAACGTGAACAATTTTGTCGTTTTCAAAATGAAAAAATAAGTGCTTTCCGTAGGCAGTTATTTTTTCTAAAGTCGTTCCATCTATTTTGCTAGCTTCGTCAGAAAATCTCCCCTGAGGGCTTGAAACAGCTACAGTCCGATTAACAAAATAGTCCGAGTGAATTCTTTTAAAATGATGGATTGAATGTCCCTCCGGCATAGTTTGATATTACATCGCAACATAAATCAAACACAGACGGACATCAAACTTTTTCAACTCTTGTCATGGTTTTCATTAATGTATTTTTATTGATGATCGCAATGTGCGATGATACGTCATCTTTGCCAAATGATATGACAAGATCATCATTGATCTGGACTAGACCAGCAGCGAACTCTATCCCTTTAGATATAAACTTGAATGGATCACTAATTTCAATTATCCATCCATTTTCGTCAAATCTCGCAAGAAAATGATCATAGTCTTTTGTCACAGCGTCGCGTGACGAAAATTCAGTTTGTATAAACATGCGTTCTCGTGTTATCCACAGCCTATGAACTATCGCAAGATACGTTCCATCTTCTTGCGGCAATAGATGGGTGTTTCCGCGAATTCCCGATAGCCGAGGAAAGTCAACTAATTTTTTCGTCATGTATCCGTCTTTGATGACCCCGTTGCCATCATAGATATAATCAAATTTATTAGGTTTATCTCCGGCCGTCATCCAGTTCTTCTCTGGGCGCTTTTGATCGACACCAGGGTAGATAGTTACCTTGTTGACTGATGTTGCTTTTGCGTCAAGATAGCATTCACAGTGCCTAGCTATTCTTATGTCTCTTTCCATCGCGACGGCGGTAAACATCCATTTTCCTTTTCTCCACAGGAGCTTTGGATCTTCAACTCCTCGGTCAAATTGATATCCACTGTTTGAAAAATCGATTTGACGCAAGTCGACAAGAGAAAGGTTTTCATCAAGTTCAGAAAACCATACCTTGTTCTGTATGTGATTGCCGACTGTCACGTCTAGCTCACCGTGAGGAAGTATGACGTAGTTGCTTGATCGAATCGTGACGGCGTATCCTTTCTTGGGAGAATACGCGATTGACGGATTAAAAGCCGACCAAAGTTTATCTTCTTTTTTGACTAGTCTTCGTAGATATTTGATTTCTCCACCAAGATTTGCGATGTTAGGAATAGATCCCACTTGGATATCTTTCTGTCGGTCTACAGTATTTTTGCGATACAGAGATCAAGTTGTCGCCAACGTGCTCGGCTTTAAATCCAAAATTTCTAAGGTTTCTAACAATCTCCGGTAACCCGTCTTCAAACAAGTCTTCACTCCAAATTTTTCCTTTAAATCCTGCAGCGTTGAGAAGTTTTGCAAGTCCTGGTGCGGAATATTCATAGTTATGACGATTGTAGGACTTATCTCTGTGATATTGCATATAAAAGTATGGCTCAACTCCGTTAAGGATTTTCTGTAGTGCTCTCGAGCTCGTGATGTTTGGAGTTGTTAGTATAAGTAGTCCGTTGTTCTTCAGGACTCTGTTTACCTCGTCAAGCATAAACATGGGATCAACTTCCATGTGCTCGAGAACCTCGCAACAGAGAACAATGTCGTATGTCTTATCGTTAATTGGAATTTTGTCGAATTCTAAGTCAACTGCAAATGCTTTAACTTCTATATTCTTTTTGCCAAGTGACATGTTGATGTTTGAGCAACTTGGATTATTTTTATCAAAGTGAGTAACATCGACTTCAAGTTGAGGCGCTAGCTCTTTACACAGAAGCGGAAAAAATCCACTCGTGCCAATTTCAAGCATTTTTGTTGACTTTTCAATGTTTTCAAGCAAAAGCATAGCCGTCCGCGCCAACCGTGCTGCGTGAACACGGTGGTACGCATCGGATCCGTCAATCAGAGCTTTTGACACACTTGCGATTGGCTCCGGTATTCCGAGATACGGTTGACTCTTCACCGTCGTATTCTACTATGTCTACAATAACTGCCGCGGAAAAATGACACTTCAGACAACTAGTTATAATTCTTTTGTCTAGAAAGCGCGGTAAATGAGTCCCTTCTCCTCCACCCCCACATCCAATTCCAAGAAGTTCGACTGGGTGTCTCGCCATGACGAACGTTCGCGTGACTATCCTGTACGTGCGGCGTTGCCGTCTAGCGTAGTCCGCAAGAGGAAATCGTGGTATGTCCCGAAACCAGTCATTGACCAGGGACGAGAAGGCGCCTGCGTAGGTTTTGGATGGACAAACGAGCTTCGCGCGTTGCCAGTTTCAATTAAGTTTCCAGATCCAACGGCGACGGCGCTTGGAATCTATCGACAAGCAAAACTTATGGACGAATGGGCCGGCGAAGACTACGAAGGTACATCGGTTCTCGCTGGAGCAAAGGTTGCTCAATCAATGGGATTTATCTCGATGTATCGCTGGGCATTTGGAATTGACGACGTAATTGACACAATCGTGACATCTGGACCAGTTGTTCTTGGAATTCCGTGGTATGACTCGATGTACGGAACACGAAAGAGCGGACTTATTGATGTTTCCGGCTCGTTAGTGGGAGGTCATTGTATTCTTGCAACTGGATATAACCCAAAGGCACGGTTTATTTCAGAAGGATTTGGACAGAAGTTTGAAATTATTAGACTTCGTAATTCATGGGGATCGGATTACGGAGTAAACGGAGACGGGTTTATTCGCGTAGAAGATCTAAGTAGATTGCTTTCTGAGGGCGGAGAAGCTTGCGTTCCGGTCGGAAGAATGTCACCAAAACAGTAAAGGATTAGCAAAGTGCAAGATATACCCGGACTACTTACGTCAATTGCGACACTTATCGGTGCTCTTGCACTGTTGACTGCAGCAGTTAGAGGTTTTCGACGGCTCGAGGCAAAAGTCGGAAGCGTTCATCTCGTTGCTGAGCAAGTCAACAATTCTGTAAATAATGTTGAACAAGGACATCCGACTCTCCGCAAAATTGTCGAGTCAATCAGTGAAAAGCTTGAACACCACATCACAGAGTCAAGTGCTCGACTAGACCGCATAGAAGAGCACATAACAAGGCCCACTGGAAGTATACCTGTGATAAAGTCTGAATTGTCGAATGAATCTTCGACTAGTCGTGCAACTAGACAATCAAGAAAGCGAAAGGCAGATTGACGTATGGGGAAGCAGAGTAAGGCAAAACCGTCAAAGGGAAGCCGGACAAGACTTAACCCGTTAACAGGTCAAATAGAGACAATTTCAGGGACAAAAGCTGGAAAAAAGCGCACGCGACTGCCAGCGGATCACCCACTACGCACTCACGATCTTCATGTTGAAAAGACAAAAGGTAAGAAAAACAAAGACTGAGTCAAATTGACCAAATAAAAAAGCCGTGGCTAATTGCCACGGCTTCTTTATTTATGCTCGTAATTTCAGCACCTAAACGCCCACGGACGCCAGCCGCATCCCCACATGCTAACTGCCTTATTGTAAAGCTCTCTTGCAACCACAAGATTGGTGTAGGGATCATACAATCTTGTAAAGTCCCAGTCAACCATGGGGCCAACCCAAGACTTGAGCGCTTTCATGTTAAGCTGCATCAGTCCGTACGAGTTATCTCGTCCCTTCCCATTGTACGCGCCAGGCGTACACCGAGACTCTCTGAAGATGATGTAGTCAATTCTTTTCCAGCTAGACGCCGGCCATCCAGCCGCGATCGCTTCATCATAGAATTGCGGGCACTTAGAACCGGCCGGAGCTCGCAATTCTCGTGTAATTGACCCGTCAGCTCTGATCTCTCTACCGTCTGGAAGCTGAATCGACTCATCAGGCAGAGAAATCAAATCTTGACGAATGTTCTGAGGAAGCGTTTGTCCTGTGATCTTCTCAAACGTATCAAGCTGTTCTGGCGTACACGCCGAAGCCGCGAATACGAGTGTCGGAATACAGACAATCGCAATTTTCTTTAAGTTGAACCGTACTCCCATGGTTCGCTCCTTTCGGATAGTGGCTTACCATTTCTGGCAAGTGTATTCGTAGGTTGCAAAACAAGAACCGTCTTCTGATTGCAGAACCCGGCGGTCTACGTCTTATTTCACATGGAGTCAATCCTCAAGACAGTAACCTGCCTCGGTTTGGAGGATTGTAAATCGCTACTATACCATGAGTATTTCGGTTTGATTACACCAACATCAAAAATCAGCTTGGAAGAAGCATTCTTCGCTTTCTCCACTGCGTTGACAGTTCGTCTCTACTCTCAGGATGCCATGGTTTCTTTACTCCAGCAAAGTGAACTATTGCTGGAGAGATCACTGACGAATTCCACGGAGGAGACATCGTTGTTTCGATGTACGGGTTCCATTGTTTATATAATAAAAAATTGTACTCGACAGGGAGATCTTCAATTTCATCTTCTAGAGCGAGCATGATCACATCTTGATCTGCATAGATCAATTTATTTGGATCTGCATCTATGACGTTCTTAAATTTTTCCATTACGTTTATGGCGTTCCATCTCGGAAGATTCGCAACAAATACTCCCGTATTTATGTACCGACCGTCGGTCCCGAAGAGTCGTCTGTGCTCGCTGTTCAGGTTGTGATCAACAGCTGCAATTGCTTTCTTTGGCTTGATCTTAAAAAGATCGTCCAATTTTCTAAGAACAAGAATATCAACGTCAAAATAGTACGCTGTAGTGATCTTTTCCTTGGTCCAAAGCAGCTCGCCGATCAGCAACTTCGCGTACGCGATAAGACTAATGTGATTTTTCTGGACAAGTTTAGAAAACATTCCAGAATACGACATAGCATTAAACAGAATAAGATCGATCCCCAGTCGATCAGCGTCTTTTAAAAGTAGGTCCTGCGATTCTTGACAGAATCTACCGGCGTGAATGACGTACACAGGATACTGCCGCCCAGACGAAATCCATACATCATGAATCGCCAATCTTGCCTGAGAAATGTAATTGTCATCGACGACAAAGACAATTGCTTTTTTGTCCATTGATCTTCCTCGTTGTAGTCGTCGGCGTTCTTTCAATAACTGCGGCTGAAAAAGTGACTTTAACTCTGAGCGAGTAACGGGAGTCGAACCCGTGCTTCCACTTTGGAAGAGTGGAGTGCTGCCGTAACACCTTACTCGCGCGACTGGTCTTTTTCTGTTCTTTGACACTCCACGCGGAAGTAGTCGAAAAAGACCAGTCTGTAGTCACATTTCCTTCTAAAATGATGGTTTTAGGACTACTGGATCAATTTATCAATATTTTGCGTTTTTGGCGTGATCTACCGATAAATCAATACCTGCCGCTGAAAATTCGCGGTAAACAGCCTGCTAGACGCCCCTATTTTCTATACAACCTTAACCAAAACGTTGTATGATCTGAATTGTACCAAACACACCGCCCAGATCGGATAAAGACATGAGAGACCCACGGCCAAGTTCTCCCGCTCGCCTTCGCGTGCAGAGCATCTCGACGGGATTCAGCGAGGAGACCGGTGGAGTAAAACTAACGGTCGAGCTGACCTACGACACCTGGTGCTGCAGCAACGGAGTTCACGAACTTGCCGACGCGACAAAGGCTGTTGAACGGTTGTTTTCCAAGTACGATGACCTGTTCTACGACATGTCAGAAGATCCGCTCGAGAAAGAAATTCAGGAAGAGATTGACCGTGGCCACCAGTGATCTAGCACTTCTCTACGCGCGCGTCTCGACGGCGATGCAGGCAAATGATGGAATGTCACTTGACGCGCAGGAACGAGAACTCCGCCGAGCAGCAGAACTCGCCGGCTTTACAAATGTAGAACTCCTCCGCGAGGAAGGTCGATCTGGAAAAAGCATATCTGGTCGACCCGTCCTACGGAGCGCTCTCGAACGTCTTGACACTGGAGAAGCCGCTGCTCTTTTTGTTACTCGATTAGACAGACTTGCACGCTCGACAAAAGACTTTCTAAGCATCATCGATAGAGCAAATACAAAAGAGTGGAGAATTGTACTTCTTGATCTTAATCTTGATACATCGAGCTATCAAGGCAGATTTGTTTTAACAGTCATGAGCGCGCTCGCCGAGATGGAACGTGCAATCATTGCAGAACGTCAAAAAGACGTTCACAAGGAACGTAGGGCACTTGGTAAAACATGGGGAGTTGATCTTGGACCAAAAACAAAAATATCTGTTGATACACGCAAGAAAATTGTTTCCTTACGTGATTCTGGAATGTCCTACTCTAAGATCGCCGACTACCTGAATTCAGAAGAAATACAGACAACACATGGTGGAAAATGGTTTCCATCAACTGTCTACAACCTTGTGAATAGACTAAAAGATGACGACATACAGTAAAGGTCGGAACGGCATGTTTGCAGCATTCCGACCTCTACTAATTTGGTGTCTAGTGCCTTGGAAAGACACTAAGATCAAACTTTAGTCCTTTTTAGAACATTCCTTAAGCCACAATGAATGCCCCGCGTGGGCAATCTGCGGTTCGCAATCTCCACACGACAATGGCTCGATGTTTGTAGTTTTAACTATCACTCTAAGAGTTGACATGTTTAAAACTGTGCTGTCGTCTAGATCAAGTTCATCTACAAGTCGTAGCCATTCACGTACATCGGCGACTGTCAAATTATTTCCAGCCATCTCGATACAGATAGTTCCATATTTAGAAATCATTATCGCGCAAACCTCGTTGCCATTCCCCAGTCAACATCACCCGTTGAAACAGCTCTTGGCATCAACATGTATCCATGAATTTCTGCCCTCGAGCCAAATCCCTCGATTTTTATACCACGTTCGCTCAATTTTCGTTGAAACGCGATCTGTGTCATCGGCTTTTCGCCACGTTCCTCACTCCATACCCGATATACAGCATATAGAGATTTAATCGGAGTCGTAGCTCCTTCAGATTCTTTTGTTTCCTCGAGAAGAAAGAATCCGATTCTGTCTTCATTTTTTCTGTAAATCTCTGACGCTTCGCTGACGGCCGAACACCATCCTAGAGCATCTCTAGCGCTTGACCCGAGAAGTTTAATGGCACCTTCAACAGCCCAGGAAAGAACCGCTGGAAGAGCACCTTCTGGGTCAAATATATAGTGCTTGAGGTCTGGATCAGGGTTTTCTGGCACGTTTGTCAGTGGTACAGGTCGAATTCGTCTCCACATGGCATCATCATTGATGATCGGTCTATGGTTTGTTGTGACCCACAGCTTTGCTCTAGACTGAAACGTGAATGGTTTTTCTCCAGGAGATCTCGCGGAAATTTCGCTAGAACCTGTCAATTTTTTGATCGAGTTTTCTTTAAGACGCTCTGATTCTGGGAGTTCGTCAACCCACACAAAACGTCGACCGCGTAGTTCAGCCCAGTGATATAGATCTGAACCGTGCGCCTGACCGTCGCCCTGAGCAAGAATGCTTGAGTCAAGTGGCCACGCGTATTGCGAAGTTCCTAGAGCTTTTACAAGGGCTTCAACAAGGGTGTTTTTTCCAGATCCAGGCGGGCCGTACACCATGAACATCACGTCATATGTACGAAGTCCAGTCATTGAATATCCAGCCGCTTTTTGCAACCATTCTTGAAGCTCTTTGTCACCGTTTGTTGCAAAATCTAAAAACTGTTCCCAGCGGATATTTCTAATTCCTGGATTGTATGCGACAGGAGCTCTTCGGGTAATAAACAGATCTGGTCGACCTTTCAAGAGATCACCAGTTCTTAGATCGATTACGCCATTGGCAACACCAAGTAGTGTCTCATCGCTGTCCCACGACTCAACGTTTATGAACACTCTCGGATCTGATGTGGCACTTTCAATCGCGCTGTTAATTCGTGCATTTGATTTTGCTTGCTGTGCCCATTTCACTACTTCTGACTGCTTATCCGCATCATCTAGATAGTGAATTACTTCGCTTGCAATGATCGGAGAGATCTTTTTTGAAAGTTCTCTCATTTCCAGATTTTCGGTGTCTGGCTTCCAGTATCCACCGTCCCAATGAAACCAACCTAGTCCCGGAGTATATCTGACAGCAGCGCCAAAAGAATCAACGAGTCGCCGTCCGTTTCCAGTATCCGTAAGCGTTCTTTTTCCAGGTTCGCCACCTTCATCCTCACCAAGCGCGTCAGGGTCAAGCGGAACGTCGATATTTGAGAGTCTACTAGCGACTGCAAGCGAGTCACCGTCGGCGAGAGAATCTTTAACAGCACCGCCAATAGTGCCAGGAAGATGACTATCACTGTAATTTTGAACCGTAGTTGCATTTTTAGAAGTCTTCTGCTTTTTGGCGGTGGAAGTTGAATTTGTCTCTTCTTGTGACTTAATTGCCCATTCTTGAAGTCCAGGCCAAAGACGTTCAGTCTTCGGGTTGTCAATGACAAACTGTATTGCACGACGAACATGCATCAACAGTCCTCCAGGACCTTCAAGTTCAAGAGGTGGTCTAACTTTCTCAGCGTTAAACCTGATCATCATTGTCTCGACTGCAAGTCTCCCAGCTTCGGTATTGATGGGAAACTTATTTGCAATTGCACAAGTCATTGAATAGATGTCTACCGCGCGCGATCCTTCATCTATTCCGTCTGAAAGAAGTCGGTCGACGTCTACGCGTTCTCCACCGAATTCCAGTCCGTCAAGAAAACCCCACTCGCCTTCACCGAGAGCTGATTCAAGACGTCTTGATCTTTTTCGTAGAGCTGCTAAAAGTTGCTCTGGAGCTTTTGCAATTTCTATTTGCCATGGAGCTTTTCCGTCCACCCAGTCGTAGCAGACTCCTGAAAAATGTCTTGACGGCGCAATCAGAACGTATCCGTTGTGCTTAATGTCAACTCCGTTAAGACCAGACTTTTTTAGATTTCCAACGAGAACTTCTGATTCATCACATCTGTAAAAAAGATGCCGTCCACGGATTCGTTGACCACCTACAGAATACTCTCCCGTTATCGCCTCGACAGTTTGAGGAAGCGCTCCATCAACTAGAGCCTCAAACTTATCAAATGAATCTGGTCCGCCTGAACGTGGATCAATGTCAATGACAAAAAATCCACTTGGTCGACAAAATACACTAACGTTTCCTTCTGATCCATTTGACCACCATGACCGTACTTTTTCTAAATCATTCGTGGCATTAATGTTCCATTCAGGAATAGATGGATGCTTGCCAACGTCTTTCGGCTCGAGATGTGTGCCACCGCACGTGCATTTTCCGTTGACAATTCCGTAGCACGGCATAATGTGCCAGCCACGCTCCGCGTACCACGTGGCGGCAGGACCAAGACGTCCGTTGGCTGATTCCCATGAAGTCACGAAGACCGCCGTAAAAAGGTGAAGAACATCATCGAAGATACAAATTTTATCATCAACGTGCCCTTGTTGAATAGAAAGACGACACTATAGACGATGCCTTCAGCGTCAAGGTTGACTATATATCCTGAACCGAAAAATTAGTGAATCGACCAGTGTTTTTTGCGGATCAAGAACCATACTTTAACACGCTCTAGTACTTGCAATTTATGATAAAGTCAAGTACATCCTGCAGTAATACGTACCGTACATGTACTAAACATCGAGGAGAGAAGTGGGTAACCTACTCAATGACATAAAAAATGAAGGATCAAGAATGGGAAAAAAGCCCAGAATTTTAGAAATTCTTGAAGAACTTTCTGAAGAAGATCAAGCTGATCTCCTGACAGCGCTGGATGACCACAGCATACCTGCATCTAATATCCGTGAAGCAATGAAAAAGCGCGGATATAAACTAAATATAGACGTAATAGGCCGCTATCGTCGCGGAGAACTGGTAACCGATATCCATGAGTCTATCTGATGACATTAAAGCTGAAGATGAAATAACAGAGCTTCGCAAGGCTCTTAAACGCTCGCAGCAGGCGGAATACCGAGCAAAAAGAGCAAATGAAATAATTGTTGAAGCCGTCTATACAGCAGCACGTGACGCCGCAGTTTCTACTGGACGCTCACTGCCCGCAAATACCAAGATGCCTAAGGACACGAGAAAGCAAAAAGGTGAAATAGCTTTTATCCATGCAACGGACTGGCAACTTGGAAAAAAGACAGCCGGATACGGGATAGAGACATGCGACAAAAGAATTCGCCAGTTTGTTGACAAAATTTTTGAACTAACAACAATACAGCGAACCCATCATCCAGTTCGAGAAGCGGTGCTGGTTTTTGGTGGAGACATGGTCGAGGGTATCACGATATTTCCGGGGCAAGCCTGGGAAGTTGAAGCGCACCTGTTCGAGCAACTATTCGAAACAGTGCGAATAGAAGAATACATGGTAAGAAGTATCGCTCAATACTTTGACAAAGTTCACGTAATTTGCGAATACGGAAATCACGGAAGACTCGGAAAAAAAGGAGAACTTCCGGCAAATGATAACATTGACGCGATTTCATACAGAATTACACAAGATAGAACAAAAGATCTCAGGAACGTGACATGGCAGTTGTCGGCAGACTGGTATCAGATCGCTGAAATTGGCTCATACCGAGCGCTCATCGTACACGGTGATGAAATAAAAAGCTTTGGAGGCGGTACACCTGCATTTGGAATCCTGAGAAAGTGTAACGCGTGGGCAACAGGTGTTGTCCCAGAGTTCAAAGATGTGTACATGGGTCACTTCCATACTCCTATGACTCTTGTCATGGCCAATGGTGGACGAATCTTTGTGTCAGGTTCTCCAGAAAGTGAAAGCGTATATGCTGCAGAATTTGTTGCAGCAAAAGGACTGCCGTCGCAGCGACTTCATTTTATTGATCCAGAAAAAGGTCGCGTAACAGCAGAATATACCGTCTGGCTTGACTAACAGTCCCGATCACAAAGTATAGAAAATGGTAAAATTTAACTAGAACACTTTCTGGAGCCTGCCATGCCCTGGTCTAATGATGTATTGACAAGAACAGTAATTGGTACGTATCTATCAGCCAATGGAAATCCAGCCAACGGCAGAATATCTTTTCGTCCAACGGCAAGAATTCTTGATGAAAACGACACCATTCTTCTAAACACCGTCGGAATGATCATTGAACTAGATGTCAACGGATCATTTAGCATTGAACTTCCAACAACAGACAACAGTCTTCTAAAACCAGCAGGCTGGGCATATGAAGTTGTTGTCCGCATATACGGATCAAAACAAACAAAATTCTATATGTTTCTTCCGTATGACGACGGATCACCCGTAAATATCGTCAATGTCATAAGCGCTGGCACGACTGAAACTCCAATCAGTTTTTACGGCACGCAAACACCTGTAGCAGGCATAGCTGGGATACAGGGCCCAACTGGACCGCAAGGACCAGCTGGAGCGACTGGACCAGCAGGAAGTGGAATGCCGGCCGGCGGCGCTATTGGAGATCTTTTAGCAAAAACCGGCTCCGGAGATTACGCAACCGGATGGACAGACTCTCCAACAGTTGATTCACTAAACTTTGATTTAGTAAACTCCGATCCAGTAACGGTCGGACGGATGACATGGAACGACACAGACGGTTCTCTCGATCTCGGACTAAAAGGTGGAAACGTCACAATTCAAGTCGGACAAGAACAAGTCCAACGTGTTGTAAACAGAACCGGCACAATAATAACTCGAGGACAAGTAGTCAGACTTTTTGGTTCATCAGGACAACGTATAGGCGTAGCCCTAGCTCAAGCTACTACAGACGCAAATTCCAGCAAAACATACGGTGTTGCCGCGGAAGACATCGCTGATAATCAAACAGGCTTTGTCATGACAGAAGGATTTGTCCGCAATATCAACACTTCTGCCCTGACAGAAGGCGCGATAATTTGGCTTTCCCCAACAGTAGCTGGAGGAATGACAACAACAAAGACAACAGCTCCAAATCACCTAGTAATGGTTGGTGTCTGCGTTGTACAAGCTAACAACGGGATTATCGCCGTAAAAGTTCAAAATGGATATGAAGTAGATGAACTTCACGATGTTGCGTACACGAACCTAGCAACTGGTGACTTACTGACTAGAACAAGTTCTGCGCTATGGGAAAATATCACAAGAACTACTCTGGCCTCGGATTCAGCGTTCAGTTCTGTCTATGCCCCGCTAACACGAACAGTCGGAAACTCGCTCGCAACAACAGGCACAGTAAACCTTGACGCGACAGCTCTTAATGGAACATATCAAACAATTTCACTGACCGGTGGAGTCACATTTACAACAACAAACAGGGCCGCTGGAAAAGTCATAACAATTAAACTTTCTGCAGGCGCTGCCATACGAGCACTCGCGTTTCCAGCATGGACATTTGTCGGTTCAGCAACACCGACAAGCATCGCCGCGAACAAAACAGCAATTATAACTATCACGTTCTTTGATGCCACAGACGCCGGCGCGGTTGCAGCCTACGTCGTGCAACCGTAAATCAAAGTGTTCACGCTACTGAAGTATAATATCTATATTGGAGGATTTTATGGCATTTTGGCTGTCTAACCTAGCATTAGTTTTAAAGAACGCTGGATTGTCCGTTGTAGAGATTGACGGATGGAAAACAAGAACCTTTGCAACGTGGACTCCTCCGGGATACGTTGTAAAACCAACGCATGTCATGGTGCATCACACGGCAAGCAAAACAGCAGTTGAAAACGACATTAATTATATTTTGCACGGTCCAGTTTCACCGATATGCAACATATTTCTTGCGCGCGACGGGGTCTGTCACGTGATCGCGGCTGGACGTGTAGCTACAAATGGAAAAGGATCAAGTATCTCATGGAACGGACAAGTTCCGGACAACATGATGAATCACTATGCAATCAGCATTGAAGCAGCAAATAATGGAATAGGCGAGCCGTGGCCAGAAGTTCAAACAAAGGCGTATGTAACACTGTGTGCCGCACTATGCTCCGCATATCAAATTCCAATAAAAAATGTTAGAGGACATTTTGAATGGGCGCCGACAAGGAAAATTGACCCTGCCGGACCGTCTCCATGGAGCCCAGACAAGAGCAGCTGGGACATGGATAAGTTTAGACAAGATGTATTTTCAGCAACAAAACCATCAACTTCAATTTTACTCGAGGACAACATGGAAATCTTAAATCCACCCGTCAGAATACTTGACACTAGATCAAATAATTCAAAACTTGAAGCCGGAACTACTCGTATAGTCGCACTTGGACCGAACAGCAACATCTCTGCTGCTATGATCAACATAACCGCAGTAGGGGCAGCAGGTCCAGGATACATGACCGCGTGGGCACCCGGAAGTGTCCGCCCAACCACATCAGCATTAAACTACCAGAATTCAAATGCTGTGTGCAACGCTGTCATTGTTCCCGTCGTAAACGGAACAATCAACGTGTTTTCAAGTCAAGCATCGCATCTCGTAGTCGATCTTTACGCCACCTGGGCGTGACGCGTCCGTGAACAAGTCATCTATCACGTTGAACGAGAGGTAGCACATGGCTTGGTCTATTGACGTACTTACACGCACGCTCACCGGAAGTTACCAGTCGCCGAGCGGATCTCCGGCGCAAGGAAAAATAACATTCAAACCATCTGTAAAAATTTTAGATCAAGATGATGCAATTATCATCAATGATAGTAGCTTAACTGCAACTCTTGATGTAGATGGTTCGTTTAGCATCGAACTTCCAGTCACAGACAACGTGCTACTCCGTCCGCAGAATTGGACGTACGAAGTAACAGAACGCATATATGGAGTAAGGCCGTCCAAATACTACATAGTATTTCCGTACGGTAGCGGTTCGCCAATTGACATTTCAAATGTCATTATCGCCGGTGAATCTTCTGGAACTGGACTGTCAAATGCGCAGAACGGGGTGCAAGGTCCAATAGGTCCTGTTGGGCCAGTTGGTGCAACCGGACCACAGGGCACACAGGGTGTAACAGGTGTAACGGGTGTTACTGGTGTAACGGGTGTCACTGGTGTAACAGGTGTAACGGGTGTAACAGGTGTAACGGGTGCAACAGGTGTTACTGGTCCAATAGGAATTTCAGGTGTTACCGGCGTCACTGGAGTGACTGGCGTTACGGGAGTAACTGGCGTCACGGGAGTAACTGGTCCGCAAGGGACAACCGGCGCAACAGGGCCAATAGGAGAAGTAGGAAGTGTCGGTGCTTCAGGAATTAAAGGTGTTACAGGTGCAACCGGGCCGCAAGGTGTTACCGGCGTCACTGGAGTGACTGGCGTTACAGGCGTTACTGGTGCAACAGGTGTAACAGGTGCAACCGGGCCGCAAGGCGTTACTGGCGCCGGTGTAACAGGTGTAACAGGTGTAACAGGTGTTACAGGTGCAACAGGACCGCAGGGCGTAACCGGAGCTGGCGTAACGGGTGTTACAGGTGTAACGGGTGTAACAGGTGCAACAGGTCCTCAAGGTGTACAAGGTGTCACGGGTGTAACTGGTGTAACAGGCGCCGGTGTTACAGGCGTCACAGGTGCAACAGGTCCTCAAGGTGTAACGGGTGTAACAGGTGCAACAGGTCCTCAAGGTGTACAAGGTGTCACGGGTGTAACTGGTGTAACGGGTCCTCAAGGTGCAACTGGTGTAACTGGTGTTACTGGCGCTACTGGTATAGCAGGCGCGACCGGACCGCAGGGGACGCAAGGTGTTACTGGTGTTACAGGCGTTACAGGTGCAACAGGTCCTCAAGGTGTAACGGGTGTAACAGGTGCAACAGGCCCTCAAGGTGCACAGGGTGTAACAGGTGTAACAGGTGCAACAGGTGCTGGTGTAACAGGCGTAACCGGACCGCAAGGCGTAACCGGTGTCACAGGTGCAACTGGACCGCAGGGTGCACAGGGTGTAACAGGTGCAACAGGTCCTCAAGGTGCACAGGGTGTAACAGGTGCAACAGGTCCTCAAGGTGCACAGGGTGTAACAGGTGTAACGGGCGCGGGTGTTACAGGTGTTACAGGTGTCACAGGTGCAACAGGTCCTCAAGGTGTACAAGGTGTCACGGGTGTAACAGGTGCAACAGGTCCTCAAGGTGTAACGGGTGTAACAGGTGCAACAGGTCCTCAAGGTGTACAGGGTGTCACGGGTGTAACGGGCGCGGGTGTTACAGGTGTTACAGGTGTTACAGGTGTCACAGGTGCAACAGGTCCTCAAGGTGTACAAGGTGTCACGGGTGTAACAGGTGCAACAGGTCCTCAAGGTGTACAAGGTGTCACGGGTGTAACGGGCCCGCAAGGCACGGCTGGTGTAACAGGTGTTACAGGTGTTACAGGTGTAACAGGTGTAACAGGTGTTACAGGTGCAACAGGACCGCAGGGCGTAACCGGAGCTGGCGTAACGGGTGTTACAGGTGTAACGGGTGTAACAGGTGCAACAGGTCCTCAAGGTGACGTTGGTGTTACAGGTGCAACAGGACCGCAGGGCGTAACCGGAGCTGGCGTAACGGGTGTTACAGGTGTAACGGGTGTAACAGGTGCAACAGGTGTTACTGGTGTTACAGGTGCAACCGGGCCGCAGGGCGCGTTTGGTGGCGCAACATTTTCATATATCTATGAAACTACATTTGATACAGCAATGCACAATAGTTTCACACAGGGACGACTTGGATTTAACGACACCGGTCTTGTACTTGCGACACAGTTTTACATCGCGTATAACGATTCAACAAGCACGAATATTGAAGCATTCTTGCAAACAATAGATGATTCAACCTCATCAATAAAGGGTCATTTCAAGGTATACGAATCCGCTGATCCTACAAATTTTGCGATGTTTTCAATCATAGGAAATCATCTACACTATAATCAACACTTTCATGTTCCAGTAGCGTATATAACATCATCAGGTTCCGGATTAATTGATGGAATGAACGTTCAAGTAACGTTCGCGCGGACAGGTGATATTGGCGATCAAGGTGTCACTGGTGTTACGGGTGCAACCGGACCGACAGGTGTAACGGGTGCAACCGGACCGACAGGTGCTGGTGTTACAGGTGCAACAGGTGTAACAGGTGCAACAGGGCCGCAAGGTGTCACTGGCGTTACAGGCGTCACAGGCGCGACCGGACCGCAGGGGACGCAAGGTGTCACTGGCGTTACAGGCGTTACAGGCGTTACAGGCGTTACAGGCGTTACTGGTGTAACAGGACTGCAAGGCGTTACTGGTGTAACAGGTGCAACAGGCCCTCAAGGTGCACAGGGTGTAACAGGTGTAACAGGTGCAACTGGCGTAACTGGTGCAACAGGTGTAACAGGTGCAACCGGGCCGCAAGGTGACGTTGGTGTAACAGGCGTTACAGGCGTTACAGGCGTTACAGGCGCAACCGGACCGCAAGGTGTACAAGGTGTAACGGGTGTAACGGGTGCAACAGGCGCACAAGGCGTAACAGGACCGCAAGGTGTACAAGGTGTAACAGGTGCAACCGGGCCGCAAGGTGTCACTGGCGTTACAGGCGTCACAGGCGCGACCGGACCGCAGGGGACGCAAGGTGTCACTGGCGTTACAGGCGTTACAGGCGTTACACCAA
>Ga0208783_10000063_pt1 | contig 59370 bp, 56 predicted proteins | sample DEB19_08_DNA_2_FD_184529 | JGI IMG/M metagenome (GOLD analysis project Ga0208783, IMG submission 184529) | Aqueous microbial communities from the Delaware River and Bay under freshwater to marine salinity gradient to study organic matter... | ecosystem: Environmental > Aquatic > Marine >... | reverse complement strand
AATTAGGTTTGAGTTGGAATCATAGAGGTTTAGCGAAAACGTACCTCCAGCATCGAGTAGCAAGTTGGCATTGATCCCCAGCAGTGTGAATTGCTTGCCACGTGTAGACGGCAGCGTAAACCGGTTTGCATATTCGTTTGGATTCGTATTGACGTTTCTAAGGCCGCTACCGATATAGAACATTGGAGTTCCATACGATTTCGTTGCCGACCTATATCCCCAGAACAAATGTTGGTTGGTTGTTATCTTAGCCGTTGTTCCAGCCGTGTTTGTAAATGCGTACGGCAAGCCAGACCACGGGTATGAGTTGCCACGTCCGTACCAGACGGCGATGCTATTCGTCGCATTCCACGTTCCGCTTATCGGCTGTATTACGATGCAGTACAATTGCCCGCGTGTGACATTTTGAGTCGTCGAAAGCGTGAATGTGTTGTACCCGCCTGCCGTTATGGACGTTCCGGCAACGTCCACATACGATTGCCATACGCCGTCGTTGAGTCCGGTCGCGGCATTGACTCCTTGGAACCCAGCGCGTACCGTTCCCGGCGTTCCGGTCTTTGTCACGATGTAGAACAAAACCGAGACGACTGCGGCGTCTTCCTCGGCTTGGAATGCAAATCCGACAAGGTCCGTTGTTGCGTCTTCAATCGACGACAATTGAGTAGGTCCTTGCGTCATCGGGTCGTATGGCGGGTCGAAATATACCGTGGCCATTTACTGTATCCTGACGATGTTTCCGGCGTTGTTCGTGATGTCGTACGTCGCCGTCTTGTTTACCTTCCGGCCATTGCGGCCAGACCAGCAGATCAAGTACCGCTTCAAATCGTCAATTGACACGACATTCGATTCCGCATTGGCCTGATAACTAATCAGATCAGCCTCGCTTTGGAAACCGATACCGCTTTTGTCGCTGAATTTGAACGTGATGCTACCGTCTGGAGCATCAATCCGTTGCACAAGCGTAATCGAGGACGCCATTTATTCGCCAGCCTTCTGGGATAGCGCAAACACAGGCTCGTTCTTATCTGCGCGTGTAAAAAACGCCATCAGCGTTCCGATCAATGCCGGGATTAGATTATTCATAGCCATCATGATGCCAAGCTTGAACCGCACTGTGAGTTCCTCCACACCTGCGGTTTCTGGCACAGGCTTTGCGAAGGCACTCTGCATGGCAGGAGCAGAGACAGCAATAATAGTTGCCACGATAACCGTGATTAGCCTTTTGATGGATATGTTCTTCATGGATAGTCTATTCCCACTGAAGGAAGGCCATGATGAATGTATATGCGGTGAAGATACACCCTACTACGCATATGGCCCAGACGACATTGGAGATGAGTTGCTTCACGGTTTTTTTCCAACATCCGCATAGAGCCTAGTCACGACTGCCAGGAGAGAATTGATTTCCTTCTCGACGATCTCGAGACGTCGGCTATGGTCCTTGATGACAGCGGAAGTACCACCGAGTTCGCTCTCCATGCGATACATCATGTGGATCAACTTGCCTATGCCGCCAATGATGGCGATAAGGGCCATCATAAATACAGCAGCCCAACCAGAATCAATATGCATCAGTAACCTCACTTAGCAGCGGGAGGAGCCACTGGTGGTTGCTGGTAAGGGCTACCTTCCATCTTCAACGACGAGTCAAGATTATTCCATAGCCTCATGCACGAATCGAACCACCATTCGCGCCAAAGCTGAATTCGCGGTGCGAGGCTAGGATCGTCCAGATTCTTCATAGCCAGTTTCATTGCGGCGTATACGGGGAGCGTATTACGCAGCACATCGTCTGGTGCGAAGGTGCAGGACGTTGTAATTGCCGTAGGAATAGAAACTCCGTTTACGACAATGGTTTTGTTTGTGGCAGAAGGGAATACCCGTACAACCAACGGGTCTTTCCTATACCAGTAGTAAGGATCGGTTGTTGTTCCACCATTCGGAAGGGTGAATGTACCGGTAAAGACTTCAAAGTTTGGTTGCCATGCACGAAGCCTTGCATCACTGGTATGTTGCAATGCCGATCCAGCAATGGCTACCGACATTGGATGCCACACTGAAGTCAGAGTAAGGTCAGTTCCAGTGAATCCCGTGAACGTCTGTGTGCCGGGAATGTAGACGCAAGAACGCGCCATCTCGTACTGTGCTTCGTTCAGGTACTGATCAATGGTGGTCAGCGTGGCAATTGTAGTGCCACCAGTACCATTGGGTAGATCGCCAAGGACGCTGCCAGTTGCTTCGTTTAGGAGGATGAGTGTATCGTTCTCCAGTTCAGCAAGCGTAGCCATTTATGCCATCCTTGTATGGTAAATCGCAGCAAAAGCCTCGACATCACCAAGTCGCTGTCGGTATTCCTGCATGTAGAGTGCAATCCCAGCCTGATCACGCAATTGCACAGAACGGGCATGTAGCACTGCATACACAAGGCAATCTTGCGCTACGTCTGGCAACGGGCACTCATGGTCTTCTGTAGGAACGCCAGTATCTATAGTTCCACTGGAATTGTATTGCCATATATTTCCAGGCTGGCAATACCCTTCAATCATCAATCCGCTTGTAACTGCTTCACTAGGAGCTGGCTTAAGACGAATACGGTTCATTCCGTAGACAGCGCAGACATCGGGAGTTGAAGCTGTTGTATCGTTGCGATTATCATCAAACTGTTTGGATGAAAAGGTGACCTGCCTCAAACGAGTGTAGTCGGTTCCATCCAAATAGAAGATGCCACGAATCTTATAAATATCTGGAGAGCAGTATTCGTCTTCTCCAGCTACAAGATCTAGATATCGACGGCCAACCAAGCAGTCCGTTTGACGGGCTATTTGGTTGGCCTGTTCGATAAGGAGCAAGTCAAGCCCGAATGGGTCTTGGTCCGCACCTGTATTGAATAGGTTTGAACCAAGAACCCTAATTCGTTGTTTGAGTTGCGCCCTTGTCATTAGCCTGCCATCGATCCATCACGGCCAACAGAGATGTCCGCATTATAGAACATCACATAGCCATCCTGAACAGCAGAACTGTTGAGCTGCTGAACAGCAACACGCAGCCAAGGACGAGTAGTCATCCCAACTTGCGTCATAACCAAACGCGGAGGACGTCCAACAAACAGATTCCCAGGAGTTGCAGTTACCGTTGCAGTAGATCCACCAACCGTAGCGGAAACAGTGAATGTAGTTGCAGAAGGCACCGTATTCACATAGTAACCCTGACCAGCAGCAAGGGAACCCGCAGTAGTAGTGGCAACAACCATCTGTCCAACGGACAAGCCGTGGGGAGCAGTAGTGGTAATCACATTGCTCGCAACGCTGGAAACAAACGTTGCAGCAGTATTTGCAATGTTGACCTTCCCAGCAAACGGAGTGCCGAGCGTAGTTCCAAGGCCAGTAATTGCCGAGCCACCGGAAGAGGTTGCAATTTGAACTCCAGTTGAAGTAACTGCAACCACATAGTAAAGCGTTCCAGCAGTAATTCCTACAATGCTACCAACATTACCAAAGATAATTGTATCTCCGACTGCAAGCGTTTCAGTAAAGACAATCCTGTCGCTAGCAACACTAGTTGGGGTAATCCCAGTAGCATTGTTTCCTGCAAGAAGGGTAGCACTAGTTCCACCGGTACTTGCGTTAATTCCCGTAGTTCCACCAAGAGTGGATACCATCGTAAACGTCGTAGCCGACTGTTGCAGGACAATATATGGAATACGCACAACAGGACCAACGCCACCACCAAGTGCGGTGAAAATGACAATGCTTCCAGATGCAGGAACACTACCAGCAGTCGGAGTAACAACAGTCGGGCTAGCAAGACTGAAGTTAGCGGTAATTGCACTGGCATTTGCTGGAATGTTCACAGGATTGGAAATAGCTGCAAAAGCAGTTCCAGCAGTTCCAGCTCCAGTATCATTTGCCGCCTGGGCAATAATCTGAACATCAGACGGACCCATCAATCCAACCGGAGCAACCGCAGTCCGAATATAATATTCAGAAAGTGCAGTTCCGTTAGAAAGAATAGGATCTCCCGCAATCGCTGTAGTGGGAGTACTGGTAGTCAAGTTGCTAATATCAGCAACTTGATTTCGCCAATGAGTAAAGTTAAGAGCATCGGAATAACCGACTGCCCACTGATTAGCAGTGGTAACCAAGGTGACAAGGCCACCTCGATACGGAGAGGACGTAACATCTCGATCAACGCCGGCAACGTTTGTCGTTGCGCTAACATCGGAAAACGTCAGCCTCAGTTCATTATCTCGCGCCATTTTGTATTTTCCTTGCAGGGGCAAGATGCATTACACCTTGCCCCTGTCACCTATTAGAAGGTAGCCGAGTTGTCTCGACCGCGAGTGAGGAAGCAGTTGTCCAACCAGACTCCAGAGTACCGAGCATTGGTTGCAGTGCTGGACGGAAGAACCCGATAAGCAATGCGGACCCAAGGCTTGGTAGTCATCATCAAGGGCAACGTGATGATTCGCGATGCCCCAGAGCGGTCAAACGTTTGCGCAGAAGCAGCAGAGGACAACGACGTGTCGACGGCATTGCTTCCAGGCACCTTGGTAAGCCCAAACTGCGTGCTCGGGCTGCTGAAGGTAGCGTTGCTCGGCTGAGTAATAACAAACAAAGGTTCACTCGCGCCGTAACCAGTACCAGCAGCTTGTGCAAACAGCACTTGCCCAGCAGCCAGGCCGTGGGCAGTAGCCGTATTGACAACTCCTGCCACAACACCAGCAGCAGTCGAAACCGTGGTGGCATACGAGGCAATTGGACTAATCGGCACAGCCGATCCAGCAATCGTCCAGTCGGAACCAGCAGTGCCAGTACCACTGTCAGAAGCCGCTTCCAAATACAATTCAAACGTATTGTTCGTAGTATTCAACGGCCCAACAGGAGCGTAACGAATACGAACGTATTCATACGCATAGGACGTATCGCCAGCAATTGCAGGATCACTCGTAATTGCCGACGTTTCACCGGAGACAATAATCGATTGATCAGCACTCGTATTGCGAAAACCAGATCGGTTAAGGGAGTTACTGGTTCCGCGAACCCATTGGGACGCAGTAGACGCCGCAGTTACAGAACCGATAAATGCCCCCGTGCTGGCAGTCGAGCTATTGCCGTAATTGACAATAGCCAACTGGTTGTTACCAGCAGCAGTCTGGACAAATCGGAAAACAAGTTTTCCATCCCTTGCCATAATTGATCTCCTTTAAGGTTACGAAACGCGAACCTTAAGACGCCCAATGGCTCGGGTATGGGGAACCCAGAGTCCCACGCCCCAGTCGAAAACGACATTGTGCATAATGCCATTTTCCTTGGACAGCCCAAGATAAGTCGGCTTGAACGGGCCGCTCTGCCAACCCTGAACATAACCAGTGCCATATCGGACGGCATAGATATGCGTACACTTGCCAGCATCACCGGCAACGCCGTTGTTCAGGTTGTCCGCAATAACGGACGTGACGCCATCAGCCTTGCGCCCAACAGTACGAACAGTCGCATTCTTGTACTTTTCCACAGGCCGATCAAACGAATCCTGCGTCATATCGAAACCAGCACCAATGCCCATGACACGGATGTTGAGTTCAATGCGTCGCTTCGTGGCTTCGTTCATATACAGGACAACACCATCGCCATCAGGAGCATTCATGTTGTCAAGAAGTTCCTGGAGCTTGAAGATAAAGTTGTTGGCCGAAGTGGACGTGTTCGTGAACAAGTCAGCGGAACCACCAGTGGCGGCAATATCCATTTCAGAGGGGATATCGTAGTCCGCAAAATTGTCCATGCGATATGCAAGTCCAGGGAAACAATCAGCAGAGTTTCCAGCAGCAGGAGAGGCCGGATTGTTGTTGATGAACTTGTCGTTGAAGTCATAGGCAAAACCTTCAAGGAAGATCTGCACCTGCGCTTCAATAGGATCAATAATATTGGTCGGCTGATCGAGCAAAATGTGATCCACAAGAATCTTGTTACGAACAAGATACATGGATTCTTCATAGCTCTTCGGCTTGCCCTTGACAGCAACAGGCTCGGAATTGACACCGGTCCAGTTGGGCTGCGGGATATTGCTGTTGAGATAACGCATACCGACCTGCTTAAGAGTCGGGGACGTAAACAACGGAATGTCCTTAAGGGCATTCCAGGTCTTGTGAAGAGATTTGGTGATTTCCTTGACGAGCGGATCGTTGCTGAGAGACGCATGGTCCGCAAGCGTCAAAGCACCATTGAAGTCAATAGCCATTGTTTTCTACCTCAGATGGATTGTCTGTTGCGTGAAATACCAAGCAACTGACTCAAAGTGGATCGACCACCTTGCGCCTGTTGCTGTCCTCCATTGGAAACAGTGGCTCGTACCGTTTGCCTGGTACTAGTTGGGGTTGGCGCTTGCCGTCCTTGATTCAGGCGCTGGACGAGTTCTGGAACCAATGCTTTGGTGAGCTGCTCAACCTGGTCATGCACAATGCGCGCAGCATCGACAGGATCAAGTCCGCGACTAACCAATTGATCAACAGAAGCCTGGTTGCGTTGAGCAAGAGGATATTGGCTCAACGCTTGAGATTTTTGTTGCTCAATCATGTACTGACTTACTTCCTGCATGGCTTGCTGATATCGGAATCGTTCCAATTCAGCTTCCATTTGAAGCTTGCCAGTTTCGGGATCAATGAGTTCCTGCTGTTCCAGATCTCGATACCGATTTACAATCGCTTGTTCCTGCGCGGCCTGTTGCTGTCGCGCAAGAGCAAGATTTACATCATCGGCACTATTGAAACCCTGTCGCTCAAATTCTTGAATGACCTGGCCCCAACGAGATAGTTGTTCGTTTGCTGCCTTCGCTCGTTCATTTACTTCGCGAAAGCGTTCGTAAGGAACAGGATTCGGATCATTGAATTCCGAATACGCGGTGTTAGGTTGCTCAACACCTAGCAGGTCATACGGATCGTACTGATCCTCAGAATATGACCCATCCTGGACAGCCGTATCATTTACGTCTTCGGCAAAAGATTCAGGACCGACGGTATCCTGAACCATGTCCAATATGGCATTACCAACGCCATAATCGTCAGAAGCACCCGCTGGTGAATCGGGTGTATGCATCACCATCTCTTCAGACATTGTAATTATTGTTTCCTATTGGTGTTTTCGCCACCCCGGTCAACCTCTTCAGGAAAAATATTTTTCCGAAGAGTCTCCTGAGAAAGATTCACCATTGCCTTGGAAGCATCATTTTCCTGGGCAAGGCGTGATTTTTCTCGAAGTTTTTCCAAATCGGCATTCATTTTTGCGCCGACTTGAGCTTGAATTTTTTCAATATCAAGCTGGGCTTTCATTTGCTCCGCTTCTGGATCAAATCCATTCTTGGGAGCATTTTGCGCCTGAGCTTGTTCCATAGCCATTTGCTGCATCATTTGGAATTTTTGTTGCTGCTGTTCCAAATGCTCCATAATCAACGTCGTATCAGGAAGTTTCAGCATTTTGATTACAAGCATATTTGTGGCTGGATCAGCAGGATCTCCGAACAATCCCATTTGCCTGAACGCCATTAGTTTTTGCAATTTCTGATCTGGGCTATCTTCTTGAGCAGAGCCAGGAACATATTCGATTCGATATTGACCTCCATCGCGAATATGGTCGAAGGTAATTACGCCACTCCTCATTTCATTGGCAGGGTCTTGCGGCTCTTGCATTTGACCAACGAACGGAGCAACGCCATACTGGGCAACAAGTGCAACTTCCCATTCTTTGATTTCGGCATTTGAAATTTCAATATCTGCCCTAATGAACGAATGTTGCGTGTTATCTGCACGTTGAAGTAGCCTCACGCTTTCTGCGGGAGTTCCAGCTTGAGCCATTCCCTGGCTTACATCATGCAAGCCAGCAATATCCATCATGTCTTTTTCAAGCAACTGGAGCATTGGGAAAAGATCTCCACCAACGCCAGGAGCACGAACAATCGTAGGAGGTGCAGTTGCTTGATTATAATAAATTTTACGATAGATACGATTGCTATCAACAACGTCATCTGATTGATTATTGAATGCATCTGCCCCAACGCCAGATAGTTTCTGGATCATCACATAGTCTTTTTGGCTCTCAAACTGTTCAAGAAGCCGACTATAAATCCGGTTATACGTTTGCTGCAGTGGGCAGAGATCATATCCTAGGGAATACCCATAGACAGTTCCTGCCCTAGGTTGCCATCGCAAAGGAACAAACGGAAACTTATCCTTCTTCTCATACGGCCAATTTCCAGCATAGAGAAGGGCAGTGTTGGTAGAAACGATGTAGCGGCCTTTGGGATATTGCTCATTTGGCTTTTCCCAATATTCGTAAACAACTGCTGCTTTTTTACGACTTTCTATCTGGCCCATTCTGGAAGTGGATGGCGGAACCCAGCCATTGCCACTGCCATTTCCACCTTCAAGGTAAGCATCAATGTAGCTACTGCTTTGTCCTGACAATGCATCTGCGCTAACAGACTTACCCCTATCGCCATAAGAGTCCACAAACCAGGACAAAGGGCGCACAGATGCATGAATCAACCAGCGGATATCTTCATCGCGTTTGGCAGTGGGATCAACAAACACATCAAAGGCAGGAAGAATTTCTTCGCGGACATCGCCAACCGACATCTGCTTGAAGCCACCAACTTCACCAGTTTCCATATCAAAAAACGGAACTGTCTGAATGCCTTTTGAATCCCAATAGATTTTCAAATAACTGGTGCCGCAGACGCATGCCCATCGCACCCGTTCTTTCAACTGTGTTTCTCGACCAAACTTCCTATTGAAATGCTGACAAATGATATTTGCTTCGTCCGAAGCATTCCTGTCACGCTCAGTATCCGATAGAGGAATTGCATATGCGTCTGGTGAAACTTGCGTAAGCTTACCGACCACGCCGTCAATTAGCGGACGCATTTTCTGCACAATCATATACCGATTAGGTTCACTTGGATTTTGCAGTTGAATCAAATTACGCGTTGTGCTAGAGATTCGCAGCCATTGCCTTCCCTCGAAAAAAGCAGTAGCCAAGGCCCATTCCAACTCCATTTCCTGCCTGGCCCTATATGCTTCATCAAAAGATTGGCGAACATAGGTGGTAATCCTGCGTTCTTCTTCTTCATCGATCTCTGGCTGGTTAATCCAATCTTGCGAGTTGTGATCAATGCCAAGATCTTCTGGATCGATAAGATTCAGATCTTCTGAAGGAATAGATCCAGGCATGCCCATAGGAGACGGCTGACTAAGGGCAGTCATCCTGTTCTTGCTTTTGATCTGCTGTTTCATCAACTGGCTGATCATGTCTTGGATTGCCATCAGATATACTCCCGATCCTTAGATCGCTTTGTTTTTTGCTTACCCGCAATTTCACGAATGATGCAGAAATTGCAATATTCTATCCAAGCAATGGCAATACATGCCATTGCCGATAAAGCACTGAAAACAACAGTTGTTATAGCCATTCACGCTTCCGATCTTCATTGAGCCATGTTGGCCTATCGGTTTTTTTCTGATCAATCTCTGGGCAAGCAACTGGATATTCGCGCCACATCAATCCATACCTAAATGAGTCAAGAGCGTGATCGTTCTTTGTTCCACGGTCAATTTCTTCTGGATCTTTTGGGTCGGCCATACATTTGGAAAGTTCACGAATAAGATTTTGGCAATGGCGAGCAATGCGAATCTTAGGAACATGTTTACCATCGACCATCTCAGAACTTGCAAACCATTCTTTTACTCGACGCCATCCAGCCTTCCTGTCCTTTACGGCACGAACAGCAGGAAGACCTCTTTCCCACCAGACCTCGACAGGATATTCACCAATACGCTGCTGTACATTTTCAGGAGGAAATGTGTTTGCCCAGTCGAAAGCAATTGCCTCAAGCCTGGTATTCCATTTACCATCCCTGTTACGCCTATCAGTCGGCTCGGCCATTCCGCGCGACTCAAGCAGATTCAATGCAAGTTGTGCCTGAGAAGATGACACATGTCCTTTCTCATAAACCTCGCCAATAACGTAGATATTCTCTTTTTCGTCAGATGCATATAGAAGAAAACAACATGGTGCACCCGTACCAAAGTCGTGACTTGCCCACACACGCCACCAAGGCTGTATATATATATTGTCCACAACATGCCAAGCACTTCCATCCTGGCCGAATTCTTTAAAGTCTGGGAAGAACAAACCACCAACACCAACCTCGTGCTGGCATTCACGAAGGAACGAGATCAACCCAAAGTCATCGATCTCCCTTTGGCATACTTCGATGCCTTTATGTGCCCATGTTGGAATACCACCAGTGATGCGATATCCCATGCGGCCATCTTCCTTTTCCTCATTTGTATAAGTTAGGTTTTTGATGGCAGGAACAATTGGTGCTTGGACACGATTCTGCAACATGTCGACTTCGCCGCTGAGGACTTTCGACATGACGCTATTTGCATGAATTCTATTCTGAACAAATACAATGGCGCAGTCGGTTGACTTTGCTGGAAGAATGGTTTGCGTGATGGTTGCAACCTTCTTATCAACCCTCGATACAGAATCATCCAACTCATCAATGTCGTCGAATACAATGAAGTCAGGCCGGAGGTAATCCAACTTTACACCGCGTGCACCAGTATCAAGACCGAACGCAAGCACGTTGAATCCATTTTCAGTTCTCAACTTACTTGCATTCCAGCCCTTGCTGAATCCATATTTATTGACAGCACGTTCAATACCACAGCGCTCCATGGTTGTGGCAATATCTTGAACGTGACGGTCTGCCATATCTTGTGTAGCACAAACATAAAGCAGGAATCTCTTTGTTGCTTTTACAGCAATACGACTGGAAATCAGTTCCATCGTAGTGGATTTGCCACCACCACGGAACCAGCATTCAATCAATGCAGGTGGCGGATTCCCAGGCTCTATATTTTCCGCCCATTCCCATGCACGAATATGATGTTCCCCCAAGGGAGAAGAAGCAGCATGAGGAGCATAAGTACGAAGCCATGATCTAAAATCAAGCTCCGATCCTTGGATTGGATAAGCCCTACCCGTATCGAAGTCACCAGTGCGGATAATGGTATCCAATTCGCTATCGAGAGCTTCAAGAAGTGCAAGACTCAACGGCTTGTCTGGCCTTACAAACTTCTTGAATGCCCTTGGCGTTTGCCTGGTAGTTGTTGAGTTACGCCTCATTCAACAACCTCCGCATCAACCACATCATCGTCCTCTGATTCAGATTCTTCTTTATAGACTTTCAGAAGACGGTTGATTCCGTTCTTAATTGCTGTCAATTCATCCGCATTGCGAACGCATTGCTTTACAACACCAACGACTTGCATGATAAGCGAGTATGCTTGATCAACCTCAAGAACATAAGCTTTTGATTGAGCTACCCTTTGTTCTGCTTCAACAAGTTGAACACGCCGACCAATTAGTTCAATTACTTCATCCGATGATTTGGCCTCATCGCCACCAGCATTCAATGTCTCTCCTAGGTTTTTGAATGCTTCTTCAAATTCCTCAATGTTGGAAGACCTATACGCCCTGTTTGCAGTTGCGTATTGTTGCTGCAAATTGCGTAGAACATGAACACCAAAACCTTCTGAAGCAGCCTCAGCACGCCTATCAATTAGCGCCGTCATATATGCCGCATCATCACGCAGATTGAAAAGATCTGGATCTTCCCTAAGAGCATCGATCTTTTCAAGCAATTCCTTGCCTATGCTTCGGAACCGCTTGCTTTCCATCGATCTCAATCCTGTTCTGAACGATGGACTTTCAACACCAGCAAGCGCTTTTCCACCATGATAGTTGCAGAACTTTCGGCCACGGACGGCAAACTGACGGCACTGTGCACCGTTCACAATTCCATGACACCTAACACCAGTACCACCATTATGGGTAGTTAGTGTTTGTTCAAGTTCAGCGCTTTGTTCCATTGCTGTATACTGTAATTATGGCCGACAACATTACGAGCAAACTATACAGTCACTATCGTAATTCCACAATTGATGCATTGCTGGTATCTAAAGTATGGAATCTTTCCCCAGCTTTGTTTTCAGCAACCAAATACATCCAGCGCGCTGGAAAGAAATCAGGCAATAGCTTTGAGGCAGATATGCTAAAGGCAGTCTGGTATTTGATATACGAGACTGCCTCGAAAGTTATGCCGCATGACGTTGCAGTCATATTGTCGGACGAACTTATTCAGTATCTGAGTCAATCCTGTCGAGATTACGAGTGTCATACGTCGACTGACGCAGAGCAGGATTCATCAAATTCCCAATGCGGGTCGGACTCCCAAGAGATTCCAACACCCGGTTAGCATATTTGATCTGACCCATCCGATTAAATTTCATATGCACTTGCTGCACGGGCTGCTGAGGCAATTGTGTTTTTGGTGGTCTAGGCATTATCGTATTCTGTAATTCTGAGCGAGTGCCTTGCGGATGAGCCAGGCCCTATCGCGTGCCATATTTCCATATCCTGGATCAAGTGGCCCAAATTGTTCCTCATATCGAGGATCATTTGGATTTGCATCACCACGCATCCCTGCGATTGATGAAATATAAGGACCAGTCTCTTCCGTTGTAAGATCAAGCGGATTCCTGCCACCGCTATACCATTTATAAAGACCGCCACCTTGCGGAAGAAGCAATTCGTTTACATCCCTGCCGCCTTGCGCGCTATGTAGAATTTGCTTCCTGCGAACACTTTCAAAAGGCATTCCATTTAGAGTGCGCATCCTTGGGATATCTTTACCAGCAATTTGCCGCACAAGTTCATCTTCCGTTCCACCCCAATAACGCTGTGCGGATTCTTTGAACCGCGCTTCATTCAGAAGTTCATCTTCAAGTTGTCCTGGCAGGATATTTCCTTCTTCTCCGATTAGTTCGGACGCTGCCATAAATGGAATTCCTTGAGTAGCCCTAACTCCTTTTCTAAACCACGGAGGCAAGCTTGCGTATTTAGCTTGAGCTTGACCCCAGGCCTTCAGAGCCTTAGATACTACGGGCGACTTACTTTTGGTATTTCCGTTTGGCATAATTCAGTCCTAAGCCGCATGTTTTACCATGCGGCTTATACTTACTTCTTCTTGAAAGGCATCGCCTTCGGCTTGGCCTTCTTGACGGGTTTCTTCATCATCTTTTCGGCCATACCATGTTCCTTCTTTTCAACACCCATCAATTCGGACATGGACTTCGCCTTATGCATTCCCATTTCACCCTTGGGATAGGGCATTCCCATCGGCATATCAATAACCTTTCTTTTTACCGACCATAACGAGCACGATACTCAGGAGTGGACAAAACCTTTCGCGGAACAACAGTGCCAGCAGGAGCAGACGTTCCGCGAGGAAGTCGATCAGCCGCATAGCTCTGGCCCTTGAATTGCTGCTTATTGAAATCACGCTTGAAGGCTTCTACTGCAGCATTGATTTCTCGTTCGCTAAGATTCAGTTCCTTGTTGGCATAATCGCTGGTTCGGAACATTTGTGCAATGTCATCTCGACCAGAAGATCCAAGCTTCTGCCCACGCCGTTCCATGCCAGGCTGATCAAATCCCTTTTGACCAATACGACGAGTCATATCAAACATCCAGCCTTGGCCGAGTTTCACCTTATTGGCATCAACCTTGCCATCATCATTACGCGTCACGCCCATAGCCTTGGACATTGGTCCTTGTCCCTTATAGGCTGGCATATCAGCTTCTGCAGGTTTCGACTTCATAACTTGAGTGGGAGGCTTTTGATCTCGCTGGCTAGGGGGAACAGCGGAACCTTCAAATTCGCTAAGATCTTCGCCTTGGCGATTATCCTTAAGCGCATTAAGTGCAACTGCACCAGCAACAAGCCCTGCCCCAGCAAGAGCCTTTTTCCAGTTCGGAGAAAGACCCTTTCGTCCAACAGTTTTAGCAACGTCATCACCATAACGAGCAATTGCACTACCAACACCACCACCGCCACCGCCACCACCCATAGGTGCAGGTATGCGGTCTAGCGAAGTAGGACCAACGCGAGCAAGAGCGCCGCCACCAGAAGCAGGAGCAGGAGGAGTTCGCATACCAGTCGGAGCATCTCCAAGCCTCGTATATGGACCAGCATTTCCAGGCTGCATTCCAAATCGCGGAGCAGGTCGAGCACCACCACTAGGAATAGCGCCACCACCTCCACCACCACCAGGAATAACTGCGCCACCTCCGCCACTACGCGGAATAGGAACTAGTGCGCCAGCATCGCGTGCGGGAATAGCCCTGGTTCCTCGAGGCCTGGCAGTTCCCGTATACTGCGGAGGAGCATTTGGATTAGTAAGGCGAACAGGGCTTGGCTCTTTGGGAACAGGCACTAGTGCGTCAGAAACAGGAGCACGTCCACCACCACCAAGAATATCAAGTGGAATACGTCCTGCACTAGAACCTTCTGCCTGCAATTGCCGGAGTTGCGCAATAAGCCTACGCTTTTCTTCTGGCGTAACGCCTCTACGAATACGGTCAACAATAGCACGGAATTGATTATCAGATCCACCAGGCATAATTACTACTTTCCTTTCTTCCGCATTTTTGCAGCGCGATCAGCCTCGGAAAGAGCAATAGCAACGGCTTGCTTTCGATTTACAACCTTGCTGCCAGAAGACGACTTCAGAGTTCCATGCTTGTATTCGTGCATGACTTTCTGAACTTTGTTATTTTTGATACCGAGCAATTTACTAAGCATAGTCAGCAGTTCCATGCGCGAAGCGCTTTGTTGATGCGCGAATCGGGGTCATTCGCAGTCTGGGAGGACGTCAACTTTTTCTTCATGCCGCCCATCCTTGCACAAAAAGAGGCACGACGACCAGCGTCTGCCTTTGTTTTTGGATTTGGAGCAGGAGGTTTCAAATTAGCGCCCTCTTTAGCCTTGAAGTGCGCTCGACCAGCGGCATTCAATCCGCCTTTTGGATCTTGGTATTTTTTGACGACACCCATGATAGCCAGTATGAGTATAACTCAATCAATGTTGCAAGTGATATGATTGGTGTCATTGATGACACAAGAGGTCAAAAATGACTATTGAACAAGAGAATGACATCGTAACTCATCTTGCAAAAGGCATGACTGTATCCGAAATTGCAGCAGCAATTGGAACCACATCAAGGACAGTCAACTTCCATTTGCAGATCATTTATTCCAAATACGACATACCTCCAGGCAAAAATAGGAACATTAAGTTATTGGGACGTTTGGGGCATATCTCCACGTCAATGTAAAACGGCCTCCATTTGGAGGCCATTTCACTACTTCTTCCTATTTGAATGAATCCAACGATCAATCAAATAGTGACCAAGTTCTTCCGGTGTGACTTCAAGTGCATTCACGAGCTTGAAGAAGTTGCGCTTGGTAGGCCATAGCCTTCCAGATAGCCACATCGAAACCTGGGGTTGCGTCAATTGCAATCGTTCCGCAAGCATGACGGAAGTCAATCCACGTTCCTTCAGGAACTCAATACGCTTAGCCATTTGTTCTCCTTGTTTCTACGCAAAAGGATCTTCGATATCCAACTCTCCAGGAAGCGGAGGTGGAGGAGCAGGTTCAATATTGCGACGACCACTCCATTGCCCTCTGCTGTTCGACGAACCAGATGTGGTTGTCTGTCCGGTGCCTTCAGGTCGCTTATCCAACGCATTCACGTCATCAGCAACAAGATCCCAATAAGTGACCTTGATTCCATCGCGTTCCGTCTTGCGGCTATCCATACGTCCAGCAACCGATACAAGACGGCCCTTTGACAAGTAGGACTGTACGAATTCCCCAGTCTTTCCCCACGCTTTCACATTGAAGAAATCCGTTTCGTCCTTCTTCCGCGCCTTGTCAACGGCAACGCAAAACTCACATACGGACAACTTGTCAGCGCCAATATTTTTGGTTTCAGGATCGGCCACAAGCCGACCCACGATACAAATCTTGTTCATAGGGTCTTCCAGTTTGCCTCGTTGATACGAAGCCCATCGTCGGTAAAGAAACGCACTTTGCGCGCATCCACCACAAGCGGCGCATGTAGTTTCCTATGGTCGTTCACCACTACCACAAAGGCATCTGACTCATAAAAGTCTTGGGCCAACCAGCCCAGTTCGTACTTTCCAGATTCGGCAATATAGGCAACGCATGAGTTCTTGCGATGCATATCCTTGCCACTGAACATTGTCATGGCGATTGCCGTTGCAAATACGCCTATGAGGAAAGTGAACAACTCGGACATACCTCCCGCTCCTTGTCAAAGTGTACAGCAACCTTTGCAGCTTATGCAACCGCATGGTATCAATATTTTCAACTTGGTCGGTCGGCATATACCAATCCGAAGGATTGGTATTTATAGTTGATTTTGATTCTAGTTAATAGGGGTATACAAAATGACACCCTCCAGGGTGCATAAATTGATACTCCTACAGGAGACTACGAGTGAGCGAAGAGCCTATCGGAACCAGTGAAGACATCGTTCTTCTTGTCAAAAATTCGTGCGAGATGCTTGTTCCGTCCACGGAGCATAGCGCCGGTATCGATCTACCTGCAGCTGCTTTCGCCGTTGTCGCATTCGGCCATGTGACCATTGTGGACACGGGCGTATACGTCAATATGCCACCCAACTTCTATGGAATGATTTGTTCCCGTTCTGGTCTTGCTGCAAGGCATGGAGTCATGGTTGTCAACGCTCCTGGGATCATCGATGCTGATTACAAGGACACAATCAAAGTCTTGCTTACCAAGGTTGTCGACGATCCAGAACCGTTTATGATTGCAAAAGGAGATCGCATTGCTCAGATTGTGTTTGCCCCACGCGTGAAAACATCTGGGTCAACCAGTGCACAACGGATCGGTGGACTTGGAAGCACTGGTGTATAGCTTGATGGAGGTAAATATGAGCCGTGCGTCGCATCGGCCAATAGCGGAATCAACCGTACCTGGTGTTATTGCAAACATTGGAGTACAGGAAGAAGCCGATAACTGTGGAACGTACAATGACAGCCTCCACATGCACATCTTGATACCCTTGAAAGACTGGAGATTATCCCATGAGTAGTGCAAAGCGTTCCAACCCAAAGTTGTGGGACAAGGTTGTGTCCGAAGCAAAGGCAAGCAGCAAGGGTGGCGATCCAGGCGAATGGTCGGCGCGAAAGGCGCAGATGGCCGTAGCGGAATACAAGAAGCGTGGTGGTGGCTACGAAGGGCCGAAGCAATCTGACAACAGCCTTGCCAAGTGGACAAAGGAGAAATGGCGCACAAGCGATAATTCTCCCAGCGAGGGGAAGAAGCGTTATTTGCCAGACAAAGCATGGTCTTCCCTTTCCTCAGCAGAGAAGGCTGCAACCAACGCTGCGAAAGCCAAGGGAAATGCGGCTGGCAAACAGTTTGTCGCACAACCGAAATCCATTGCCGAGAAGACTGCGAAGTTTAGGAAAGGTACAAAATGAGTCGTGCTTCGTATCGTCCAATAGCAGAGGCAACTGCGTTTGGTGCCATTGCGAATATTGGAGTTCAGGAAGAGGGTGAGAACCGTGGAACGTACATTGAACTGTACCAATCCAGTTGTGTTCCTCCGATTCCTCCAGGCTCTCCTTGGTGTGCCGCTTTCGTGCGTTATCGCATGAAGGCTGCTGCCAACAAGTTGAACATGGTTTACGATCCAACCTTCCCGCGTACTGGATACACGCCTGATTGGAGCCGATGGGCAAAACAAAACAACAAGTGGATTTCCGCAAAAGGATTGAGGACAGGCGATGGATACAAGCAAGTTCTCCCAGGTGATTTGGCGTTGTTTTATTTCCCTGCACTCGGTCGTATCGCGCATATTGGCATCATTGTCAAAGTGATGAAGTACGGAGTCATTACGATAGAAGGAAATACAAGCCCGGAACCAGAAGACGAAGGTGAAGTAGAGCGCGATGGCGATGGCGTGTTTGAGAAAGACCGTCGATGGTCGGAGCTTGGAGAATTTGGCGGTATTCTTCTGGTGGATTTCTAACGATACGACGCCGTATCGAAAGCACCATCATCGCGCAATGAGGCGCGAACTATGGAGGAAACCAAAAAATATGCCCCATGTGCATTTACATGGGGCATATTTCCGAGTGGAGAACCTATTTCGCGAATGAGTTATTGGCACCACCCATCCGCAACGACAATATACGTCTTTTTCTGCTAAAAATGCAAGACAAAAAAATGCCGGCAAAATGCCGGCATCACATGAGCATTCATACCGCAGAAAGACACAACATGCATAAGCATACTATCCCGATTGTTCACCTTGCGCCATATGATATTTGGTGAACGCCTCCCATGTGGCAGGAATTTCCTTCTTTAGGATCTCCTGTACGCCAAGCGCAATATCGCGATGTTCCTTCTGGGTATCTTCGGAAGAGCGTACAAGGCAGTAGTGAAGCCAATCCCGCATCGTTCCAGACATATACATCATCGTATCCGTGCAAAGAGGCAAGATATTGCGCGCAGACTCCGTAGCCACACCGCTCTCGACAAGCTCGTTGTAAGCCTGCCACAGAAGCGAAACAAGCGTGGTGGCCTTCTGGGTTATTGCCATCTGTGCAACGCTTAATTCGGCCTCCTGGCTACCTTGGCGGTTGGTCTTTCCCGCAATGCGCATCTTTGGAACAACAGGTTTGTTGGCAACAGGCGAATATCGCTGACTGAATTCCTGAAAATGAAACGACCTATGCCGCAAGATTTGCGCGGATATAGCCCTTGTAGTCTGGATTTCAAGACACATGGACGCCATTTCAAATGGACTCCAATGTTTGTGCTTGATGCAGTACGCAAGAAGTCTCTTGTCCTCGCTATCCTGCCTGTGCGGGCTGGAAACACGAGCGCAATACATGATCTGCGTCTCTGGAGACGGCGTTACCCATACAAGTTTGACGCTCATGCTACTTCTGAATCCGCCTATCGGAAATAGTCTTGTCAATATCCTTGATAATGTTCTCCACTTGCCAGTAGAGAGCCTCAAGGCGAGTGGTGACGGATGGAGATGCGGTTGCGTGAATGACTCCTCGTAGTTCGTTCATCACCAAAGAGGTGTGATCTTTCCAGCGCATGGCATCTTTTTCAAGAAATGGAAGTTTAGGTGTCGACATAACTAACTCATATTCCTAATCCAGTGGTTATTCATTGATTCAGTATCTTCTCCCATCTACCTTTACGGCATATCGGTTGATCTATTCTTCGAGGTTTTCCATCTGTATGTTTCCATTGTCCGCCAGAAGACCAGCCCATACAGCACCATCCTGATGCTAGCAATGATGTTCCGATTTCATCTTCCAGTATGTAGGTTTGAATCTTGCGATATCCCATTGCTTTTCCCGCTCTAGCAGCTGCTCCATACAAAATTGAGCATGCATTTCTCGTCCCATCTGTTACCAAGCGAGTAACTTCAAGTACTTCGGTATGATCGACCAGGCGAGCTACGGGCCTCCCAACAATGCAAGCCCCACGCAAAACACCATCTTCATCAATGCAACCAATACTAAACCGATGCCCAACTACTGGTTTGTGATGTCGGTGATGCAGCAAAACAAAATCGTTTGCCTGTTTAAGTTCCAAAGGCTTGATCAGTAGTTGCATTGTTTTTACAAAAGGTGAAGTTTGAGCATGGATGCAATTAATCCATATTCGATGAGACAAGCTGGATCCTTTCTCCAATCCAGCGCAATTGCGGAACAACTATGGAGTTGCCCAGCAGTTCATAACGGCGCTTATCCGTTGAACGCATGACGGTGGCTTGTTTTGCTCCACCGCAATGCATGCAAGCCCTATCTCCAAGATGCCAGACGTATTCCGTGTTGCAGCACTTGTACCACCGCACATTGGTGAAGTCGTCAGGGAATCCCATCAAGCGTTCGCATTCAAGCGGAGTGAATCGCCTGACGATCATATCCTCTGAGTGGAGCACTGCAGGAACTTGTTGCGTGCATATGCTTGCAGTTCCAGATAGTGTTTGCCCGCGCATGTCTCCTCGGCTCTGCCAATTGAACGACATAGGCTGAAGCACTGCATTGAAATTCTGTTTTTCAGGTTGATTTATACGTCCGTTGCAACCCTTCCTCGTCAATGCCCTGGATGTATTCAATCCGTCCCAGCAGATTCCCCTTGCACGCGCAGCATCAGTGCTTTCTCCAGTTGTTCCGGCAGCGTGAAATTGGTTTCCTTCGCGCGGGTCAATATCCCACGACATGCGTTGGGACTCAAATAGTACATGGGCGGCACGTCGGAAATCTCCTGAAGAATGTCCGACAAGGAAGAATCTCTTGCGCCTCTGGGGAACCCCCCACCCCGAAGCGTCCAGGCACCTATAGGCCCACCCATACCCGAGGTCTGTAAGTTGCCCGAGGAGGAAGCCCAAAGCCCTTCCTCCGTCCGATGACACGATGTTAGGTACGTTCTCGAAGGCAAACCATACGGGTCGAAACGCTTCCACCATCTGGAGAAAGACCATGACGAGTCGTCCACGCTCATCGTCAAGACCTCTCCGAAGACCAGCGATGCTCCACGATTGGCATGGTGGTCCTCCGACAAGAACGTCAACTGAACCGCGTTCGATTCCCCAGCTTTTGAATTCCTTTGCGTCGCCATAATTTTTCACATCTGGAAAGCGATACGACAACACGCGACATGCAAATCGGTCAATCTCTGAAAATCCAATAGGATTCCAACCAAGTGGCTGCCACGCAACCGATGCAGCCTCGATCCCACTGAATACCGATAGGTAGTTCACGTCACACGTCTAACTTGGATTGATGCCGATCAAGCAGTATCGGAGTGCCAGGACCAATATACGAACCTTCAAGGTTGTACTCGACATACTCCAATGCGTCGGAATAAGCGTCTGAAGTTGGATCTTCCGTACCCAAACTTTCCGATTGAGAGATTATGATGTCGATGCAACGCTCCTTGTCATAGAGCGCCACATCAACCATCTTCCCACCACGCATGATCGACGCATAACCAACAAGCGCATTATTGAAATCATCCCAGATAAAAATGTCCTTGTTGCGCTCACGCAATATGGAGATCAAGTCCTCCTGCATAATCCAACCTCCTGATATCTAGTGTATCGGTTGACAGTAATATTGACAATATATAGGATAGCGCAGGTAGTCAAAACTTGGAGAAATGCATTGATGAATCCATACAAAATAGCTGGTCCTGCAGTCATATCTTTCTCGGGTGGAAGAACCAGCGGATATATGCTTTGCAAAATTGTGGAGGCACATGGTGGATGCCTACCAAGCAATGTAGTCGTCCTGTTTGCAAATACAGGGCTTGAGCATGAGGCTACTTACGAGTTCGTTCAACAGGTATCTGAACGAGTAGCACCAGTGACATGGCTCGAATATGAACGCATCGAAAACACCAACTCGTACAAGGTGGTCGGTTACGACACAGCTAGTCGTAATGGCGAACCAATGGAATCGCTCATAGATTCCTGCAATTATCTACCCAATCCAGCAAAACGATTCTGCACCATAGAGTGCAAGATCAGGACTATAGCTCGCTATGTCAAAGATAGATACGAATGGGATTCATGGACTGAAGCAGTAGGACTCAGATACGACGAGCCTAGACGCGTACATAGAATACGAACAGATCAACTCAATAGAGATGTTGTATGCCCAATGTACAGCGCAGGACATGGTCTACAAGACGTACTCCATTTTTGGAGAAATAACGACTTTGATCTGAAATTGCCTGCGGACAACACTGCATTTGGAAACTGCGTTGGCTGCTTTCTCAAAGGCAATGCAAAGCGCATGAATGTCTTCCGAGATGAGCCTACCTACGCAGACTGGTGGGTAAGGATGGAAGACAAGATAGGAGCACGATTCCGCAAGGATACGCCACCCTATAGGCAACTCCTGGATATGGCAGTCAATCAGCAATCACTTATGTTCGATGAAGACGATTTGGAAGAATGCAACTGTACTGATTAGGGTTTCTTCTTCGGGAGAAAATGATGATTAGGTTGTGAGGATGCGCTTCGGGGACAAGCCAGCCTCCGCTGGAGGGGCTGGGGATTGCCATAGGGGTGTGGGGCACAGCCTCCGCTGGACAAGAATCATGACTTGGAAGGGGCCCCAAGGGCCCGTAGCGGCGCCGCTGGTTTGCTCGACTTGGCGGCCCGGTCGCCGCTCCGCCCCGACGCCCGGTGTGGCGGCATGCTCAGCCGCTCGACGTGCTCGACGTGCTCGACGCTCCGCCCGGCGCTCCGCACTGGGAGGCAAAAGCGCCAGGGACTGGGCAACGCCCGCGACCCGGCGAATCCCCCGCCCGACGAATCCCAGGTACATGCTCCTCCGCCCCCCATGGGGCGACAAAGTGCCCGACCTCGACCCCGACCCCGCCCCCGAAAATAATCCCCCGCCCTTGCAGGTATCCCCGCGCGGGCGGGCGAACCTAGCAACGGTCGCAATCGGGCGACCGCTTGACCCTCCTGTGGAGCAACCAATCATGACCCTAGTGACCGCCGTCCCGGCCGCCTTGACGGCCCTCAGCGCTCTGTCCATCCTTGTCGCCGGAGTGGCGTGCCACGCCCTCCGCAACGCCCACCGCGCCCAGCGCCGCGCCGAGCGCCGCGCCGAACACGCCGAAACCTGCGCCGATGCCTATCGGCGCTCCGCCGCCGCAATGTCGGCCCGACTCGACGGAACTGAGCGCCAGTTGCGCCTTGCCCGACTCGATGCGGCCAACCTGCGCCGCTCCTCGACGACCCGCCCGTAACCCCCCGCCGGGGCGCTCCCCCGCCCCGGCCCCGACCCCCGAAAGGACAACCATGCAGACACAGAACGATGAGCAGGTCGCACGGGCGACCGACCTACTGGTAGCCGCAGCTGCGACCCGAATGGCCCCCGAGATAGCGCCGGCAATTGTCGGCGCCCTTGCCCCCGTCGACCTCCGCAGCCTGTGGCTGAGTCTCGCGACTCAGGGATACGTTGCGACCGTCCGGGAGCGCGAACGCGTTGCCGCCGAAATCGCCGACCTGCTCAGCATCGAAACCGTAGCGGAGCATGTCGACATGCAGGACCTCAGCGGAGCGCTCGACCTCGACCAACTCGCGGCGGCGCTCGACCTCGACGCGGTGGCGGCGGCGCTCGACCTCGACGCACTGGCGGACCGTTTGGCGGACAGGTTCGCCGACCGTTTGACCAAGCGCCTGTTCCGCCCGTAACCCCCAGCCGGGGCGCTCCCCCGCCCCGGCCCCGACCCCCGAAGACAGGAGGCCCGACATGGGCGACCCGGTAGATATGGCTTTTGAAGACCGCATCAGCGGTTACGTCGACCTCGACCCGCTCGACGACTGGTACGACGACCTCGACCCGCGCGAAGACGACGCCGACGACCTCGACGACGACGACGCGCGCGACGGCGACGGCGACGGCGACGCCGAGTAGCACCCACCGCCGGGGCGGCGCACCCGCCCCGGCCCCGACCCCAGGAACGGAGACAACCATGCAGACACCCACGCAGACCCCGCAGACCAACGCGCGCAAGGGCGCGCGCCGCATCCGGCCGAGCATATCGGCATTGGTCGCGCGAGCGCTCCGCGCAGAGCGCGCGCGCGTGGAGGCGACCTTCCTGCCGACATGGTGCGCGGCCCCGGCATCCGCGCCCGTGTTGCGCGCGCCGCAGGACGTTGCCACCTATCTGGCCGGCATGGCCGGCGACCCGTGCGAGCAGTTCGCAGTGCTCTCGGTCGACACGCGCAACAGACTGTTGCGCGCGGAGATCGTCTCGAGGGGCGACCTCAACAGCGCAATCATCCACCCACGGAGCGTGTTCCGGCCGGCCATCGCTGCCAACGCGGCGGCCATTGTGGTCGCGCACAATCACCCCAGCGGCGACCCCGCGCCGTCGCCCGAAGACATCCAAGTCACCAAGCGCCTGCGCGAGTGCGGCGACATCATCGGTATCCCGGTGCTCGACCATGTCATCATCGGAGCGCGACGCGAAGGTTTCATTCCCGAAGTCTCCTCGATGCGCGAGCGCGGCATCCTCTAGACCCCATCGGGGCCGGGTGCAATCCCGGCCCCGGCAACCATGAAAGGACAGACCCAATGCAACCAACCACCTACCGAATCACGGCGGGCACCGCCGACAAACCCGCGTGGATCGTACCGGCGGCAATCCTCCCCGTGATCCGCGAACGATGGCAGACCGCGCGCGCCCAAGATGCGCGCGCCGCGTTCCGGCTCGCGTGCGCGCTGGCGCCCACCATCCCGGCTTCCGGTATAATGGCGCTACTTGGCGAGGGCGGCGACTGGATCGCGCGCGCCGAGGGCGATGACATCATCATCGCCCAGCGCTGAGACCATCGGGGCCGGGTGCAATCCCGGCCCCAACGACCACGAAAGGATAGCAGACAGTGACCGCAGGACACGATTACACGCGGTGGGACGTGCTCGATGCCCGGTATTGGTGGGCCGCGCACCACCACGCAGGTCAATGGTCGGATGAGTACCGCACCATTGGCCGCATCGAGCAGATGGGATACCGCCCCGGGCGGATCGCGCGCGGGCCGGAGACGGACGCCGCGCGCATGATCTACGCAGACCGGTGCCACGCGCACGGGTGCACGCATGAGGAGGAGACAGACAATGGCCGGTAAGTGGACCCGTAAGGAGATCGAGGCGCGCGCGGAGGCAATGGGGTTGCGCGTCATCCTCGGTCGCCCGGGCGACGGAGTGACCCGGTATTGGTTCGAGCGCATCGAAGACGGCACCGGCAACCCTATCGGGCGCGAACTGGGCCTAGCTCGAGCCGGAGCATGGCTCGACGGATACATCGCCGCAAAGCAGTAAGCCAGACACGGACAACACGGGCCGGGGGAAAACCCCCGGCCCTTTTCTTTTGCGCGCACTTGACGGTATAGTGTGAGCGGGTGCACCCAGCGCCCCGAAGGGACAAACCATCGATGCCGAAACGAGAAAAGCGTGCGCGCGAAGCGCACGCGCACATGCCGGATGCATGCATGACCCCGGCGGAGCGCCGATACATGCGATGGGGCCGCTACACGCAGGCCCCCAGCGCGACCGAGGCAATCCTCCGCCTCATGACCGATAAGGAGTTGGCGCACGTCTACAATCGCATCTGGGATGCGATGACCTACCACGACGGATACCAGCCGTTTGGTTGGGACAGACCAACCATGATCGCGCGCGGCGACGGCCACGGCCTGAAGGCGCTCGACATGCTTGACAGGGAAGCCAAGCGGAGGGGATTGGCGTGAGCACAATACTCGACCGCCTGGCCGTGTGGATCGACACTGCCGAGATCGCCTACGAGGATCGATACGGCGCGCTCGAGGACGAGACCGACGGCCTTTCGTGGATCGATGATCCCGAGGCCGAGGCCGAAGAGGCGTTCGCCGAGGAATTCGGCGACGACGCCGACGACCGGGAGCGCGAGTGACCGATGCCCTGCCGGCGGGGCGATACACCGGCAAAGGCACCAACAAATGGACATATCACAACATTATCTTGCAGTCGCACGCGCCCTTGGGCGCGTGGGGGACTGGGCAAACTCCGATTCATCTTCGGAGCACGGCATTGCGTTGCTGCGCGCTGCTGTTGTCGACCTCGCCGGGGAGCACCCGGCAGCCGCATCGCTTGCGGCGCGGCTCGACCTCGACGCGGTGGATGCGGCGCATGACCGCATCGGCAAGGCGAGGACGGAGGCGGGGCGATCCCGCGCCCGTCTCGCCCTGCAACGGGTCGCGTGGGACAGAGAGGCGCGCGCAGCCGCAACGGCCCAAGCAATCGCGGAGGCGCTTGAGGCGGCCGATACCGAGCGCAACTGACCGAGGCCGGGTGCAAACCCGGCCCACCTATCTCGAAAGGACAAGGACAACCATGATCACGAAGCGGACCATCTATCTGCAACGGCTCTACAGCCATGTAATAACGCTACGGGGGCCGATGGATGAAATCGACGACATGACGGAGGCCGCCCTGCGCGCCGTGGATGTCAGCCAGATGCAACTGATCAAGCAGGACGACAACGCCGTCGACAAAACCGTGTCCAATGGGTGGACACTGGTCCGCTCGTCCATGATAGGGGACGAGATCGCGTTGTACATTGACGGCGAAGTGGACCTTGTGGAGACGCGGGAGGAGGCCAACCGAATGCTCGCCGAATACCTGCGCGATCTACTTGAGCGCGTCGCCAACGTGCTCGACGACTACACCATCGAGCAGTACTGGCACGATCAGGACAACGTGAGAGTGGAGCACGTGCTCCATGATGGAGCAATGTGGATGACGGTCAGCGGCCAGCCGCTGATCGTCGATTAGCCCAAGGTTCCCCCGAAAGGAGAAAGTATGGACATCCAGGATCGGAAGCGCGCGGAGATGCGCGTTGTGAAAGCAGTGGCCGAGGCGGCATTCGCCGACGGACGCGCGGTCGCCGTCATGTACGAACCCGGCGACAATCCCGAGGTCATCGCCACGGACTGGGCGACGTTGGAGCCGCACTTGTTCCAGTGCGATGAGGAGTGGGTCGTAATCTTCGACGGCCCGCAGACCGAGCGCGAAATCGGCCAGATCATGCTCGTCTGGGGCAATGACACGGACGTGATCGCCGATTACAGCCTCAGCGTGGAGCGGTACGTCGATGCCGGCATGGACGAGGCGATGCGGATCGATCTGGAGCGGGATCGGCAACTGGAATCGGATTGAAACAGATCGGGGCCGGGTGCAAACCCGGCCCCAGCGAACATGGAAGGACAGACATGAAGACGAACTACCCGAACAACGAGATGGCAGTCGGATTCCTCGGTGCGCTGAGGCAGATCTGGCTGCGCGAAGGCAAGTATTCCGGTATCTCCGGTACGCGCATCATCAATCACCCAATCACGCCGATCACCGGCGCGGTCGTTGCGCTGAAGTATTCCCAGATCGGACTTCTGCTGGAATCGCTCTTCGATGCGTTCTCGCAGGGACGGACACCCATCGGATTCCCTGCGGACGCGCAGCAAGACGCGGCGGTGATCGTCGAAGAGTTCGGCACACATATGGTGTGGTACAGCCTTGTCTCTGAAACCATCCTCACGCCCGTCATGCGGCACGAAGGCGCGGTAGACCCGCGCATCACATCTTGGTACTACGACGACGTGGCGATGGAGCGCCTCATCGGACAACTCAAAGGACTTCGCTGCAAGATCTGCCGCAACCCATACAACAGCCGGGGGAAGTGCACCAATTGCCACCCAGAACCGTGGTGGCAGGACGCAATCGACGGGTATATCAAGGACCGGGTGCACCCGGGCACCTCGTTTCAATGGCTGATACTCGGCTCTCCGAAGGTGGCCCTGCTCAATACGGAAGCGCGCCGCGATCTGGCAGACATCATCGAGTACATCGATGCCAACTGCCCGAAGGAACTCCGCACCGAGACCGGGTTCGTTGATTGGTGCGGTGAACTCAAGTAACACTTGACCTCACGGTGCGCGTGGTTTAGAATAGTATTGGCCTCCGGTTTCTGGCCGGGGGCCATCTGTTTTCTGGAAGGACAACCATGAAACTCTGCAAGTTTGAACTGCCCGACGAATACTCGATGGTGTCGCACGACATCATCGCCGATCTCTCCCGGTTGCTGGAGCACGGCGTACCGGTTGGCGGATTCCTCGAGTCCGTGCTGGACAACGACCTTCGTATGGCCGTGTCCAGGGCCGATATGCGCAACGCCAGTACGTTGAAGGAGATCACGCGCTTGATCTTCAACTATGTTCCCGGTGTTTTTGGATACAAGGGGTCCGTGAGCGATTACATCTTCAACGACGCGCGCTACATCATCAACGAGCACGGGCAAGCCGAGCGCTTGCAGCTGGTCGCGCGCTGATTTAACGGGGGAGCCGGTCACGGTTCCCCCTCTACCTGAAAGGACAGATCTGGATGAACATGTTGGATGCCCTCAAGTTGGCGAGCGAGTCGAAAGGAAAATACCTTGTGCGGCCAATCAGTTGGCGTTGCAATGGATCTGCGTACTACGTTCACCCGAGCGGACTGGTGCATATCAAGCACGGGTCGACCGACCGCGCGCACCTCACGTCGGTTACCCGTGACATCTTTGGCGAGTGGGAGCCGCTCCTCCCGCCTCTGGCGATCCACACTTCAAAGAAGTGGGAGACGGTGTACATGGATCGGCATGCTGAGTGGGAAGCGCTGCGCTTGCCCAACTACGAAGACATCTCCGAGGAGATCGAATGGTTTGATGCGGAGGAGAATCGAGACGGGACAAGCAGTGGCGAGTGGCGCTGGTACGACGACCAGCGATGGCTCATCATCTGCGGAACGTACAACGAATCGCATGCGCCCGGCGCGAGCGGCTACACGTTCGCGCTTTTGTTCTCCTCGGAGATGTCGTACTGCGACTACAAGAAAAGCCTTCACAAGATGCTTTGCGACAATCGGGAGGATATGGAATGAAGTGCTGGGGAATGTACTGGGGAGGTGGAAATTACTCGCAACCTATCGTGCGCGATGACACCGAGTTTTTCAGCAGCATCAAGGAGGCGAAGCGCGTTTTCGAGTATCGTACGCTTCGCGATCTGCGCTACCCGTGCACGGACAACCGGGCATGCATGCAGATCTGGTTGCGCGATCCCCGTGAGGAGCGCGATCCGTACCCCGACAAGGTGATCGAGTTCGGGCCTCTTGGCGGCATCAAGGAGACAGCCTGTTGAAGGAACGGAGCGGTGGCGTTTCATGCGTCTACCGCACCATGCTGGAGTCATCCCACCAGACATCCGTCTGGTGGGATTGGCTTCGTCGAGACTGCGATGCAACCATGACGCAGTTCTCGCAGGACGCCGAACGCATATCGCAGCGTCACAACTCCATCGTCAAGGTGGAGCAGCGCGTGTACTACTTCACCGATAGGACGTGTACCCGTGGACCGAAGGCCGTGTGCGAAATGATGAACAACACATGGCCGAGTTCCCCGATAGTGGCAATCACGTTCGACTCTGGCGAGATTGTGGAGTACACCAGGACGGACGAGCATCGGGAGCGCGAGTTGTTCCGTGTTCCGCTTGATCCACCTGCAGGACTTGACGAGGAGCAAGCACTGGCATACAAGGAGATCCTGCACAACCCGGCACTATACGCATTGTGTGCGCGCAGCCCAAACGCATCAGCGTGGATAACCTGCGCGAATCGGTCTGGATGGTCGCGCAAGAAGTCCGTACTGCTTTGGGTTTATCGATACATACGTCACGAAGGAGTCAAGAAGTGAGCAACACCAGCCGTTTGAACATCGTCATCGAGAACGCAAGGAAGAGCGGGATCGATGAAGGCAAGATCGCGAAGTGTCAACGCATGGCCGAAGAGTCTGGACTCAAGGGCATCGATTTGATCCGCGCGCTTGAGTTCTATCTGCTTGGTCGATGACTATGAAACCAGAAGCCCAGCTGCAACGCGACATTCGTTCCATGCTTGTCTTGCTTGGGTACACCGTAATGGAGACAGGCAAAAGCAGGAGCAGGAACGTATGCGCCAGGTGCGGGAACCGTGCATACGCAACAGGATGGCAAGGCAATACGCCGGGATTGCCAGACTTGTATGTGCACCGTGATGGGTGGGGTCCGCTTGCAGTTGCGCTGGAACTAAAAGCCGAGAAGGGAAAGCCTAGCGAAGCACAGAAGAACCTAGCCGAGCGTGGAGTAACCGTGATAGTGCGTTCGACAAAACAGGCGCTCGATACATTGTCGACCATCGAATCCCGTATTGGCGATGAGGCGCAAGTAGCGCGCATCGCCGGAGTTATGCAGCAACTATGATCAAGGAAAAGATTGCAGATCCAGAGATGGATTGCTGGGACTACGTCTTCCAGCAGAACGGCGTCGACCGCCTATGGATTGCACGTCCAAAGCACGACAAGAACCAAGCCATCACCTACAACGTTGGTGGCATGTGGCGCTACCTTCTCGTCGCAGACACCGAGGAAAGCATCCGCAGCCAGGTGAGCGCGGCGCTCGATGCCGGAAACGCCGAAGACGTGATGTCGAAGATAGAGTTTGAACAGGTTTCCCTGATCGAGATCTTGTCGGCATGGCGTTTCATTCGTTACGAGGGCCGCAACGTATGCGCCTTTGAAACGAATGACGAGAGCGTTGTGATTGCGCAAGCATTCCCTTCAGGCCCGGTCTGCCCGACACGCAATGGCTTCTTGTACTTGTGCTACAACCGCAAGACAGGCAAGCCGCTTGGGCAGAGCGTAGGAGACGATGTCATTCCGCTTGCCGCAAACAGCATCAGCGAGATCATCAGCCTTGTGTGCGACAAGTACCCGCAAATCAGCACGGAGGATGTGCTGATCGAGCACATGATCGTTGCAAGCAACCTGATAACGGCAAGCATGGAGCACCCCATCATCCTATGGAACGGCAAGGTGTTCCCGTTGCATGACATCATGCAGATCAATCCCAACCACAACCCCAACGATCCAGAGGAATACATGCTCGACCATTACTGAACAAGATGAACAAGCATGCTTGTTCAGTAGATGGTATACTTGACTACCACGGGTACGCATGCAAGGGCCATTCATGGTCCTTGCATGTTGCTTTTGGTAGAGGAGGAACTATGAATCCAGCAGACTACTTGATCAACCTGAAGGGGAAGCCTTACCTTCCCGTTGCAGGTCGGATTGCGATTATCCGCAACGAGAAGCAACCATACTCGATAAAGACCACGCCGCTCCAGATCGACATGGAGAGCGGCTTCGCCGTATTCCAGGCCGAGGTTTGGCTGGACGGCATCTTGCTTGGGATGGGCACCAAGCAAGAAAGCAAGCGCGATTTTGCTGACTTCGTGGAGAAGGCAGAGACCGGCGCAATTGGAAGGGCGTTGGCGATTGCCGGATTCGGAACCATCTACGCTCTTCAAGATTTCGATGAGGGCGAACGCCTAGCCGATGCACCTGTAACTGTCAAGGCATCGCCAAAGCAGGATGCGGCACCGAAGAAACCAGACCAGCAGATGGATATCGCTACTGCTGGCAAGCAGTTCAAAGAAGCCGTTGCCTACTTTGAGCCAGGTATTTCCGTCGATAGGCTCAAGCAGGTCTTCAGGATACTTTCCGGTGACAAGGAGCGAACCATCGAGTCCCTTGGCGAAGCCACGGACATGGTGCTTGCATGCAACATTCCAGAGGAATGGCAGACACTGATTGCCCGTCTTGGCAAAGGTTCGGATGCACCGTTTTAGGAGGACAACGTGGCAATCATCAAGGTTGGTGACGACTTTATAGACGAAGAGACTGGAGAGTACGCTGGCCCAGCAGACAACGATCTGCGTGACTCGATAGAGTCTGAGGACGATCTCCTCTGGTACATGCGTCGTCTGATGCAGTATCAGTCTGCGCTGCAAGCACGTCAGCGTGAACTCGATGCGGTGATCGATAACTGCCGAAAGATCGTGAAGGACCAGGAAGCCCGTCTCAACTGGTTGAAGGGACGGTATGAGGCAGAGGCGTCAGTACTTGCCCAAACGCTGCTTCCGAGGAAATCAAACGGCGACCTGCGCAGCAAGACGTACCAGTGCCCTTGGGGCAAGGTTTCTTTCCGCACAACGCCTACGAAGGTTGCGATCTGGGACAAGGATCTTGCGCTTGATTGGTGCAAGTCGAATGCACCCGAGGCTGTAGTTGTTTCAGAGGCAGTTCATGTAAGCAAACTGCCACAGTGGATGGTTGAGAAGATGACGGGTGAAAACTCCGAGCAGATCGATGGGTTCTCCATCGTCGAGGGCGGAGAGTCTGTCACGTTCACGACTATCTGAACACGAAGGCCCCGTCTAACCAACGGGGCCATTCCGTCTGGAGGATAACCATTGGAAGATTCCTTGATTAGGACGAACAACGTAAACCTGACGCCTGTTGGATTGACTGTCATCCATTCGCTCTCATACGACGAATGGGTCGACTTGATGAAGACGCTTGTACGACTTGAGACGGCGTTCCAGTTCGCAATCGGAGATGCATTGATCTACGGCGAGGCACAGTACGGAGAAAAATATAGTCAGGCAATGGACGCAACTGGCTTGTCATACCAGTCTCTTGCCAACATGGTCTGGGTTAGCAAGCACGTTCCTATTGCCAACCGTGTCCAGGATGTTAGTTGGACGCATCACCGAGTTGTTGCATCCATCGATCAGCAAGACCAGAAGGCAATGCTTGAATGGGCAAGGGACAAGGGCTTGTCTGCAGTTGACTTGCAGTCCCATATTTCTGGCAAGCAGCCTCAGAAAGTAGACCGTGTGGCACTTCCACCCGGCATCACAGAGAACGAGGCTGTGGCGGTCTTGCAGGCATACGCAGAAGCCATTCGGGAATCAAAGGGATCTGAGCCAGATCCAGTGCATTCCATAGATCAAGCCACTGCACTTCAGTGCGTGCTTTGCAAGACTTGCCCGTACCGCACCGACCGAGAGGAACTCCAATGATCTCAATTTTCAACGGGAGCATGCGCTCTCTTGACAAGAACGCAGGGCAGACGACCTATGTCCAGTTCCATCACGCAATCTTGCCGTACTTGAAGACGTTCACCAGCTCTGAGTGGATGGTCTTCACTGCGCTTGCGATGCACATGGACTCAAATGGTTACTGCTTCCCCAGCATAGGTGCTATCGCAACGATAACAGGGCTGTCTGTACCAACAGTTCGTCGTGCTCTTGACGGGCTGGATTCCGCAGAAGTCAACGGCATGAAGGTGCTATCGATGAAGTATCGATACGACAAGAACGGTCGCCAGACGAGCAATGGATACATCCTGTTCCCAGACGCAGACACTACAAAATCTGATGGGGAGGAGGGTGCAAAAACTGATACTGTCGAGGGTGTCAAAAACAGCACCCCCATTACATTGAATAAGAGTCATATTGAACAAGAACCACAAAGAACGGTAGTTGGACGACCAAGGACTCTGCCAAAACTGCCGCTGGAAGGTGACCCAGGCCGTGCCATTTACGAGGCTTACCGGTCTGTGATCTACCCAGAGTTGTACCCATCTGACTTCACCATTGGAGAGTGGACTGGAGTCAGGCACATCGTCTACCAGATGCATGCAAAGGGCATCGACGCACTGACGGTCGAGAATGCCGCAAGGAACCTAGTCACAAAGTGGAATGGAAAGCGAGACATCGTAACCATGCATGCATTGTGGAAGCACTGGTCTGCCGCAACGACTGGAACACCGGTTGTCAAGCAGCAAGGCAAGCCATCACGAAGCATGGAGGACATTGCAACCAGCGCCATTGACGTATTCCGAAAGGTGTCTGGCTCTGATCTATGAAACTGCTGCTTGCCATCTACCAAATCGGAGTAGTCATATTCTTCTGCTCCCCACTCATCGCCCTTCTCTTTGTGAACGAAACTGGGGAGAACCTTCCGACAGGCAATGGAGTCTCTGCTACGCATGGCCGTTGTTCCAACTGCGATGCTGGCGGGAGGCTCCAATGCAGGAAATGCTTTGGGGCTGGATGGATCGACTGGAAGGAATGCCGTAAGTGCGATGGGCGTGGCAGTATCGTCGATCCTGTCTGCTCTGGGAAAGGATTCATCGAATGACCGAGAAGACATTCGCCGTCGTGTCCAACATCCTGTCTGCCATGCCGTCCTCACAGGCATGGGATGATCGCGTAAGCATGATGTACGCAATCGCCATGAAGACATGGGATGACAAACTTACCGAACGTGCTGTAATGAAGGCGTTGATGACTCGCAAGTGGCGTCCCACTCCATGCGAACTGCGTGAGATTGCACTGCAGATCAAACGTGTTGTTGTTCCAGCCCCGCAAGCCCAGGAACAGATTAGGCATATTGTTCTGCATTACCCATCAAAGGATCGGCGAAGCGCTGCCGATAAACTGATCTCCGAGGGTAGGGTTGCGCCAATGGTGCAATCCATCGTGAAATACCTTGGCGGGTGGGAACGAGTCGGAGAACTGACTGACGACAAGTTAGAACGTGCAGTACAGGGTGTCATGGAAGAAGCTCTGGATGATCCATCCATTGAGAATGAACTACAGATCCCGATTCCTGCCTTGGGCGAGGCCAAGGATGCAAAGATGATAGGTGCCTAAGATGCAACGTGGATGCAACCGTGTATCAAACTACCAGCGCATTCTGATCAAGGCGGTCATCGAGTGCGGGTCAAGATCATCTGCGGCAGAGTCACTTGGCATCAAGCCCAGGACACTGGAAGATGCGTTGTATAGGGCGTTTCGAGCGCTGAAGGTAAGCAACATAACGGATGCTTACTTCCTCATAAATAACAACGTATTTTTTAGAGAGGGAGATGCGGGAGAAGATCAGGAGTAGTATGATCAATCTGGTAGTGTACTAATCCAACCTACCGGGTTGTCCTTTCGGATAAAAGCCTCTTGCCAAAAGCAAGAGGCTTTTATTTTTAGTACCAAGCCCTCCAGTCTTCTGGAGGCGACCCAATCATGTACGGCCTCGGTGCAGACCGCCACAGTTCTTCGTCAGACGCAGGTACTGGAGCATTCCAATCTTCTCCGCCAAGTTCCAGGCGTCCAGATAGAAGATCCATTCCCGATGTCTTCCCCTGAAGGGTGGTCAATAGACTTGGCCCTTCCATTCGCTCCTGCCCTTCGCGCGCAGCCCTGAGTTCCTTCGGGTCATATAGGACACGACCTCCAAGGAAGGAGAATCCGCCCATGAGCGAAGATTTCAGAAGGGCTTCTGCAGTACCCACATTTGTATCTCGCATCATCTTGTAGGAGTCCATGATGTCATGCAGCCACCACCACATAAAGCGCTTTGTAAACGCGCTATTCATATCTGGTGTAGAGAATCCCTTGACTCCGAATCCCTTTAGCACGGGAGCAACGACTTCATTTCCGAAAGTCTTCAAAGCTTCGTCAGGAATAAAAGCTGGTTGACCAAAAGCATCTCGACCAGTAACAGCTTCACTAACAAAGCCAACGATTGGACTGGATCGGGACATAAGATTTCCAGCAACCTTATCCCACACGAGTGAGATCAGAGGGCGTTCTCCTTCGGTTCCCTTGCGCGCGGACCACTCGGTAAATCCATTGAATACCGCATTCATCCATTCAAGCTGTGTACTGATAGCACCAGGTGAGCGGAATGTATAGTCTCCAATACGAACACGCGTACCAGATTTATCAGCGGATACTTCCATCGTATGCGGATACAGGGCTTGCGATCCATAGATAAGAGCGAACAGGCCAGCAAGTAGACCCCATGCCTGAGACATCAACTTCCAGTGGTAAGCGCCTACGTGCGGATCCCGCCGAAGAATGGATCGTTCATCCAGGCGGTTCATCCTAAGGATGTTTGTGCCGTAGTCCGACTTTCCAACAACTGCTCCAGCAAGATTGGAAACGTTCTCAAAGATAGTTCGGCCTGTCCTATCCAACATCATTCGGCTTGCCCACCATCGAGGGCTGAACAAGGCATAACTATAAGCCTCGTTCATAAGACGATCTCGTTCCGCATCATCCGAGAACCGAACGTCTCCAGATGCAACATTCATAAGCGACGATACATCGCGCAAGGCCCTATTCCATGCAGTATTTAGAATCTTTGGCCTTCCGTTGTCATCAATCACGACATCGCCGTTGCTATCCGTCTCAAAAATAGGAGTCGGATTGTAGCCGCAATCAACAAGATGCCTTGCGAATGCATCGAATGCCGTCATCTTGGTTACATCTTTGGCAAGGGAATACATCCTTTGCGATTGCCCATGCCCAGGAAGATGACGCATCCACTTGATGTTGATCTCTTGATTGATGGACGGAGCAAGTTCATCAATATCCTGAAGTGTCGCAGAAGGATTCGTCTGCCTAAGCTCATCAAGATCGTTATCAAGATTGGCAGCTGCAAGTGTAAGACCTAGGTACTTTGCATATTGATATGTAGGTCGGCTGCGAACCATCTCATCCATCGATTGATGGAATACTTTCTTTCCGTACATTCCATCGGCGTTATAAACCTTTCCCTTGAATTCAAATCCAAGGTTTGGATTCATAAACACACGCTTCAAAGATTTAATCTGCTTTGCCAAGGCAGCAGGGTTGTCAACAGTCAGAATGTAATTCTGCATCAAGATTGGAGATGCGTCACCAGCAGCCCCAGCCTTAAATATCTCATTCGTAAACAAAGCGGAGTTGCGCGCAGCCTTGAGTGCAGTCTGAGTCCTATTTGGATTAGGAGCAGGAGGCGCAGGATTGATTACTGCATTGCGCACTGAAGAAGGTGTTGGATTTGGAACATTGACAAACGTCATGTTCCTGATCAACCCAAAATCCTCTTCTGCGAAATCTGCAGTTACGGTTCCAAACTTAGGATCAATGATAGCCTTTTCCGCATTCGGAGAATGGAATCCAAGAATATGCCCATTGGCACTTTCAATGGCATTACCAGATCCAGTCATACCAGGATCAAGAATAGGGCTAGTTCCATAGTAGTTATCAAAATCAGACCGCAAGGTTTTTGCGAATCCGCGAATGACATCGTCAACAGCATTGCATCCACAAAGGATATCTTCCAGCGGGGGAAGAGATAGTTTATGCAACTGGAAATCTCCAGTTACATTGGTTGCAAAGTTGATTTCACCATTGAGACCAATGCGATCTATGTTGCTTGTGACATATGCATCCGTAACTATTGTTTCATTGGCAAGTGCCCAGATCGCCCAGGGATCTTCAGTAATCATTGCATGGGCAATATATCCAAGGCTCTCTCCTTCTCCTTGATAATTAGCATCATGCATCGAAACATTGAATGCTTGCTGGATGCCATTCAAAACATCAATCCAGCGCATGGATTCGCCATTTGCATCTTTGATAGTGGACATTGCCCACAATGGATGCTTTTGCATTTCTTCCACGCCAATACCAAATGACTCTTCGGTCACTGGATGAATAAACAAATGGCGATTCTGCCGAATGTCATAAGCGGCAACTTCTTGTCGCCCATCATACATATCTGCAAACTGCAAAACACCAGATGCATTACGAATTGGTTCTCCATTTTCAGTTCGCTGCTTGGAAAACTCGAATGTAATGCCAATGGACTTGTGTTGTTTTTTTAGTTGGTCGATAAGTTTTTGATAGGCGAACAGAACATTCTTGTCGACATCCGTTCCATCAACAGGCTGCTCTTGCCTATGTTCAGCAATTATGGATTTGACATTGAAGCTTGCATTAGATCGCCTAAACATTACATTCTCGGAGATTTGGAATTGCTTTCCAAATACATTCGAGAAGGTTTTATTGAATGCATCTCGCATTCGCTTCGACCTGATTTGCTGCTCTACTTCTTTGGACGGAATGGCTTCGTCGATTCCGTTGGTTTGAACGATATCGAGAACTCGCTCGTATTCGGTAAAACGTCCGATTCCTCCAAGTTCGGAACTGCCCAGGTTCCAGAGCTTAAGACGGATTGGATTGACTTGCGATACGGTCGTACCTGCTCGCGCTTCTTGTCCAGGGGAGAAAAATTCGGAGACTGCTGTCTTTGCACTGCTTGTCCACGCATTGGATTCAGACCTTCCAATCTGTTGATCTGGGACCATGAATATCTTCATTGACATCCCAGCATCGGAAATCTCCAACCCATTAACAACATCAGAATACTGATTGGCAAATTGTTTTGCAGCAATGCTGTCAACAGGAGATGTAAAACGAATATCCATTGCCGGCACAACGGCATGTCCTTCGTTTGAGAATCCATATTCAAGGTTGGAACCGTCTGCAGTTATGAACGTATTTGGTTGACCAAGTTGCCTACCGACATGAGCTGCCTTTGCAATGGCAGACAACATGTTTGTGTTGCCAACTTTTATGCTTCCAACCCAGTGAGCCTTGGATTCATTGACAACAGCAGAGCCATAGAACGATCCATCAATAGCTGCTTCATTTGAATGGAAAGCCCCATTAATCACGTCAGCAGCATAGTTTGTGATCCAGTTGATCTTCCGCTTGTATTCAGAAGGCTCGCCATTTGCAAGCGATCTAACGGCAGATTGATAGACACCATCTACGCCACGCTGCGCTGTTTCGACAAAGACTTGCTCCGACACAACATTTGATCGTTGAGTCTCATTGGCATAACGCTCGGTAGTGAATTGCTGATAGCCATAATCTGGAACAGACCTGCCAGAGTCGGCAATGATTGCATTCCTAAGTGGCTCACTTCCATCAAAATCGTTTGACTCGTCAATCAAATCGGCAGGGATAGCCTCATCGATATTTCCAATCTGTTCCACCTGGCTCGTCACATCAGAATCAGAATTAGATTGAAGATTAGGTTGGAAGTCGTAGAACTGTTCTTGTTTCAACCTGGCAAACTGATGCGGCCTAGCACTGACAAGAGTTCCAGCAATATAGTAATAAGGATGATTTACATAGTAGCTTATGTCAGAGCTTTGCGGATCAAAAGTAATCCCTGAATTCTGAAGCTGCTTATAAATCAGCGTATTCAATTGCTGGATGTTTGTATTGCCAAACTCAACCATCTCTCCATTGAATTCCAGCTGTATGGATGGGATATTGAAATTCAAACTATTCTCAGACCATCGGCTGGAATATTTTGCATTTTCAATATCTTCAATGAACGAGTCGGCTTCTGCGTCCAATTCTTTCCACAGGTTGGATTTAGGTGGAATGTATGGATATCCAACGACAGATCCGTCGTCAAGATTAACGAAGAATGGTTTCTTGTTTGCTCGAAGATCGTTGATGCCAAGAATTTTTCGCTTCCTGGAATATGTCGGAGCACCAAATCCATCAGTCATTATTTCAAACTGAGGAGGGTATCCAGACGTAGGCGGATTAAAAATCCTACGCATATCCTGAAAAACACTAGCCTTGGAAGCAATGCTTCCAAGATGTGCGCGCAGAATTGATTTCGTCAATCGCTGCAAACGCTTAGGGTCCGCCAAAGTCTTCAAGGCTTGCTGGCGCAAACCAGGTTTCTCTTTGGCATTTTGATTCAATCGATATTTGATGCGTTCGGAAATTGCCGCTTGATGCAAAGACCAAAGCTCTGGATTCTTTTGCAGTGTGGCAATGGGATCGTCAGCATATTGCCGCATCAATGTCGTTCTGTTTGCCCACAACTTGTTGACGGACTGATCTGAAATGTTTTTGGAGATTGCCGTCAATGCAGTCGATTTCAAATATGGAAGACCAAAGTTCCTGGCAATGACATTGATCTTTTGATTTTTAGTATAGAACTCTCCGACTCCACGAGACTTGAATGCCTCTTGAGCTTCTTCGGAGATTCGTCCTTGAGCAGCTTCTTCAATGCGCTCGCGAGCAATTTTGCGTTGTTCTGGTACGGAACTTTCAACACCAAGAAGGCCGCGATTAAAAGCAAGCCACTTAGACATTGTGAACTGAACAGCAGGAGGAATACCAGAAATCGTTCCTCCAATATATTGGATACTGCCAGCCTGAATAGTTTGAATTCTACTTTCAGATTCAAGCCTGTCTTGAGTCAAATAAGTCCGAACTTGAACGTAATGACTAGGATTACTAGTACGCCCAACATCATTTAGAATGTCGGCTTCATATGAAACAGGCTTTCCGGTTGAGTAATCAGTCCAAACAATAGGAGCGCCGCGCCATAGATACAGCTTGTTGTTTGGAACTTTAATGGTCCTGTATTGCTGCTTCCCGTTGGAACTGATTTTGGATTTTACTTTTTTCTCTGTTTGATAAAACACGCGCCATGTTCCAGAGAACGTACCTGCTTCTCCTTCACCTTCTGGCCGGAATCGCAAATGATATACGCTATTGAAAATATTGGGCGTGAGCTGCATGTTCTGATACATTTCACGCGCGTATTTACTAATGCCTAGAAGCTGCTGATAGATAGGATTGGATTCATTCATCTTCCTTCCAGAAGTTGTTCCAATCCAACCCTTGCTTTCGCCAAATGTTCCGAGATCCATATTGGCGAAAGACAACATCATGCCATACGCAAATTCCTCATGCATTTCATAAGGAATGATTGACGTATTGGTCGGGCTAGGAATACGAAGCGTCTTACCCATTGCCGTTGCAAGTTCATGGGCAGCATAGTATGGCAATCCTTCAAGCCAGCCATGCGCAATCTCATGCAAAACGGTTTCGATATTAGAATTATGGAATGCAGTAATAAATCGAACGGCACGACCTGTATCAGGATCGATAGCAGTTGTATGCATCCCCTTTGTTCCAAGCATGTCTTTTGGCTTGGAAACATTCAATATGTGTCCAATTGCAGGAAATTTATCGCGTAGGAACTTCTCTGTTTCTTCTTCTGCCAGTTCAGCCAGAGCAGCAGCACGGCTGCGAACAATATCAGGATTAGTCGATTCAAATATCTGACTTGAAGACAGCCTGGATGTTGCCTTGCCAGTAGCAGCTCCATAAATGGCATTAAATTTCTTCTTGAACTGGAAATACAAAGGTCCAAGATCTCGAGCCATGAATTCGTCATAGGACATAAAGTCGGCTTCGCGATCAGTTTGGAAAATCTGCGCTCCGCCCATGTACCTTCTGCCAAAAACATTGAGCATTGCGGCATCGGCCATTGCTCTAAGGCGACGAGAAACTACGGAATGACCGAGCATATCCATATAGTTGGCAATGTTCTCGGCTGCTGAGTTCAACTCATCTTCGGACATCTTCTGACCTTCTTGCGTCACGGCAAGAAGCCTGGCAATGTTGACCTTCAGGGTTGCCTTGTCAGTAATCCTGTACGCCTCAATGCTAAGTTTATTGAACTTGAGATCGATACGAGGACTAACAACAGATGCCTGTGCCAGCATGCCAGAAGATGGCATCTCCGTTATCGTAATCTCTTGAGCAATAACTGGAGACTCTTGACTTGCAAACAAAGCAACAGCAGCTGCATCGATACGGTTATTGACTACAAAACCAGATTCGCGCAGCTTTTGTTTCTCGTCTTCTGTAAGAGTTAGGCGCGGATTGTTGATGTGAATCTTTGTTTTAGGTTGATCCGTTCCGTTCATAATGAACTGGAACAAACCTAATTGCCCTTCTTCCTCTGTAGGAGAAGATTGCAAATCATCGCGGCTAGACAATACTGGAATATTGTCGAAGAACAGTTGGGAATAATCTGAAACAATATCATCTACCATCAATTTGATGGCATCTGGATATGCTTCTGCCTCGATAGATGAGATTACATCATTTTCTGGCGACAGCAATTGATTCCGTATGGATGCCGCCATGGAATTGATGATCTCTGATCGAGACATAGTGGCAAGCTCTTTTTCATAATCGCCACTATCAATTTGCGTCCAGGGGAACATGTTGCCAAGGATGCTATACGCTACTTGCTCATCAGTAGATTTATAGAATCCAAGTTCAGACAATATGCGAGATTTGTCTTTTCCAAAAACAACGTATGGATCTGCATCTTGAACCCCAATGATTGCTGGAAGCTCAGGGAACTCTTTTAGGTATTCAACTGCAATATCTTCTTGGGCTAGGCGTGTTCGATAATTAAATTCGTTTTTGAATTTATCGAACAACTGTTTGCGCTCACCCAGCCTTCGTTCTTTTTCAAATACTCGAGACAGTTCTGGCTGATCAGCAATTTGATTCCAATAGTTGAAATCACTAAAGTAATCTGGGTCAAGGTTACTATAGGTATTCTGAAGATCAGATCGCCAATCTGTACGAGGTAGATACCCAACAAGAATATCCTTTAGGACATCGATCACCTCATCCTTTGTGGCAAATTTGCCATTGATTCCAAAATGATTTTTAATCGATTCAAATACAGACGTTTTGTCAACATAATTAATTATGTCATAAACAACGGTCTTTGGTTGCCCAGGGTCACCATACTTATTGGTATAAACATTTGTTGGCGATTCCCTTATATCTGAAATAAATCCATCTACAGATGAACGAATCTCTTCCATCTTGGATGGCGGAATAGATTCTATTTCAGGAGCATTCTCAACAGCAACACTGGGTTCAGAGATTTGCTCTTCTGGTGCAATTTCAGTTGGCTTTTGTGCTGCAGGTCGTTCAGTCCTGATATCAATGTCAAGTGAATCTGCAAAGACAGGCAAATACCTATCCGCTAGTCTATTTGCAAGTTCTATTTCCCAGTCTCTGATAAAAGACTCATATTTCTTTTTTATATTTTTGCGCTTGGCAAATGCTTTTTGTTGCCAAACAAGCGGCATGTACGATTCATCATCTTTGTAAAAAGATGGATCAAGTTGGTTGTATTCAGGAACTGCAATATTCAATGGCTCCTCGCCAGGAAACCCATTGATAAAAGTTTTCCGAATAACAGTAGCAAGTGCAGCACCAGCTATTTCATACTCTGATGCAATATCACTATCTTCAGCTAGGAATTCATTGTATGTATCTACAAATTCTAGATATACAGAAGTGCCTTCGTTTTCAATGGTCTCTCTATCATCTGCGAGAAATTTGCTATCAAACCAAGCAAGATCACTTCGCATATACGAAGTGTCATCTTCATCAACTTTATATAGCCCATATGGGTATTGAGTCTTAAGCTCGTTCAAATTATCAAGAGCAGATTGAAGAGCTTCTATTCCATCTTTAGAAGATTGAAGCGCTTCTATTCCATCTTTTTCAAACGATATTGGAATGACCGGCGTGTTTTCAATTCGTTCACGCACAGGTTCTTCAGCGACAACATCTTCAACGGCAACAGGTTCTTCTGGCTGTTCAAATAGCGATATATCTTCTACTGTTTCCGTAGGCGCAATGGGTTCTTCTTGAGTAGTAGGAATTTCAACATTTCCAGAAGCCCTATTGAGCAAACGCTCTCTTGCAGTGAGAACCTGATTTCGGATTGATTCACTATTTGATCGAACGAACTCATCCAGCCCTTGTTTGCTAATTTGACCCTTAGGAAGATTGCTGGCAAGACTTTCAATGTAGTCTCGGAACTGCTTATCAAGCCTTACAATTTGAGACCAGACATTTAGAATATCCGCATTAGATTCAGCAATGGCGCGGTTCTGATCGTTATTTAGTTTGTTGCCAGCCCTATCGAGTATGTCTTTGTTTTGATCTTTAATAAGGCGTTGCAGCAGTTGCTTTTCTTGCGTGAGATATCGACGAATTGCTCCACGCAGTTCTACTGACTCATCGGATGCAGAACGAAAGGCGGCAAACTCTTCCATACCTGGAAGAGCACCTTCTTCAAACTCCAACTCCGAACCAATAAGATCAAGAACTCGTTCACGAATACCATCAATAGTGACAGAAGATTTGAATGTCGACGGAACTCCATCTTCTTTTGTCCGCACTTTTTCCCAGAGGAGCGCCATGCGACGCTCGTCCATATCTGGGTTTTCTGCAATGGCTGCGTATAGTGCCATCTTTGGACTATCGAACGAATCATTGATAGCAGCTTGAAATACCTGATACGGAAGACGAGAGATAGACAAGCCTTGCTGAACAAGGTTGCTATTCATGGAAACACCTAGCTGGCGCAGCGTTTCTTTCGAGCGCGGCTGCATGCGGAATATTTTTGCAGCATCTACGGGAGTAGCATTCCCACCAGCAATATTGATCAGGGCACCTGTGAACAGTGCCTCTTCCGCTGACGCAGAATCAAGGAACACAACATCGAGTTCCTTGACGCCAAATCGTTTGGCAAGGGCAAACCGATTGTGCCCATTGACAATATAGACTTTGTTATTTGCTGGGTCACGCCATACAGCAACTACACCAGCAAGATCGCGATTCCATGCCTGGGCATCAGCCGTACTTCCAGAAACACCCTCTGTTCCAGATAGTGCACGGAACTGGAATCGACCTGCATCGACATTGATGTCTTTGACAAGCATCGTTCCGAGTCGCTGATTTTCCAATACGGAAATATCAATGATCGGATCTTCATCTATCCGAGCATTTTCAGGAACGATAATCGGATCAGGTTGAGCAGGTATATCTTCAGGCTTTACCTCGATTGCCACCTCTGGCTTTGTAGGCAATGCTAGAATCGTAGGCGCTTCTATCTGCGGAACAATAGGCTCTTCTTCCTGCGGGAGAGGAATTACAGTCTCATCAATAACAGGAGGCGCAGTAATGTCCTGTTCAATAGCCGCTTCTTCTTCATCAAGAAGCGGTTCTGGCTGAACCGCAACAGGCTCTTCGACAATAGGGGCAAGAGATTCAACCTCAATAGGTTTCTCTTGAGGTGCCGGGATTACAGAAGGTGCTTCCGTTGCTGGTGGCTCATTGATATCAACAAGCACGGTGGGCATATCCAAATCCAAATTTCCAGGATCGGACATCTCATCGAAAAGCTTGTTTACAATATTCTTAAGTTGAGGATCGGTAAGGAATTGAACAAGTTGGTATTGTCCATTCCACCAAAGTTTATTGGCCTTATTCCTATAATCTGGAACGCCAAGAGCAGCAAGCAATGCCTTCTCTCTATCGGTAAGGCGACTGTATTGACTATTCGCAATCTTGCGAACAGCCGAATGATAGAGGTTTTTCCCTTGATAGAAAACAGGAATACGCTCAACCGTTGCGGCTTCTTCATCAGGCGAGTTTGGATCACGGACTACAACCTCAATAAAATCTGAAAGACTCAACGCAACACGGCGTTGGTCATCGGACATTTGAGTCGTTACATGATTTCCAAACTTACTTGCGATATCGTTGTAATCGCCAATTGAAACAGCAGTCGGCTTGGTCTCTTCTTCCGTAGTTTCAATTACAGGTTCTTGTTTTCCCTGCTTGCGTTTTTTAACAACAGGTTTTTCTTCCTCAAGTTTAGGTTCTTGAGAAACAGTCTGTTCTTCTTGAACCTTAGGCAGCTTCTTTTGCTTAGGCTCTTTGCGCTTGCTTGGTTTGGTAGATGGTTGTTCTTGTTGGTCAAGAAGAGATGGAGATACTTTTTGCCCAGACACAATCGATCCAGGCTGAACAATTACTCCACGCCATCCAGTTGATTCAAATGCGACAACAGGACCGAAATCGGTATTGTCAATAACGATTCCATTTTCTCGCCCACGCGCAGTATCGGCGACAATAACAGTTCCCAGTTCAAATTCGGAATCCGCTTTTGCCAACACGCCAAGAATCTTGTTTCGGAATTTAGACTTGAGTTGTTTGATGTCTTGTTCAATTTTGACTGGATCTTGAGCTTGATCAATACGGGACTGCGCTTGTTGCAGTGCAGGAAAAAATGCCCTTGCCGCAGAGGCTTGTTGAGGCGTAAGTGCAATAGCAAAATTCTGAGAGTCTATATTCTTACTTGCAAAAACTGCATTCGGAGTATCTGCAATATCGTCATACTCCTGAAGATATTGCCGTTGCGCCTCGGAGAGATTTGCTTCCGAGATAATGTTGGAAAGGTTTACAACATCACCAGGAGCAGTCGCACTTAGCTTTCCGCCTTTTTCAAGGTTTACGGGATTGACACGAATGATTGCAGTGTCATATCCAAGCAGCTGGACAATAGCGTCATTATTTGCAGCGCGTCCAACTACTCGACCACGCAGTTGCGTATTGCTATCAATCCACACATAGCTTTTAAAGTATTCATTGATAGCTTTGTAAGCTTCTTTTGTGCTGCCTTTTGGCTTGAAAATCCTAAAGATATCGTCTTGTGCAACTTTAATATCCTGAAGAGACGGAGCACCAGTTCGCGGATTAGAGGGATTATAGTTATACGGAGTGTCCGAGGCAGTTATGCCAAGTTCACCAAACATTTGTTCTGCAATGGATCGATTGTTTTCTTCAAGATCCGATACGCGCAGAACGCTGTATTCCGGTTGCGACAAACGAATTCCATCATCGCCAATAGGATTTTCTCGTACTACGACATGATTGCCGATAACTCCAACAAGTTGTTGTCGGCTATCTCCTTCGCCCTTGACAACGTCCCTTCCGCCAAATGCGGATAGCCTTCCTGTAATTCCCTTGCCAATACGTTCTACTGGAAGTGAAGAGATGGCACCTGCAATTTGTTGATTTGCTTCTGCGCTAGTCGGTTCAGTAAATGTTTTGTAGACGTCGCTGTAATTAGAATAGCGAACTTCTTTGGTTTCAGGATTGTAGATTGCAATCTTTCCACCACCAACAGAAATAGGAACTTCCGCGCCAATCAATCCACGAGCTTCAACTCCAGCGCCAGGAGCTACGCCACCAGATTTGAAACGTACGCCACCGGCAGGTGCAGGAATAACTCCTTTGCTGATGTCTTCAAATTGTTGTTCAAGAAGAGAATTTACAAATCCAACATTGCCTTGGTAGTAACGCTTTTCAAGAGCATTAATTCCAGCAGATACTCCAGGAATCTTCTTGCCTACTGCTAGTCCAGCACCGCCGATTGCGCCTCCAACATTGGAGATCATGTTCTGGAACTTCGTATCCTTGATGAACAAAGATCCAAGTGCGAGATTTACTAGAGCATCTTTGATTGATGGTGCTTCAGCGGTTTCTCCGTTTTGGAATTTACGCCACTCCACCATATAGTCATAAGCAGCCAATCCAAGATTGGATGCTTGTTCACCAACAATATCTGAAGTGAATTCAGCGAAGCCAGGCATTGTGCGGCTAAGAGCTGAATATTGACCAATGCGTTCGCCAAGTCCACCAGTAGGCTTGAACTGAACATAACTATCAATAGATTCCTTGGATGCTTGCCCAATCTTTTGCAGAAATGCAGTCTGAAATTCAGAAAACTTATTCGGCGCATTTAGCGTGTTCTGCAAAATTTGACCAGCATTTGCTGCATCGGATAGCTTCTTTGCACTAGCGCCAAGATCTGATGCCCTTCCAATAATGGTAGAAGGTCGATTCCGAATTGCATTGAACAGCGTACCAAATCCAGCCCGTGTTCCAATACCAGAAGATAGATTCAAACCACCTTGCAATGGAATGGTAGCTATCTGCCCAGCAAAATATGCTTCTGGGTTTTCAAGCATGGATGTTCCAAGTATTGGCTTGATTTGATTTTCGTATACGTCGTCACCATAGACTGAACGCATACGCCGCTCCATCAACGCATTAGTTCCAGACGCGCCAATAAATGACAATGCAGCAGAGATTCCAGCAGTTGCAGCTGGTCCCCATCGTTTCGTTCCAAGATTGAATACAGACGAAATAGGACCGGCACCACGACCAAGTATGCCGCCACCAACAGTGGGGGCAATTGCTTGTTGGACCGATGCTCCAAAAGCAGCACCTTCCTGCTGAAGCAATTTGCCAGCATCTTCAGGTTGCACTTCTGCAAGGTCTGGCATGTTGAATAGAGCTGCCAACTCTTCAGGCGTTTGTTTCGGAGCAACTCCCTGAATACCAGCAGATGCTTGAAATCCTTTAACGGCACCCTTGGCGCGTTCAGCAGCAAGACGGAATCGTCCACCAATATCAGTAGCGCCAGGCTGGAGGATATTGAGGATTCCCTTGATACGATCCTCTTCTTTTTGCTGCTCTACGCCAAGTTGACGAATAGCTTCCTGACGTGCACCAATGATTGCAGTTGACGGATATTCAGCACGAAGACTTCCGCCAAAAAACAAATCGCGACCAGTCTGAGGAACCAACGTTGGTTCCATAGGCTGACCAGTGGCTTTGCTATATTGCGTTTGCCTTGGCTGCGTAACTTTATATGCAGGTTGCCCAGTAGCCGGATTAATAAGTGGAGTATTCAGGATCTGATTTACGCGTTGATTCTGAGCTTGAACCAATGCATCGTACTGATCCTGAGAGATCTTATTAGTTTTGCGACCTTCTGATAGAACGTTGAAGAATAATTGCTGCCCTGGTTTGGTAAGCAGCAAATTATCGTCTTGCAGAAGTTGCAAGTAATCAGCAAACGAATTTGTAGAAGGATTACTTCGTCGCATATTTTTCTATTATTACACAGATTTAGCGTCGACCAGGAATAGGGCTTGTTCCAGGCGATGTAGTTCTAGGTGGAGTCCGTCCACCAGATTCCTGCTGTTCAATATATTGCCTAATTGCAGGAGGAATATTGGCAGAATACTTCAATGCTTCCAATGCAGATCGACCAGCAGGAGTAGCCGCATATCTCGGGAATGTGCGTTGCAATACTTGCAATCGTGCAGCTTGTTGTGCAGGATTAAGTCCTGCACTAATAGTTCCAGGCGGGAAAGTTCCTGGATCGGCAGTAGGAGAAGCACCTGGAGCACCACCACCTGCTGCTCCAGGAACCATTCCGCGACCTCCCATAGCAGCAATCAATGCCATCATTGCATTCGGATCCATACCAGGTTGGCCGGCATTCACAACGACTGGCATTTGCGGCCCAGATGTAGCAGGAGCTTGCCCACGCATCAATGATGCCATAAGCATTTGAGTCATTGCATCTGGGCGAGATGTTTGCTGTGCAAGAAGGGCAGAGGCATCAATAGCCGAAGTATCTCCATATCCGCCAAGAATAGATCCAGCAGCAGTAAGATTTCCCTGAAGCAAAGCAGTTCCATTAGCTTTAAGTTCATCAATGCGTGCTTGAATAGCATCAACATTTTGTTTATTTGCGCTGAATGAACCCCTCAAACCTTTATCTCGGCCAATACCAGCAGCAGCGGCAAATTCCATCTTCTGTCGCTCAAGGGACATCAAGTCGCCGCGAAGTTCTTTCTGAAGCCCCATTATCTTTCCGGCAACATCAAGGCCAAGCGCACGTTCGTTGATACCCAGTTGCTGTTGCCGTTGTTGTGCACTCAAAAGAATAGAAAGCAATCGTAGTTTGGCATTTGTATCCGAAGCAGCATTGCTAAGTTTGCCAAGCTTCGCACGAATATTAGCTTGCGATTCAGCAGGAAAGGCTTTGATTTTTTCTTTTAGGAAGTCGCTTTGCAAATTCCGCCAAGCAATATCGGATTCAGCCTTCTGCCGTTTGTAATCGTACATGCCAACAAGCTGGCGAAGCTGTTCGGCCATCGTCTTGTTCTTGATGATCGTTGCTTCTGGGGCTACATAGTCGGCAGTAAAACCTTTTTGATAATCGACTACAGGTTTTCCATCTTTAAAATAGACACGCTGTTTTGCACCAGAAGGAAGAACGCGAGTTCCGCCAACTCCAGGAACCCAGTCAGGCATCAACTTTGCAAAATCTTGAACCTTCTGAGGGTTCTGCAGTGGAGTTGCAACGGTCGGCTGATCGAAACCTACATTTGCTCCTACGCGCGGAAGTACAGCATCAACATATTCCTGCGGTGCATATTGAAGCATGTCTTGCCGTGCGCGCTCAATGACATTTGACTTGGCATTAGGAGCGGCAAGCCTGGCTTCTGCCTTTGCTTTTTCAGCAATACCGCGCAAGCCTTCTTCCGGCATGAACGGCTTGATGTCAAAATCAGGCTGTTCAAACATTGATGGCGCCATTAGCCCAGCGGCAAAATCGCCATATTGAGATTTCACACCAGGCTGCTTGGCAAGGCCGCTAATCATTGATCTGGTTGCCGCCGCATTTGCCCTGGCCTGTTCCGTAATGGCCCTACGCATAGTCGGATTAAGACCAGCTGATTGTAGGCGAGTCAATGCATCAAGATCAAAACGCCGTGCAGCTGCCGCTGCTTCTTGTGCTTGATTGAATACAGCGTTTGCTTGCGATTGTTCTGCTCGCAATTCGGCAAGACGTTCGCGTTCATCCTGTTGGCGCTGTTGACGCGCAGTCGTAAATCCTTGTGCCAATCCACTTAGCAAGCCAGCAACAGAAGCCATTACAGTTTCCTCCACAATCCGTCTGGCCCTTTGACAAAAGATCCATACTTTTTCAATTGTTCAGGAACAACGGATGCAACATCGCCAACTTTTGCATTCTGATTAGCCATGTCCAGCATAATTTGAGTTCGCGTCTCAACAACTTTCCCAGAACTAGCAGCACCTCCAGCAGCAGCAGTGCCTTCAGATGGATAAAGTGGAGCACCTGTTGCAGTGCTATACATTTTTCCATCCGATCCAGTGAAATATGTTTCACCAGTAAATGGATTCGTATAGTCTGGAGCAGGATTGAAATCTCCTCCTTGCACAGGACGACCCCACTGATCTGTAATGATCTCATTAGTATCAAAATCCCTGGCTGCTCCAGATGGATCTAGATAATAACCACGGTTTGTATTCGGATTGATGCCAAATGCACCTGGTCCACCCAATGCACCAAATCCATTGCCAGGTTGAGTGGCAGTTGCATCTGTAGGAGTAACGCCTTTTTTCCCGAATCGCTCAAGAATACTTGGGCCAAGCAGCCCAATAAGTTGTCCAATCTGTCCTTGTTCAGCTTGACGCCGCTCATAGATTTGCTGATCACGCGCTTCACGCTGGCGCTGCTCAGCAAGATTTGCTGCTTGAAGTTGAAATGGTAGTTCCGTTGCAGCGCCAAGAGACGCAAGTGCATTTTGTGCAGCTTGCTGTCTCTGAGACATATCGGACTGAAAGAGCTGACCACGCATTGCGTCAGCACGATTAAGTACGTCTTGAGTCAGGGCAGTACCAACTTGACCGGCAGCTTGAGCCATGCCAGCACGAAGTGCAGCTTCTGCACCAGATGGAACGCCACCAGTAATTCCACGCTGTGCCGCACTAGCTTGCGTAGAGGCAAGTGCAGCTTCAGTTGCGGCAGTGGGCAATGCGCTTGCAACTTGACCAACTGTTTGACGGGGAGACAATCCAAATGCAGCCAGGTTTTCAGCTTGTTGCCGATACAGCCCAATGTTCTCATCGGCCTGTTGTTGATTCTTGCGGCTCTCCTGATACATCTGCAAATAGCGATTACGCGCATCCGCAGTAGCATTTGCAAGAGCCAACTGCTGACTGACTTTTGCTGGATCAGGCGGTGGCTTACGATTGCCGCGAAGCTGATTCCCAAACCAAGAGATGCCTCGCTGAACACCTTTATCCAGTGCACCACCGGTAATCATATTGACACCCGCATAATAGGGATTAGCATTCAATGCATACGTTGCGCCAGCACCAACAGCTGTCTCAGCGCTCGGCTTCTGCAGGAAGCGATTGACTGATTGTGTTTGCAATGCGCCACTGTATGGAGCCATTGTCTTTTGCAAACGAGCATCTGGATTGCCCCAAGATTGAACACCTTGTACAAACTGGGCATATTGCGATCCAAGACTACGCTTACCGCTTGGTTCAAATAGAGCTAGGTTCGATTCAGGAATAGCTGGATTAGCAAAAGTAGGAAGAATGTTCCCGCCAGGAGATAGTCCTGATCCAGGAGTAACAGAGAAAGTTGGGACTTCAAATGGATTGAAAGAAATAGATCCTTGCCCTGAACTTGTTGGCGCAATCGTTCTAGGCTTAGGTGGTGTAGATGGCACAATATACATGCCACTGCCACCTTCTTTTGGGCCAAATAGGCCATATGTATTCGATGCAAGAAATGGAACTGGATATTCCCCAATCATATATCTTGGGTCAATTGTTGCACCAGGATAAATTCCAAAACTGCTAGCTGGAAACAAAGGGTTTCGCGGATTTCTAACCCTAGGATTTACAGTGGAAGAATAATAAGAAGGTGGTTTTGCCATTGTATTGCCTATCGCTTCCTATTAAGTAGAAGCAACTACATGCCATCCGCTAATACTACTGATTGCATCAAAAGCTGCAATAAGTGTAACCGACTTCCACTGGGAAGCCAATGTTTGTGGAGTCGTTGACCCATACCATGTGTCAGTGGAATCTATTGCTATGGTTACTGAATTCGCCGCAGAGTCTACTTTAACTATATGGAAGAATCCATTGTAGGCTTTAGACGTAGGCGGCAATGTCACTGTAAATGCACCAGATGTGGTATCGCATCTGACCAGTAACGGAGATGTATCTGTCAACGTGGCAGCAGCGGTCAGATTCACAATAACAAATCCAGCGTTTGTATATGGAATGAATTCCTGGCCTAGATTGGTTGCTTCGTTCTTATATATGATTCTTGATGCACCAAGACGCTGCCCTGTCAATGTTTCTGGAGTTGTAAGGGTTCCTAGAGTTGGCATTAGTTCACCCTCCTTATACCGCCCTCATTAACATGCAAAAGGATTCCATAAATCCTAAAGTAGTTATCTCCAGATAGCGATGTTCCAGAAAGTTGCACCGAGTAAGAAGTACCTCGAAGATCTTTCTTGATGTTGCGTATCGCAACAGATTTATTGCCACTGCCAAACGTCCATGTTCCAGATGCATAGAACGTGAAAGATGGATTATTGAAAATTGGCGACACAAGTTGTGGTTGATCTTGATTGTAAATGCGCCAGTTGGTTGCTAGTGAGGAAGAAGTATCCAAATGGATATCCATTTGGTGCACTCGATTTTGTGCATAGTATGCTTGTCCCTGGCTATACGTTTGCCCGTAATGCCGAGTAAGCAATGCCCAGTCAAAAGACGTAAGGCTGGTTGTGTGTTTATCCTGAGTTCCAGTGTACTTATAAATATGACCATTTGATGCAGCAACATAAAGCTCAGGAGCATCGTAGTTTGAGTCAAATGCAAACATAGAACGCGGCTGCGTTGCACTGCCAGATGTCGGCTGCGGGAATGACCATTCAAACCAACCATTCGTTGCGGTATCGAAAACAAAAAGTGTTGTTACTGCCGTACCGCCAGGTTGAGCAGATGTAAAAATAAACTTCTTGTCAAAGAATACGCTGGAGCTTGTCCTTTGCAACGACTGGTCTATAGTCAAACTGCCAGATGTAGGATTGAACAATGCGTTGTTGCTTCTTGCATTGATCAACCTATCCAGGGGGCGACTCATCATCTCTGGCAATCCATCAGTGTATTGACTTATGCCAGAGTTGGATAGCCACCATACACGCCCATTGACAGTCTGCGCACACAAAGGAGCAATACAGCCAGATCCTGCTTCTCGTACAAAACCAAGAACAGAAAAGTTCGATGCATCTGTACCAAGAACTGGAAGAATGCTATTGTTACGCAGCACAAGCAAAGCGTTTGTTGAAGAACTATTCTTGCTTAGTCCTTCACCACTGAATGACACCATCGAGACAATCGGCTCATAGTCATTATTGCTACTGATATCGAAGGATGCTCCCTTGACGGGAAGTGAAGGATCAGTTGCTATAGGAACTATGGTCGTATGCAGCGAATACTCATTATCAGAATCCAAAAGCCAGGAAGCATACAACGTATTTGCTTTTGAAAACCAAATACGTTGTTGATGAATGGCAATGCTCTCGCATCCCTGGGGAAAGAAATCCTTGCCATCCCGGTACACATAACCTGTCTGTCCAATTGGCTTATCGAACAACAGTTCAGTATCGCCAATATTGTCGATCAATACGATGCTTGTAGCAGTTGTTGTTGTGCTATCCAAGAATATATTTGCCGAGCTACTGCTAAGAGATGGCGTTGCTCCTGCAATATTGACTTGGGCTATCAACCTGAATTTTCCATCAGGAAAAGTCGAACTATTCCGACGGTAAACAAGCAGATGCGTGTAACCAATGCCAGATGAATCTTTGAAATCGCTGGCACTAATAGTTAGTTTAATTCGGCTTTCTGCTTCGTTCGTGCGAAGAGGAACACTTGCTTTAGACAGGGGACTTTCGACTCCGCCAAAGTAAGTACTTACAGAGTTTTGATATGTCCAGGGTGCTTTTACAAGAAATGTCGCAGAACTTGTATCCGTGCTATATGCAGGGGCACTTTTCCAACGAGAGAACACATACTCGTACATTCCCTGATTCTGTAGTTCTCCGTTGTATACCAGTTGCCCAATATAAAACAAAATAGAACTTTGTGAGACTGGCGCTGCATCATCTGCTGTACTTACAAAGTAATCATCATTTACTCTAATGTAAATAGCCTTTACATTTTCAAGATCCGATTTAGCAAATGACGACAAGGAAAACGTCAGATACCTAAGGGTTTCTGAATACGCTCCGCGTGGACCCCATGTAATCGATGTTGATGTACCGCTTTGAATACCGATACTAAACGTAGGATTTTGATTTTGAAATTGTGGATTTAGATAGAACTGACAACTAACCGAATCGGCTTTTTTCAGATAAACCCCGGCTGTCATTGTCAATCCAGAAGCAGCAGTCCCGCCAGGCGTTATTGCAGTCCCATCATATGTTGCAGATAGGCCAAATGTTGCACCTGATTTATTCACAACGTAATAAGTCGTATTAGTTGCAATGCCAGTTATAGTGCCTACACTTGTAAACGATACTGGAGTACCGTTATCTGGGGCAGTCGAAGGAGATGTTGCAGTATGCGTAGCAGTCGTAGTTAGATTGACTGTATAGGCAGTGGTTGTATTGTAATAAAAATGCCTATCGCGAACATACCCTGCGTATGCCGCTGTATTCGTATTTAGACTCGTTGCCCTAATACGAACCAACTTATTATCTGGATCAACAGTTGTATCAAGGTTGGATGTTTTTGCTACTGCTGCATGTGGATAAAGATATGCATAGTCCACATACAGCCCAAATTGTGCATAACTTCCACTCGTTACGCCAAAATCAGCCGCCGCTTGAATTTCAACTTGAATCTTTCCAGTGCTTGTAAGTTCATCTTTGAAGTCGCGAAAGTCCGCAATTACATCAATGATCGAATAGCCATCTGGATTCAAAGTAGGATTCAGATTGACAATCTCTTCAACAATGCACCCATCAATCGGAACTTGAACGGCTCCAGACAATTTTGTTCCGCGTACACGAACGGCTATTGGCCTTCGCCTGGGAGTTGTAATCTGATCAAAATGTATAGCCCGAACACTAAACCTATACATCAAGCATGTTGCCGAAACGCTTCCGTTATATAGGGTAGTTGTTTCAGTAACAGGAGTTACTTGCTGATAAACACCTGGGAAGATTCCAGCATCTGAATCATCATCGATAAGGATCTTATAGTCAGCAGTAGAGTTAGGAGGAAATGCAGTTTTAATTGTGACCGTTCTATTGCCAGACGTAACAAATTGAGTCCAACTTGCAGGAGCAACGTTATTCGTTCCAGTAAAATCTGCATTGGATAGCATCTGTGATGATGATCCAATAGCAGTTCCATTTGTTACTATGTTATAAACATTGCTTGTCGGAATTGACTTCGCGACAAAAGGAAACGGTTCTGCAATTGGAGACAGTTCTGTCAATCCAGTCGCAACAGGTACAGTTTCTCCCTTAAGGGTAGTTACTACAGTGACCGTACAAGTAGGCGATGGCGTTGCAAACGTAATATGGCTAACCGACGTAGTAGTGGACGTCGGAAGTGAACTTGCAATATAAAACGTATTAGTGGTTGCGTGAGTTACGAAATAGACAGTATTTGTTGCAAGCGCACCAGGAAGAGTTCCAGCCGTAACGTCAGTTATTACGATTGGATCTCCGGCAACTAATCCATGATTATTATATGTGAAAAGATTTGTTCCAAGTGTGACCGATAGAAGTTTTTGGCTTTTTGTATTTGTATCAATGCGAAGTGGATAGCTATCAGTTCCAGTTGCAGCAATGCCAGGAGCTACATAAATATAACGACCAAACTGAGCCATACGAACTCTGTCAGGCTCGATATTGGAAAACGTCAATGTCCCAGTAGAGGACATTGGAATAGGCAATGCGTCTGAATGATTTGAATCAAATTTCCAGAATCCAGTATCAAGGGATCCATTTGATTCTCCAACAAGAACAGCCGTAGACGAAGTATTCTTACCAGCCCGAACTGGAATCGATGACCAATACGATCCAGAAATAGCATTCGTTGTTTGGCATTGGAATCCTTTTCGCTGAACAAGACTTCCGTTTTGAACAACTAGGTTAGTAATTCGCTGGGCATACCCATCAGCAATTTTATTCGGATCGGTATAAGTATCCATGCCGAGCCACAAACGATCTCCAACCGTTAGTGCTTGGAATGTAGGGGCTGAGGATCGTACATTTTGTGGCATTATTCGCAATTCCTCTTGACCCAATTGTTGGTCAATGTAATTCCTTGCTTGTAGGAATTACCAGACTGTTCCGATACTTGAGCAAAGTTATTTACAAGAGTAATGGATTGATCATATCCAACGCATGTAGTCTCATTCAAGTTGACGAAAGAATTTATAAGCGTTCCGTCTGGAAGCCATTCTGGGCATGGGCATGAAGGCTCCGGCCCAATGGATGAGATTCCTCCAATCCAGAATGCGGCGAATGACCTAAACCCGATAGCCATTACGCAGGAACGCTACTCGTAATCGGGTCTGCTCCAGCAGTTGTTCCAACTGTTGCAGTCCAGGATACCGTTGCGTCATCTTCTTGGTAGACGGTAAGAGTAGTTCCAACGACTGTAAATTTATTCCGTATAAATCTAAGTGCTTCGGTAACTGTTCGCCCACTACTGGAACCACCAGCAATATTTCTACCAAGAACTGTATCTGCAACTTCCTGGGCAGCACTTAGTGCAAATGCATTGCTATCAATTGCTCCAGCCGCAAAGTGCGTGTTATCAATCACAGCGGGTTGCAACTCATGGATATCAGCAGCAATGTGTTGCGCCCCTGTGATGAACGTAGTCACATTGCTGTTCGCCGCGCGGACGATCCGACCGCCATACGTTGTGGAGCCGGTATGGCTGGACATTGTCGCATCCCATACGGCGTTCTCAATTGTGGTTGCCGCACCGGAATTGACGGTGCCGACAGTGACCGCTCCGCTGGACACGGACAATTGCGCCGTGCCGGTGCCACTTGTGATGATAGCACCAGCGGAGCCGGACGACACGTTGGGGAGAGCAGTAAGGCCTAGCCGGACTGCGTCGAGGAGGTCTGCCAGAGTGAATTGAAACTCCGCATAGACGGTCGCGACGCCTGTAGCCTGCACGGATACGATCAATTGGGTTGAGTTCGCAACGTTGAACCGAGCATCGGCAATCTGGATTTCGTACACGCCCGGGAAGTTGGTTGCGTCAATTTCCCTGAATCGGCATTTGGTCGGGGTAGGAGCAGCGTATGTGCCGATTGTTCCGACTGTTTCAATCGTCGTGAGGGCGGCTGTATAGGTTGTCGCGGTTGCCTCCACGTCCGCAATTGTTGAAATGATCAGTCCGGCTGAATTGTAGGCAAGGCCAGTCTTGCCAGCTCCGCTTGGCGAAGTCGCGTCCTGCAAAAACATCCTGATGATGTTGGACGTGCCGCCACGACGTAGGAGTATTTTGCTCACATCAACCTCGCATCCCGCCGGTCATACCGGCGTACGTAACGCCACCAGATGTCGTGTCCTGTATCATCAGTTGCCAGTTCATCGACAATAGCGAATTCGTTCCCCATGTTCCACCGTTGGCACGGCTTGCCTGCACGTATTCGGCATCTGTCACCGCACTCCAGTCTCCTGCCGCAAATACCACTGTTTGGACGTACCGTTGGTCGACCGTATTTGTCGCGTGCATTGCAACGATATATCGGCTACCGTACGACAACGTAGGCAGCGTTGATTCGTCGAAAAAAAATTGATACGTCGTTTCTAGGTTGCTTGTTGGAATCATTACTTCGTTTGAATTGAACGATCGTTGTGCAAGCAAATTCGATGCCGCGTCGTAGAGGTTCAAATTGAACGTTGCGTTGCTTCCTGAACCCGAAATGAAACGGTGCGTCGCGTTGATGCCGACCAACGTAAATGTTTTCCCCCACGTCGCTGGAAGAGTGAATTGTATGCCCAGTTCGTTATTGGTGGAATTCACGTTCCAAGTGCCAGAAAGACCCGGGGTAAACGGAGTCCCATATGTTTTTGTGGACGACCTATATCCATACGTCACGTAGCCGCGTGTACTGATTTTTGCCGTCGTGCCGGTCGTGTTCGCAAAAGCGTACGGAAGGTTGTTGTACGGGTAAGCGTTTGTCCTGCCCCACGAAATGCTGATGGAATTCGACGCATTCCATGTGCCACTGAGGGGCTGGATCACGATACATATCGTTTGCCCGCGATATACGTTTTGCGTCGTCCCGAGTGTAAATGTCCGTATACCGCCAGCGCCCACAGTCGACATATCGGTGTCGACGTAAGACTGCCAAACGCCATCATTGAGACCGGTAGTCGCGTCGCATCCCTGAAAACCGATCCTGGCCATTCCCGGCGATCCAGTTTTCTGATAGAGAAAAATCAAAACGGATACAACCGTTGCATCCTCCTCCGGCATGAACGCCCAGCCGACTAGATCGCTCGTTGAATCCTCGAGCGATGTAGCATATGTGACGTTCGTGCCCATACCGATCAGTGGCGGTATCCACATAGATTGAGGCATCGCGTCAACCTCTCATGCCGCCGGTCATGCCTGGATACCCGACACCGCCGCCACTCGTATCGCGTATCATCAATTGCCACGACGGGATCAAATTGGCATTAACCTGCCACACGCCAGAGTCTTTCCGCTGAATCATACTCATAGTGGATCGCAAAAACGCCGTCTGGTCTTGCAGGATTGTCACGCACGTGAAGGCCATGCTCATGTTTGCCACGCTCAATGCTTTCAGACCGACTATATACTGCGTTCCGTAAGACAACGTAGGCAGCGCGGAATCGGTAAATAGGATTTGGTATGTACCATCCTGCCCCAGATTTACGGCCTGATCGGAATCAAAAGAGCGTGTAGTAATTAGGTTTGAGTTGGAATCATAGAGGTTTAGCGAAAACGTACCTCCAGCATCGAGTAGCAAGTTGGCATTGATCCCCAGCAGTGTGAATTGCTTGCCACGTGTAGACGGCAGCGTAAACCGGTTTCCATATTCGTTTGGATTCGTATTGACGTTTCTAGCGCCGCTTCCGATGTAGAACATCGGGGTTCCATACGATTTCGTTGCCGACCTATATCCCCAGAACAAATGTTGGTTGGTTGTTACTTTTGCCGTTGTGCCAGTCGTGTTGGTGAATGCGTATGGCAAACCAGACCACGGATATGAGTTGCCACGCCCGTACCAGACGGCGATGCTATTCGTCGAATTCCACGTTCCGCTTATCGGCTGTATTACGATGCAGTACAATTGCCCGCGTGTGACATTTTGAGTCGTCGAAAGCGTGAATGTGTTGTACCCGCCTGCCGTTATGGATGTTCCGGCGACGTCGACATACGATTGCCACACACCGTCGTTGAGCCCCGTCGAAGCGTTGACTCCTTGGAACCCGGCGCGTACCGTTCCCGGCGTTCCGGTCTTTGTGACAATATAGAACAACACCGAAACAACGGTGGCGTCCTCCTCGGCTTGGAATGCAAAGCCGACAAGGTCCGTTGTTGCGTCCTCGATCGACGACAATTGAGTAGGTCCTTGCGTCATCGGGTCGTATGGCGGGTCGAAATATACCGTGGCCATTTACTGTATCCTGACGATGTTTCCGGCGTTGTTCGTGATGTCGTACGTC
>Ga0208783_10000062_pt1 | contig 59926 bp, 69 predicted proteins | sample DEB19_08_DNA_2_FD_184529 | JGI IMG/M metagenome (GOLD analysis project Ga0208783, IMG submission 184529) | Aqueous microbial communities from the Delaware River and Bay under freshwater to marine salinity gradient to study organic matter... | ecosystem: Environmental > Aquatic > Marine >... | reverse complement strand
GGAGGCGACACGTTGGGCGACCAACAGGCCAAGGGTGATGGGGAGGGGCAGAGTCAGAGCGAGCGCAGTGGCAGTAGTGGTGCGCATGGCGCGACCAATGCGCAAGCAAGCGATGCGACGCAGGTTACCTCGGAGTCACGCTCGATTGACCCCAACCTTGATGAAAGTGTTGTCGAGTTGATGACCGATGGCATCGAGACAAGCAAGGAGTATCGTCCCTACACAAGATCGTTCGATGTGTGGACGAGCAAGCGTAGCGGTCGTCTCTCTGACTACATGCGTGTCAATGATGGCGCTCGCCTGTATGCGCAGGAGAAAGCCAAGGTTGTCGGCTCGTTGGCAACGATGCGTCGCAAGTTGGAGCGTGCACTGATTGCCAAGGACACCCGCCAGTATGAGCAGAGTCGTAGTGGCAAGCTCGATGTGCGTCGCCGTGGCGTTGGCATCATGAGTGGCAACGATCTGATCTTCAAGCGCAAGTCCGATGGCGATGACCTCAATGCCGCTGTCACGATCTTGATCGACCTGTCAGGCTCAATGGATGGCGACAAGGTTCATGTCGCAGGGCAATCGACCATTGCGTTGTGTGAGGCTTTCGCTTCGACCGGCGTTCCGCTGGAGGTGCTGGGTCACTTTACTCATGGTCTTCCACACGAGATGCGTGTGCAGATCGCTCGTGAGTTGGACGAGTTTGTGCAAGACGCTGACGGCAACTATGTGATCGGTGAAGATGGCAATCGTGTTCGCAACACGAAGACGCATCGCTATGACCGCACTGATGCAGTTACCATGACTGTGTTCAAGTCATTCGATGAGCCGATGACTCAAGCGCGTAGTGCGTTGGGCTTGATTCCGCACATGACAAGCGGCGCGAATGCTGATGCCGATGCAATCATGTATGCGGCTACTCGCTTGCTTGAGCAGAAGAATGATCGTCGCATCATGCTTGTGATGGCTGATGGTTATCCGGCATGGCACTCGAGCGGTGGCAAGAAAGCCAACTATCGTCGCACTCGTGATGCTGTGCAGTGGGCAGAGAGCAAGGGCATCAAGTGTGTTGGCATTGGCATTCAGAGCGATGCAGTTCAGCAGTTCTTTCCTCGCAACGTCGTGCTTCAAAGCGTCGACCAGTTGGGCAAGACTGTGCTTGATCAGGTTGCTCGACTCGTCTTGGGCGAGCGGTTCCGTGTGGACAACAAGGACTTGATCTCGTCTGACAAGGATCGCGCTCGTGCAATGGCAAGGTAAGAAGAGGAAGGCGGGCGTTCCCAAGATACCAAGTGTGTGGTTTGGACTGTTGCCCGGACAGTCGCTTGCGTTTTGGATCGGGGTTTCCAAAAGAGCCAAGACGAGACGCATTCGTAAGCATGACTACACGAAGATCAAACAACTAGCGAAGGAGATTGCGTATGGTGGATAAAAGCAAGTGGAGAAAGCCACTGTTTCTTGTGGCACTCGAGGACTACCTGTTGAAGGGGGCTAACAGTGACCCATCGTTTGCGATGCGGGTGATTGTGCGAGACCCAATCATCGAGCGCGTAGACGGATGTAATACAAAGTATGTTCCCGAAATCGAGGGTGTGATGGCGATGCACTGGCTTGCAGAAGATGTTGTGTCGTTTGTCACGCATGACGGCAATGTAACCATGAAGGCTGACGAAGTTGTCGGCTATTACTCATAAGGAGAAAGCAATGGACATTGACAAGATGGCTGACCAAGAGCTTGAGAAACTTGGTGTGAAGAAGAAGGAAGAACCGAAACCCCTGCGTTCGTCTTGGGGTGCGAGTGGATTCGATGACTTGGAGAGTGACGTGCTCGACTCGTCTTCGTATTCGAGCAATCGGTACAAGAATGGTGGATGGAAAGACCCCAACTACTGGAGCAAGAAGAGCAAGAGTTCGCCTCGCCAAGGTGATCTTTGGAGTCGTGGCACTGCGCCAGCCGAGAAGCTGGAGACGATCTGCCGTCGTGAGTTCAACACGACTGTGTCTGCCGGTGAGGCGCTGATCGGTCACGTTGGTCTCGACAAGATCGTGACCGAGTTGCGCACCGAGTTCATGCGTTCGCTCGACAAGAGCAAGGTGTTGGTCATTGATGGTAGGCCCGGTAACGATGCGCTGTACATGGCGATTGAGGAGATCATCACGAAGCACTGCATCTACATGACTGACGACGCTGAGTATCTGAGCATTGGTGTGGAGGACAAGTGATGAGGAAGAAGCAGATCGCAAACATCGTGCACCTGAATGACGAGCAACGCATGAGGGAAGCCGCTGAGTATCTTGGTGAGAATGTCATGAAGATGTTCAAGGCAATCCTCATGAAGCATGACCGCGCTGTGATTGAGGCGGGCTTTGAGGCTGTGATGGCGGAGCGGGAACGATGCGCCAGCATCGTGGAACGCATGGGCATGGACGGCTATGGGACTTTGTATATCGCACAACAGTTGAGGAGTGGTGATGACTATCAAGATCAAAACACAGCACTGTGAGGATTGTTGGCACGGCAAGTGGGACGTGCCGACCAGTGACTTGGTTTGTGAGAAAGGACACAAGCCAAGGTTCTTTCGCATGAAGTCGCCGCTAGACCAGACGTTTGGGTTCAAGCGTAGGTGTGGTGACTTCGTCGACAAGATGGTGGCGAGACACTTTGAGAAGGAGAAGTGAGATGGCTACGAGATGGGAGAAGGAGCAAGACAGAGCCAAGGTCGCGGCATACGAGGAGTGGAAAAAGAAGCGTGATGCTGAGACGAAGGCAAGTGTATCTACTGAAGAGACTTCTTCAGTAGATACAAAGAATGGTGGCACGATCAAGTTGGGAGGTCAGACTCATGAGGTGGATGCAGAAGACTGCTTCATTTGGCTGAAGAACAACGCCGATCATGAGAAGCCACATCAGGTGATCTGTGCCATGCCGGAGCCGAAGGACGGTGTGCTTGTGATACGCAAGCCGTTCTTGATTGCATGGGGCTTGTACCACTTGCTGAGTGACGAGGAGTGGACGAACAAGTTGATTGAGAGAACGAAGGTGAAACTGGAAGCGCAACTCAAACCTATTACCAAGGAGTGAATCATGGACATCGTTCAAGCTGTGGGAAACCTGATCGCAGGTGCTGATGACAAGACTGTGCGCACGTTGGCGCAGGTTGTCGTTGATCGTTACTCGAAGCTGATGGGTGAGGCTTACATCCTTGCGCCAGCATCGCAGACCTTTACGCAGACCCCTTCCGGGTCTGCCCCCGCCAAGGCTGGTGGTGGTGTGAAGAAGAGCAAGCGGTGGTCTCGTCTCATCACAGGATGCGACTACACGAAGCGGGCCAACGGGTATGCGGTCAAGGGTGGGTTTGCCAACCGTGATCTGAGCCAGCATGCCGAGGGCAGTCTCGTCTTGATGGTCGTGCCTGACATCGGGATGATGTTGGGGACGGTGTGCAAGGGCGAGGAATGGGTCTACCAGTATCCGAGTGGACAGACGGGAAGCGTCGAGAACTTCAAGGGCATCATGCCTCTGTTCAATGAGGGCGATTGGGCTGGCATCGTTGATCGGTGCAAGGCGATGGGTGTCCCACAAAGTTGACAAAGGGATGAGGGTGTCACATAATTGGGACACCGACGTTACGGTTACGTTAAATGAAGGAGGTGGCTATGCCGCTCAAAATTGTGAGGAAGAGTGGGCGACTGTGGGTGATGGGTCGCATGCTCGGAGTACAGGTCAGACGCTCTACCCAGTTGCCAGTGGGGTACGAGAGAGAGGCCGAGAAGATGAGGCTCGACATCGAGCGAGACATCATCGAAGGCAAGTTCAACACCAAGAAGCATTCGTTCAAGGAGGCGGTCGATTCGTACCTCGCTTGGAAGCGGATGGAGAAGTCCGACATCAGGACGATTGGTGCACATTGCGACATGTTCGTGTCGCTGTTCAAGGATGTGGCGGTGGAAGACATTACCGCAGACATCGTTCAGACGAAGACCACCGAGGCTTGGAAGACGCTCAAGGCGGGTAGCGTGAGGCGCTACTTGAACACCATGAGTGCGGTGCTCAACCATGCCAGTGATCGGTGGGGGTTCAAGGTTCCCAAGTTGAAGAAGCCCGTGGTGGATGACGCACGGGACGCGCACTTCAGTGCGGAGGAAGCCAACCTGTTCTTGGAGTGGGTGGAGCGCAACCATCGGCACTACTTGGCGCACTTCACGGTGCTCATTGATTGCGGGGTTCGGCTCAACGAGTTGTTGCGGTTGACGAGACGCGACTTCAAGGAGGGCGTGCTGCGGATGCAGCGACGCACGACTGGCAACGGGAAGACTGAGACGAGAGTGATACCTCTGACCAACGGCGTCCTGCTGGCAGTCAAAGATTTCCCTGCGTTCGGGCCAGCGTTCTTGAAGCCAAGTGGCGAGGCGTGGAGGACGAGCGCCGATGCGTCGAGCTACTTGGGCAAGGTGCTGAAGGAGGGGTGCGCTGAGTTGGGGCTACCGGCGTTGAGGGTGCACGACTTGCGGCACACGTTTGCGTACTTGGTGGCGCAAGCGGGTGCAGATGTGGCTGACCTTCAGACGCTGTTGGGGCATGAGGACATCAGTCAGACCATGAGGTATCGGGGCTTTGTGTTGAGTCGAGCGAAGCAGTTCGTGACTGCGGCGCGAGACAGTAGCGATGGGGAGACACGAGCATGCAAATGAGACAGGGACGTCAAGGTGATTTGGGTGTGCAAGCATTGAAGTGCGCGAGGGGTTTTAGGTTTTTCCTCTACGCGCAGTCTCCTTCTTGGTTTGGGTGGGGGTCACAAGCCTCCACCCTTTTTTTAGGGGACTGCGATGAACCTCGTTGACAAAGTAATCCGGTACATGCGCCAGCATACCGAAGCCGACAAGAATTGTTCGGAAGAATTCTGGGTCACAGGCACAGCACTCGAAGCAGTGTCTGGTGTGAGCCGCAAGACGATCTCAAGGTGGAAGACGACGAACGACCCGACGCTCTCCAACTTTGTGGCTGTCGTCGAATCATTGGGCGGGAGAGTGTTGGTTGAACTTCCCGAGCCGACAAAAACAAGCTGTCATAGATGTGGTCGTGAGACTGCGACGCTTGTGCGTAATGACCACAAGTTTTGTGGAAGGTGCGCATCACGAAAGGAGTAATCATGATGTTGACAGAAGCGATCATTTGTTTGGCGACTGCGGTCTACTTTGAGGCGAGAGGTGAGCCGCTCGTGGGGCAGGTTGCAGTAGCCAAGGTGGTGATGAATCGAGTCAAGGACGATAGGCATCCCAAGACGGTTTGTGATGTTGTTCGTTTCAGGGTGAAGACGACGTGTGCGTTCTCGTTCATGTGCGAGAAAGACAGGCTTGTTGTGAATGACATGAATGCTTGGAGAAGTTCGGTGAACATCGCAAGCCTTGTGTTCAATGGCAAGCTGACCGACCCAACGAATGGTGCGACACACTTCCATGCGAAGACGGTGCAACCAAAGTGGGGCAACGTGCAGGTGACTGCGAAGATAGGCAACCACATTTTTTACAGGAGCGAACAATGAACGTGTTCTACTTGGATGAAGACCCGAGAGCGGCGGCGCACATGCACTGCGACAAGCATGTGTACAAGATGATCTTGGAGTATGCGCAGTTGATGATGGCGGCTTGGTACAAAGAGGCAGAGAAAGACCCGATGGTCGTGCAGTACATCACGGACAACGAGTTTTGGAAGCCGTCACACTTGCATCATCCTGCGACCAAGTGGGTGCAGACAGGGATCATTCCGTATGCTTGGGTGTTCTCGTGCTGGGAAGAATTGTTGTTGATCTATGCGGGTAAGACGGGGAAGTTCCATGCGGCGATGAAGTACCACGACTCGTTGATGTTGTGTCCGCCGAGCATTAGTGAGCAGATGGAGTGGGTTGAGCCACCGCTGTGCATGCCCGATAGCTACAAGTATGGGAGTGCGGTTGATGCGTACCGCAGGTACTACTGCATTGAGAAGGCTGGGTTTGCGAAGTGGGTTGGCAGGCAGACACCGGCTTGGTTCAGTGGGCCGACATCAGCGGTGCACTGACTACCAACTTCCTTTTTGGGTGAGCATGTAGGCGATGAAGTAGTAGAGCGCCATGCTCGCTGAGACGCCAATGATGATGGCGAGAGTCCACTCAACGAGTGTGTCGACGAGGTCTTGACGACGCTTGAGTTGATCGCGAACCATCTTCTCACGGCTCGACTTGATGTCGCGACGGAGTTGTTGGAATTCTTGGTAGCCCGACATGCCGAGGTGACCGAGTTCGCCCCATGTGAACATGTGGTAAATCTCTTTTTCCATGTCGGCGAGTTTTTGTTTGGCAGCCATCTTGTCGAAAGCCTCTTTCGTCTCAGAGGTGTCGAACTTGATGGGCTTCCAGATGCTGGGCTTGGTGTCTTTGCCGAGCCAATGATTGAGATCGTCGACAGCTTCTGCCCACTTGGTGAGTTGCTTAAAGACGTCTTCGACTTCGCGCCCCGTCTTGACAACGGCCTTCACGCCATTGAAGGCGGCATTGAGCGCTGAGAATGCGGCGATCAGTTCTACCACTAGGCTTGCTCCTTGATGAGCCTAGTTTGCGAGCGCAGTAGATAGTTCGTCGTCCTCGTTTTTATAAGACAAACGGGCCACGCGAGAGCGTGACCCGACAAAACGTCAGCGCTTTTTCTTGGGCGCTGGTTTCTTTTCCGACATCTTTTCCGAGCGCTCCTTGCGAGGCGACTCGGCTTTCTCGTGCTTCTTCATTGCGGTGGTGGACTTGTAGGTCTCCTTGCCGCCGTATTCCTTTTTCATTTGAGCTTTCCTTTCACGGGCTTCTTGGTGGGACGTTTGGTGACCACGGGGATCACCTTCTCTTTGATGACCGCGACCTTGACGACCGCCTTCACCACATTGGCGGCGCAACCAAGCGACGCGCAAATGTTCGGGGACTTACAGCTTGAGCAGAGTGCATTCATGGGCTTCACCATTTAACTTTGTTTGACCAGTAGCGGGCACTGAAGATGTCAGGGCTTGAGTCTTGTGCGTTGTGGCGGGCGTAGTAGGACTTGCGTCGAGCCTTGTCCTTTGCGGACTTGGGGTTCTTGCCTGCGCCGGTAACGCCTTGCTGACCAAAGCGCACAATTTTCTCTTTGCCATCTTTGCATGCCTTGACGACGTGAGACTTCGTCTTATGACCCGGAGTCTTCTGTGGTTTGTTGCAAGCCATCTTCGACTTGCTTGCTGGTTTCGTTGCCATGTTGTTTCTCCTCAATGCGGAAGCCGACCTGCGAAAGCAGGGCGGCGTATAGGTCAAGCCAATCATCGAGACGCATGACCACGAGGCTGTCGCCTGTCGCAACTCTGCTACGTCTCGATATTACAACGGGTTTCTCTGGTGCGCGTTTGCCACGGATGCCAGTCTCGGCCTGCTCCATGGCGGCATAGGGTTGGAATTTTTCTGTTCGCTTGGCTTCGACCCAGACTTCTGGGGTTCCAATGAGGTCGGCGCTGCCGCCGCCTGAGACGAACTGTCGACCGCCGCCTGAGAGGGGAGCGCGGTAGACCTGCTCTCGACCGCCGAAGAGTCGATCATTCATGTAGTGGGCAATCTCGCGCTCGTAAGCGTCGCCTTTTGCTTTTGCGCCTTTCGGGCTTAGTCCCATAAACGGTACTCCGTGTCATCGTCGTCAAGTGTAGAGCGGCATTTGTCGCAGAAATATTGCCACTTAGGACGAGGTCGGTCGTCCTTACACTTCATGCACGGGCGAACCCATACGTTCTTCTTGTTCGAGCGCGTCATTGAGACGGCATACTTTGCCCCCTCGAACTCCGCCAGACCCTCTCTTTGTAATATTCGTTTCAGCGTGTCGACGCACACCCCAAGTGACGTCGCCATGCTTGTGTAATGTTCACCGTTCTCGACGGCCTGCCGGAGGAACGCTCTCTCCATCTGAGAGAGAACCCTCGGCTTTGTCATTCACGACTCCTTTCCTCAACCCCATTCCGACCCCGCAACTGACGCAATACTTGCCGCCCGCAGTGCCGGTGAGAAAGGTGCGGATATTCCTTGCACACCGTAGGCACTTGAACCACTTAAACTTTTGTCCAGCTTGTGTCGCATTCTGCTCTTGACAAGATTCTTTCACGCTCGCTACCATCCCTATTAAGAACTAACACACTGATAGAAACCACCCTTCGGGTGGTTTTTCAGTAATAAGTGTAGTAGTTCTTTTAGGGCTTGACCTCCTTGGACACGAAAGCCTCGACATCACGGTAGACCTGTTGCCTCGCCACGTTGTCCGTCACCGCCTCCTTCCATCCCGCATAACGCATCTCGGTCTCGCACCGCTCAAGCAAGTCGAGCGCGTCACTCATGTCATTTGCCAAGTCCCAGTCAGGGTTGAACTCGTTCTCACCTTCAGGATCGAAGCGCTCTGGGTACGTCTCGATGTACTCCTTGACCGCCTCTGCCATTGGCGCGGCGTTGGATGTTGAGCCAACCGGCATTACGCCGGGGCGGGTTGTCAGCCACCCGGCGAAGTCATAAATGTCTTGCTGTCTCATTTCTGCCACCCCCTCATAAGTCGAGCGATCAGTTGGTGTTCTGCGCCAACGACCAGTTCATGATGCGTGTCGCCCAGCTTGGCAGCCGTCTCGCAGAAGTCGGCGACCAGCAGATGAAGTACCTCGTGAAGCGCCAGCCTCTCGACGTCGTCCTCTATTCCGAAGTCGGCTTCGCACTGCTCGGTCAGTCGGATCGAAGCGTTCTTTGAGACGGAGTTGTACTGCGTCTGAGCCACCACGTTCCCGCCAATCTGCTCGTGAACAATCATGAGGTTCCACTCGACCAAGCCGAAGAGCGCAACGAGTTCCTCGACGGACTCCTTGAACAGCTTGAAGTCGCACTCATCAAAACGAAATGTCTTCATCAGACCTCCAACCTGTCTCGGATTTGGCACATCCTTGTGATGAGCATGTCGATTTGCATGTTGCTCTCCCTCAAGCTGAGTACCAACATGGAGTTCCCGCGCACATCCTTCGACACCCTGCCAGTAGCTGGCACTTCGTTCTGAGACATGATGGGTCGCAGACGCATCTCCACCTGAGACACCATTTCTTCGAGAGTGGAAATACGGTTTCTGAGACCACCAAGTTCGTCTTCAGTTGCCGACTCTTGTCTTGGGACTTCAGGCCCAAGCCCAAGCGTAGGGTTCAGAGTCGAGCCGAGTTGAGCGCCAATGCCCATGTGTGATTGACCGATGTTCATGAGTTCTCCTTTATGCCCAGCCATCTACGAACTTCGTAGGCCGGGACTTTCATACGCATTGAAATCTCCACGGGTGTGGAGCCTTGGGTGTGGAGCAGGTGCATGGCCTGCTGCTTCTTGGATTTGGTTGAGACGATGAACTTCTCGCTGCTGCCCAACTTTTCGGCCCAGCCGATGTAGTGGGTGTCGTGAAGCTCAGTCTGCTGCCGGACTTTTCCGTAGGTGATTTGTGTCACCATGGTGAGACGGGTGTCGTCACCAGCTTGCTTTTCGAGGTATCCCCATGGGGTGAACTCGCGTCCGTCTATCGCATACACGGATAGGTCGCCGTCCCACAGACCGGCCTTTGACTTGGCGTCGTTCTTCTCGCGGAAGACCTGAGTGACAAAAACCTGCGTGTCGATGTCGGTCAACTGCGCGGTCGAGCCAGCCTCGCGCCCCAGCCCAGCTTCGCCCGGTTTGTTGCGGTGGTGCACCATGACCACGCTGGCTTGGTATCGGTTGCGGATTGCCTTGGCGACATGATTGACCTTCGCCCACTCACTTGCTGATGCTTCTTCGAGACCACGGAATGCGTTGCGGATGGTGTCGATCACAACAATGTCGGGCTGAACCACGTCGAGCCACTGACCAAGCATGCGAAAACCGCTCTCCTCCATCAGGTTCATCTCGCCGCCATCCTCTGGTGCAATCAAGGTGGGAGACCAGATACCAAGGTGGTGGCCCGTGTCGCCAAACATCTTGTTGAACTCTTTGAGACGACGCAGCACCGTGCGGCGCGGGTTGTCGTAGTCCATGTAGAAAATCTTGGCTGGCTTCCCGAGTTGGTACGGGCCAAACCATTCGTGCCCAGAAGCAAGGGCGGCGAGCATGGCTGAGAGGAAGTAGGATTTGCCGTGACCGTTGTAGCCTGCGATTTGGGTGATGGTTCCGGCGGGGATGATGGGGTCTGACCAGTAGACTTCGTCCTTCATTTCCGCCAAAAGGCGGTCGACTGCGTCTGAATAGATGGGGATCAGCGATCCAGTTGCGTTTTTGGGTGACTCTTTTTTGCGTCGGCTACCGTCTTCTGCGTAATCCTCGGGGTAGTTTCTGCGATCCATCTCCTGTGCGCTGCGTAGGGTGACCTCTACTTCGCGTCGATCAAGATGCTGATCGAAGAAGTCATCCATGAAGGCTTCGCACACCACCCTCAAGTCATCGCCAACCACGCCCTGTCTGATCTTCTGTCCCGCGAATCGGACAAGCCAGTTGTTCCTGCCGTCTCCGTCGGTCATCTTGCGACCAAGGTGCGCCACCCTCTGCGCGGCTTGCTCGTAGACGCTCATGGAGTCCGCCTCTGACGCCACACGGTAGTCGGACAGGTTCAAGGCGTCGAAGCTGAACTCCCCGTCAAGCTGTGTCTCAACCTCGGTTGGCTTGCCAGCCCATACCCATTCCCCCAGATCGTCAACAGAGGTCTCGTAGCCGCAGTCGAACTCATACTGGTGCGAGACGACACCGTTCTCGTCGAGCTTGATGGATGGCGGCATGACCACATAGCCACCGTCGCCACGGAAGTCCAAGCCCTCGACCTTGGGCCAGTCTCGGGCCACGCCGCCAACCTTGTTGGCGAAGCGCTTGCCGTGCCCCGGGTGGGCAAAATAAAAGTGCTTGCCACGGGTGGTGTTCACCGTGATGGGCGAAGTCATTCCGTTCTTCTTGGCGTAATCGACAGCCGCTTGGTTGTCGCAATCCAAGACGAGCACCCCGCTGATGACTCCCGTCACCAAGGCGAGGTTGAAGACTTCCACGCGACCACCTTCCTTGGTAGGCGCTCCATTCTCAAACCAGTCGTCTACCTCTTCTTGGGTAGTCGCTTGGGTCTGGTATTTCTTCCACTCGTTGAGCGGCTTCTTGCTGGAGATCGAGAGAGGGATGACCGTCCATCCCCTCTCAATCGCCATTGATGCTGCGTCATACAGCGTTTGTTTCAGGTCTTGCTTGGTCGGCGCTGTCATTTGCTTCCTCAAAGTAATGGTTCAAGTTAAGGTCAGGGTTAGAAGCGAGGAGCTTTTCAAACTGGCGGGTGTTCATCAGGCCAGTGGCGATCATCCGGTAGGGCGCAGTGCGCGTCTTGCCGAGAATCGTCGCGACACGCCTGATCCCACCGCAATCGTCGATGAGTTTCTTGGCGTTGAAATTTCTCACGGTCTCTCCTTGTTTGCAGGGCGGTATGCCCAGCCCCAACTGTGCCAGAATTCAGACAGGTAGTCCATGACGTGTCACGTTACTGAGACACATTCTGGACAAAACTGTATGGCACACCTGTCCCGATGATGATACAGTGTCCTCACCCTTAACCATAACCATGAGGTAACCATCACTATGAGCGATTGGGATAAATTCGAGGCGGCCTCTGCCGCCGCACCAAAGACAGCGCTTGCAGATGCGCTCGTCGCAGCCAAAGAAAAACTCGACGCAGCCGAGGCGGAGTACAAGAGGCTCTGCGATGAGGCCATCAGTCGAGTGTCAGACGACTTCGGTGACCACGTCATTGACGCACCTGAAGCAATCATCACCGTGTCTCGCGGTTGCAAGTACGAATGGGATCAGAAAATTTTGACCGCCCTTTTTGAGAGTGGAGTCAAGATGCCCGACTTCGTCAAGAAACATCTCGCCGTAGACAAGCGCAAGTTCGACCGCATGTCGGAAGAAGACCGCGCACCACTTCTCCCCGCCCTCACACGCAAGCCCGGAAACGTGACTGTCAAAGTCACGAGGAAGGGCGAGGCGTGACATGGCAAACAAAAGAAAGTGGACAGACGAACAAAAGGAACAACAAAGCCAGCGCCTCAAGAGGTACTGGAGTCAGAGACAGGCTCGTGAGCATCACTCGCAAGCCATGAAAGAGCATTGGGCAGAGCGTAAAAAAAGGCGAAGCCCTGCACCCACGCTGACAAAGCAACAAAGACTCGACAACCAAGCCGCGCTTGTTGCCATCGCCAGCATCAAGGAGTTCGTGGAACGCGACGTCGGCACATCGCTGACAGTCGCGCAAGTCGCGAACATCATTTGTTCAAACTATGCAAGGAACCACAATGTTCAATCCTAAAAACACGGCGGACGATGCGACTGCCAAGCGCAAGGTCTTGCTCTACGGTCATCACGGCTGGGGCAAGACAACGCAGATGAAGTATTTCCAAGATGCCTACGGCAAGGGATTCATCATCAGCGGAGAGAGCGGCTTGTCTTCCATCCGATCAGCCAACATCGACTACCTCCCATTCACCTCGTGGGGCGGCAAGAGTGACCCAGCCAAGGATGAGTATTCGTTCATCGACATCTTCAAGTGGACACGCACCGAAGACTTCAAGAAGCGCGGCTACACATGGATTGGCATCGACTCCCTGACCGAGCTATCCGACATGTCGTTCAAGCATGCGGAAGCAGAGGCAGAAGAGGTTGCCAAACGTGCTGGCAAGAAGAACGCCGATGGCTTTGCAGTGTGGGGCAACCATGCTGCACAGTTGATCGGAGCATGTAAGGCAGTACGCGACATGGACATGCACGTCATCGTTACATGCCTCGCAAAAGAAACCACAGACGAAAACGGTGAGACGGAGTTCTGGCCCATGGTTGCTGGCAAGGCGACCATGCAACAACTACCGGGCATCTTCGATTGTGTATTCTGCGGTGTCCGTGTGACGAAAGAGGTGGACGGTAAACAGCGCGTCATGCGCTACACCATCACCGATGAAGTGCGCGGCTGGCACGGCAAGGTTCGAGATGAGAAGCGTCGTCTCAAGCCGGTCGAAACCAGCGGCAACATCGTCGAGCTTCTTCAGCGCCTTGACATGGATGACAACGAGTGGGCGCGTATTTCTCAATCAACCCAGTCCAAGGAGGACTAAATCATGGCATTCAGTTTCAAAGACCTCAACCTGTCTGGCGTAGAAGCAGCAAGCGCTGGCTCAGTTCTCAAGCCCGGTCGTCATGTTGTGACCGTGGCAGAAGCACAGATCAAGACGAGCCGTTCCAACGGCGCGATCTTGGAGTTGAAGTTGACCAATCAAGAGGGCGCAATTCGCCACTGGATCAATGTGCATGTACCAAACTCCGAGCAAGCAACACGCATTGGTCGCGAGCAACTCAAGGCATTGCTTGTGCACGGCGGTCACCCGAACCCCGATAACCCGGGCGGCGTGGAAAAGATTCGTGGTCTGACAGTTGGTGTGAGCGTTGGCTCAGACACATACACCGACAAGGATGGCAACGAGCGCACCGGAAGCAAGGTCAAGGGCTTCTTTGACCCATCGGAGGTCACCGGCAAGTCGAGCAAGCAAGCACCATCGTCTTCGCAAGGCGGCGGCGATGGGTTTGACGACATGAAGGACGACATCCCATTTTGATGACAGCACAAAAGGGGGGTGCTTCACCCCCCTTTTTTTAGGAACGAGATATGTTGAACGTCAGACAACTTGTGGATCAAGCCTATGAACGAGAGCAACGAAAAGAAAAACCCAGAACCTACATCGGTGCGTCGGCGGTCGGTGGTTCGTGCGAAGCCGCTATCGCTTACGGTTTTCGGGGCTACCCAGACACAGCCCCAGAACCAAGGCTCAAGCGAATCTTCCGAGACGGACACCGAATCGAAGAAACAGTTGTCTACGACCTCAAGAAAGCCGGACTCCATGTAATGGAGGTTGACCCAATGACTGGAGAACAGTGGACGTTCTCGTCTTACGAAGGCCACGCCATTGGGCATGCAGATGGATTGATTGAGTGCGACGGAGACACGATCCTTCTTGAGATCAAGTCGATGAACGACTCGAAGTTCAAGGAGTGCGAGAAGTCTGGCGTCAAGTTTTCGCATCGCCACTACTACGGACAGATTCAGTTCATGCTCGGCATGGCAAAGATCGAGAAGTGCTTGTTTGTGGCCTACAACAAAAACAATTCGGACTACCTATCAGAAGAGGTTTTGTTTGATGAGTTTGAATACGAGAACCTCAAGTCAAGAGTTGAGACGATCCTTTCCGGGAGAGCCAGAAAGGTGAGTCAAGACGAAGCTGACTGGAGATGTCGAGGGTGCTTCAAGTTTGATGCTTGCTGGAAAGGCAAAGAGCCTGAAGTGAAATCTAAACGAACATGCGCAAACGCAAAGCCGTCAAAGCACGGAGAGTGGGTGTGCGATAAGGGATGTCAAGAATCATGTACCAACTGGACGAGATACGAACCACTGGCAAAGGATTCTTCTATCTAGCATCCCCGTATTCGCTTGACGGGGTCGCTACTGAAGAAGCCAAAGAACGTCGATTTGCGTCGGCGGTGAAGTGCCAAGCCTATTTGATGGAGAGCGGCGTTGATGTTTACTCTCCGATTGCGCACTGGCACGAGGCTCAAAAGACGATGAAGAAGCACGACACCAAATGGTGGCTTGCCAAGTGCCTGCCATTCTTGCGTGACTCAGAAGGTCTGATTGTTCTGATGTTGCCACTATGGGAAGTCAGTGCTGGTGTGAAGTGGGAAATTGAATTCGCGCAAGCAAATGGAATGTCGATCTCGTACCTTCCAGACAATGTGTGGGAGGAGTCAAAGTGAACGAACGAAAGAGAGTAGACCTTGTTCTTGAGGTCGTTGAACTTGAGCACGAAATTGACAGCGTGAAAGAGCGCATTCGAGACATCGAGTGGCGCATCGACCGTGGTGACACAACCGTCTCACACGATCATCGTCAGAAGGCGATTGATAAACACAGATGGCTGAGTCGTGAATTGGCTGAAAAACGTAAGGAGTTAATCAAATGCGAGTCATCGGTTTAACAGGCCCAATGGGCTGCGGCAAATCAACTGTTGCTGCACATCTTGAGACGAAGGGGTACACCAGAATCAAGATGGCTGGCGTATTGAAAGAGATGATGCGAGCCATGGGCCTTGGCTACGAGCACATCGAGGGGAGCCTAAAAGAGGTTCCGTCTCCCTTGTTGTGTGGCAAGACTCCGCGCTTCGCCATGCAAACCATCGGAACCGAGTGGGGCAGGAACACTATTGGAGAAAACCTTTGGTGCAACATCTGGGTTGCTCAAGCTCTTCAGGCTTTGCGAACGCACTCGTTCGGAGTTGTGTGCGACGACATCAGGTTCCCGAATGAAGCTGACGCGCTCAAGTCTGTGGGCGGCGTACTCATTGAGGTCGTTCGCCCCGGTCATGAAAAAAGCGCGTCTCACGAATCGGAAACCTTTGACGTAGTCCCAGAGATCAAACTGCTTAATGACCGCTCAATCGAGCATCTCATTTTTTCTGTTGACGCTTTGCTGGGCGTGATGCCTTCGGCTCAACCGAGTCTTTTTTCGCAGGATGACGACGGGGTTTCTGGTCACCCTGTGTAGAATCATTGGCATCAGTTGCCACTGAGTTCGGCGTCCCAACGGACGCCGTTTTTTTTGCCTCGTCTCCGCCGAATGCAGCAAGTCGTTTTCCCCATGAGTACATGGAGAAAGCTCGGCGCACATCGTTCCAGAACTTCACAATGTATGCAGTCATGATTGACCAGTACATCATTTGAGTCCCCTTTCCATAGCGTTTTGCATGGCCTCTGTCTTCTTGTCAGAGCCAGCGCTGGAGCCGAAGTAGTAGCTAACAACTTGGTCTGCTTTGGCGCTGACGTAGCCGATCAGCGTGCCGACAATGCCGGACATCACTGGGTCTTTGAGACCCTCGACCAATCCCGCAAGAACCATATACACCGATGTCAGGAAGCCGCCAATGATGAGCGCAGCAAGAATGCGAGGAGTCCAGTCTTTGATCGCAGCTTCTCTGTCTCGGGCTGACTTTCTGTCATCCATCTCGATACGCTTGATGTCAACCTCAAGCTCTCGCATCTTGACCTCAAAGTCGAGGTTGGCTTTCTTCAATAGCAAGAGTTGGTCTGGCGTTGCACCAGCAACTGCTGCCGCAATTTTCGACTCGTCTGCTGCCTCGTCTCCGAGAAGGATGGTTGCAATCGTCTTGGCTGCAATGCCACCCATAGGGCCGCCGAGCGCGGCCCCCAGTGTTGGAGCAACTGCTCCGAGAATTCCTTTTGCTGCTCCCCATAGGTCTGCCATGATCTTCTCCTTATGAAAGTTCAAAGTGCGGTGCGTCAATGAATGGACGCTTGTTTGATTTGCGGCAGAAGTCGATGTAGTACATCATCGCCTCCTCCATCGTTCCCCTCCACATGCGGATGTCAGGAACATTCCACGCAGCGCCCCATCTGATTGCCACGTTCTTTTCGATTGCAGCCTGCTTCATCGCATCTGCGATGTCGTCGTAGAGGTTGTGCTCCCAACTGAGACGACCATCAATGTAGGCAGCCAAGTCCACTGCCTTGCCGGTGATGTGCTTCGAGTTCATAGTCTGACTTGCGCCAGACTCGACGAGTTTCTTTTGCTCTTCCGGCGTTCTCAATCCCTGCGTCACACCAAAGTCGATCTTTGTGTACTCAATCGCCAGCTTGACGACATCGACAAGGTTCTTGTCGACGCCCTCAAGCCTTTGCTTGCTTCGTTCAGATAGTGCGAACATGGCTGCTCCTTACTTGAATGGATCACCGCCGAATGGGTCTTTGCTTCCACCGAACGGATCGTTGGACATACCGTCAAAGTACGCTTTCTTCTTGCCGCCCTTGCTTGGTTGACCCATCAGGTCTGCGGCTGACTCTCGGAAGTCTCGGCTTCCACCAAGAACAGGGATGCGCGACGCAACCACTCGTGCGGCCTCGCGCTTCTGACCATTGGTGTCTGCGCCAGCAATCATGTCTTGCACGCCGCCAGCGACCTTGAAGCCACCGTAGGCAACATCGTAAGACGGGCCGAGGATTGTGCCCATCATGCGGTTGAAGCCGTAGTTGCCGTTGTCGATCTGAGCGGCTGAGTTGAAGAACAGTTCGCCAACAAAGCCAAGGCCACCCATCGCCATCAAGCCCTCAACATACCAAGCGACCGCTTCGTACTTGTCCTTGATGTCTTCCTTGTCGACCAAGCCAAAGCCGACAGCAGCCTTGCCGACAACCGTCTTGTCGAGTGAGCGTGCACGCAGTTCTGGGCTGCGCTCGTCTTGACCGCCACGAGACTGAACAATGTCTTTGACGGCTAGAGCGGAAGCGCCGAGAGCAGAGCCTGCCGTCAGCATGTAGATCAGCGGCTTGGCATTGCCTTGCTTGGCTTCGTCCATGACGTAGCTGGTGAGACGACCCATCATTACTGGGTACGACTTCAACTGGTAGACCATTGCACCCCAAGGAGTTTGTGCCCACAACGGAACATCGTTGGGGTCAGGGGTGAAGATCGCTTCGTTCGTGAACTTCATGACGGCGTAGCGCACTTGCGGGTTTTGCGCATAGGTGCGGATGTCGTCAACGCGAGGAGCACTCGGGCTTGCAAAGTTGATGTGACCGTCTGGCAGGTCTCGACCAGCCATGCCGTAGCGCTCCAAGAAGCGAACGGCTGTCTTGTAGCGTGCGCTGTCTACCGCGCCATTGTTGGCGTACTTGCGAGCAATCTCGATCTCAGACTTGAGGGCGTTGAAGCCAACCAGTGCTGCCACCTCACGCTGCATGTTCGTCCAAGGAGTTAGCAGTGTCAGGTTGAAGAAAGAGTTGCTGAAACGCTGAGAGCCATCGCCAGCCATATTGACCATGCGGTCGTGGATCAGGTTCTCGATGCCCACGCCAATGTCGCGAGCGGCGTTTCGGTAGGAAGGCTCTGCCCTGTACCACTGGCTCATGCCCTTTGCCCACGCTTGGAAGTTGCCAGAGCGGACGAGAGGCAAGACTGCATCAGGGATAGACGACAGAGTCGTGAAGCCCAACAGAGATACGGAGTTGAATGCACGCAGCTTGCGGCTTGCTTGGTAGATCAAGCCAGTGCCGTCAGTGCCGTCGATTGGGCGCTGGTTCAGCACGTTGACCATGTTGTCCATGAAGCGCAGGTCAGAAGCCGGGACAGGCTTCTTGAAGTCAGACAAGGCGTTGACCACCGCGTCGATTCTGAGACGAAGGTTTGATGCCATCGCCTCATCCATGTTCCCGAAATCGTAGTTGCTCAGAAGCTCCATCTTGGCGCGGTGCTTCATCTGCGCAGACGATGCGTTGGTGTCGCCCAGCATGTTGGTGACCTTCTTCACCAAGTCTCTGGTCTCCTCTTCGCCCAGCTTGATTGCGGGGACGATCAGGTTCTCAACGTCAGCAGAATGGAAGTATTCGCGGCGGTTGACGAAGATGTTCTTGTTGGAGCGCAACACGTTGACGGCTGCATCAACACCCATCTCTGCAACAGCGCGGTATGCGTTGTACGCATGACCGCCAGCGCCGAACTCTTTTGCGAGTGTCAACTTGCGAGTTGTCTTGTTGTAGTAGCGGGCCAAGATTCCCTCAAGGTCATTGACCATGAAGGGGGTGAAGGCGGGCATGTCGCTTGCCTTCAAGTTGATGAACCGCTGGTAGAACGGATTCGAGAACTCGCGGTGAATGACGGAGTCAGCCGCCAAGTGACCGTCGTTGTCCAGAATCTTGTTGAAGATTTTGGTAGCCAACTCGTCTGCATCACGAGGGTCAAATGCGTCTCCATTCATGCGGTGATCTCGCATGATGTAAGAGCGCAACTCTTTCAGGAACGAATTGGGGTTCTCGCGAATTGCCTCCGCATCCCACATCTGCGGCACATAGGTGTCGGTGTAGCCGCGCATCGTTGCATCGCCGACAGGGATGCCAGCAGAACGCAGGCGCTCAAGCTCCGAGCGGAACGTGGTTTGGATGCGCTCTGCGATCATGCGCTCTTGCGGGCTGAGACGAGCCATTGCCTGACGTCCTTGGCGCATTGCATCCAAGATTCTGGTGTGCGACGCAGGCTGACGAATCTTGATGTGAGAGCCAGCGGCTCCGCCAGCAATCATTCCACCAAGACCACCAAGCACAGTTCCCACCCCGGGAAGTACGGCGCTGCCAGCGGCTGCGCCGCTCAGAGTACCGCCAACCAGAGGCATGGAGATCAAGCTCTTCTTGAACCATCGACCAACAGCATTGCCTGAATCTGGCAAAGCGCGAAGCTCAGACAGTAGCGGCTGCAAACGAGCAGAAAGGTCTGAGTTGTGACGGTCGTAGATGCTGCTTCCGGTCTGACCTTTGATTCGGTTTGCAAACCAGTGAGCGCCGAGACGACGGAGCACGGAAGAGTTTTCGCGGAGCACGTTGCCAACGGTGTTGGCGTGCACTACCTTCACGTCTTCAAGATCAAGCTCTTGCTTGCGGGTCATCTTCTTGACAACGCCTTGCAGCGCATCTGGGATGCCGAGTCGCTGAACTTCGTGACCAATGCCAACGTAGTCTTGGCTTGTGATGGTTCGGTTGAACGACTCCATCTCGTCTGCAAGACGATGAGTGATGCCCATGAGTTCGTCGCCAACCGTGCTGTTGTAGATGCCAGCACGCTCGTAATCGTATGTGTCTGCGTCGATGTGCTTGACTTGGTTGCTGTCAAACAAGACCATCGCGTCATGCTGACCAAGGCCATCAGGAGAAGGCTCGCTCACATGGTATGAGTCATAGCCAAGCTCGCGCATTGCAGATTGAAGTTTCGCTTTGGCTTCGGCAGAGTTGACAGCCAATCCATCACGAACCATTGCGCTCTCCGTCAGCATCTCGAACAGGTCGGAGCCGCTGAACTGAGACGGAGCCTTGTTCACAATATCCTTGAACGCAGAGTCGGTCATGTAGTTGTGGTTGACCAAGTAGTCACCGAGCCACATGATGTTGTTGCCTTCTCCATTGAAGGAGTAGAACACGCCATCCCTGAAGTCGAATGACTCAGCCGCATGAACAAACAGCGGCATGACCTTCGGGTTGTATTTCAGGCCGGTTGCGTTTTGCAATGTAGACCATAGCGCGTGCTCTTCGGCGATTGCGTTTTGCAAAGCCTTCTGTTTGTTCAGAAGCCCAAGCGCGGAGTCATCTGGATGCAAGTCTGCGATTGACTCGTTGTCCATGGATGTCTGAGCGCGACGCTTTGTTTGCTCAGAGTACCCAGACAAAGTCATCTCTCGACTCATCTCGTCGATCTGATTGCGTTTCTCAACAATCATCTGCGCAAGCTCGTAGCCTTCGCGTCGTTTTGCGTCGAGCGGAGTTGCGTCGTCGATCATTCTGCGTATTGACGCAAGATGACCTGCTTCCGAGTAGTGCTTGCCAAGAGCCTGCGATTTGCTGACGTAGACCCCGGGGCCGAACAATGCGTCTGGCGCAGACGGTTCGAGGATCGGATCGAGCAAGCTGCCACGCTCCATGGCTGAACCATTTGGCGTGCCATGGTAGTAGATGAAGTCCATCAGGTCTTCGTTTGGAGAAGCCATGGTGAACTCGCGAGCCATCGCTTTCTTGGTGGCATCCATGGATGTCACGACATCGCGGGCATAGTGTGGCGCAATCGACGCCATCACAGAGTAGTTGTTGGTGTTGTCGACGGCAGCCTTGAACGGAACCTTCGTCTTGTTCATGGAGAACATGTCTCCGTAGAAAGTCAGACGACGGAACTGCTGACGAACAGTGTTCTTCTTCAGCAGGCCGTTGACGATGTAAGCGACGTACTCAATCAAGCGATCAGCCAGTGCGCTCAGTTGACCGCGCAAACGCAGAGGCTGCTCTCCGTTGCGAACTGCAAACATGTCGCCCTTTGCGACTCGCTCGCCGAGGTACTTCGCCCAACCTTCAACAAACCACTCTTGAGCAGAACGATGAATGTCGCCAGCGCCGTACTTGGCTGCGATCTGCATCGCTTCGCGATTGCCCTTGATGAGGGCTTCGCTGTATTGCTTGGCAATCGTTTCCAACTGATCTTGATCGAACGTGGCGCGAACCACCATGTGACCGATCTCGTGCATCAAGTCGAATGGATCGCCAGTGCCGGAGCGCAGGCCAATAGCATAGCGGCGCAGGTCTTTGCGCAGCAAGTTGAAGCCCTCTCCGTCGAGTTGAGACATCTCCTTGAATGCTCCCCTCACGTCTTCAGGGGCGGTCAGGCCAGCCATGCGGTACACATCCTCCACAGTCATGAAGGTTGCGTTGTTGTTGACCAAGCCCTTTTCGGTACGTCCCATCAGGTTCAACATGCGATACGCCATGGTGCGCATGGTGTACTCGGATGCTTTGTCACGATGAGTCAGCTTCATCAACGCTTCGCGGATGGCGACAGGCGCTGATGGAGGGATGCCGTTGTCTTTGTAGACGCCGATGTGCTGCTTCGTCTCAGTGTGCAGCGCACCGCCAACCCGGCTGTCTTGTGGCAGCAGGAACGGATCAGACTTGTCGCCAAGCCGCATCTGACGTGCGCGTAGTTCAACCGCAATCATGTCGACGCGAGCAGGGTCTGCTTTCTCAAATGCAGCAATCAGACCGTTGACCAACGACTTGTTGGAGCGATCAGCCAGTTGTGAGAACTGCGCTGGGTCGTAAGCCTGCGCTGCTTTCGTGATCTCTGGCGAAGAGTTGATCTTGCGCATGAGTTCAGCAGAGAAGCCTTTGAAGCGAGAGTCTTGCGTGCCCATCTCAGCCATGGCCTTGACAAGCTGATTGACAGACATTTCGCGGATAGAGCTTGTAGACGCAGAGTCAAACGTCGCGTTGTTTGTGACCGCCGCGTTTTCCATGATGGTGTCGGCAGCATTGATGAGCGCATTGACGTTGACCTCTGCATTTGCGCTCGTGATTGCCTTGCGGCGTTGAGCACGCTTGCGGTAGATGTTTCCAACTGCGCTGTCTCGTGTGCTGGTGATGACACCATTGGCAAGAATAGCCAGCCCGTCGCCAACATCCGTCTTGGGGAATGAGCGGCGGAACTGCTGACGCAGCGCTGTCTGGGCTTCGTTCAAAACCTCGACCGCTGCATTGCCAAGCAACTGAAGATCAACTGGGTCACCAGTAAAGTTGCTCAGAGCCATCTCTTCCATTGAGCGGTTCTGACCAAATACTTCTGGGCCAAATGTGTCGTCTGCCTCTTGCGAAGCAATCAGTCGGTCAAGCTCCGCCTTGGCAGCATCGTCATCGAGACTGAGTTGGCGCTTGCGCATGTCCGCTGTTGCACGCTGAATGTCGTACATGAGGCGAAGCATCTTGCCGCGAACAAAGTATCCATTGGGGTCGGCAGCCACATCAACCATGTCACCATTGGCGAGCGCCTTTTGACCGATGGTCTCTCCGCCGTCGAACAGACGAACACGACCGCCGCCGCCAGTGCCGTCGGCCTTCTTCGGCAGGCGCATTGATCCGCGCTTGCCTGAGACAGCGAAGACCTCTGAGACGAAGTTGGCGCTGCCGGAGCCGTCTCCAGCCAAGACTGCAAGCAACTCTTCTGGCGTGCCAGAACGAATGGCGTTCTCGATCTTTGCCTTGAGCAGTTCGTAGTCGTCGAGCTTTTTGGCGATGAAGCCGGGACGACCACCAAGAGGTGCGAACTTCTTCGCCACCTTCTGGTACTTGAGGCCGCTCGTCTCCTCGTCGGGCATGATGCGCTCGAAGAGCGGGATCAAGTCCTTGTCGATCAAGTCGTACTCGGAACCCAAGAAGAACTTCTTGAGCACCTCGGTGACCTTCTTGGAGACACGCGCCCAAAGAGCGGCAAGCCCTTCCTTCTCACCGGCGCGACCACTTGAGATGACCCACTGAGCAAACTGATTTGCAAAGAACTCAGCAGCAGACTCAAGCTCATTGGTGGCGGAGCCGGGGAGGCGGCGACGCAGAGATGCGATGTCCACTCCGTCTTGCTTGACGTACTTGCCCATCGCCTGCCAGAACTGCATGCGCTCTTCTGGAGACAAGATGTTGAAGTAGGCCCAGTGTCCGATCTCGTGGGTGGCCTTTGCAAAAGACGGTTGCAGTCTATTGCTGTTGCCATCCATGGTGATGACGTTTCGATCCTTGGTGTCGAGCGACGTGTGCCAAGGAGCAAACGTGGGTTCGCCATTGTTCCCGCCGTTGGCGAATCGAGGCATAGAGCCACTGTCACCAGACAGGCCGCGCAGCACATTGAAGATGGCAGTGGCGTTCTCTCTGTTCTCGCTGCCAAGGATGGCGGAGATTTGGTTCATGGCGGAACGTCGAGTGCCGTTCGGATACTTGATTCCGTGAGGAGCGTACTTAGCCAAGGTGGCGTAGTAGCCAGACAGAATCTCCATGAACTTGCCATAGCTGGCAGTGTCTTTGAATGCTGGGTTCTTCCAGTTTGCAATTTCAAGCTGGACGATCAGGTTGTGCAGGTCAGCAACCGTCTTGATTCCGCTCTTGCGTGCGTATTCAGGCAGGTCGTTTTCGTCAATCGAACGCTCGGCGATCTCGCCGATGGGAATTGGCTGCTTGCTTCCGTCGGTGACATCTGCGTCTTTTGCGTAGGCATGAGAAGACTTGTCGACAACTGCTGCGTCTGCCTTGATGAACGATGCGTCTGGGTCAATGGGCTGGAAGGTGCGTGCGGCAGACAGCTTCGATGTGCCCGGAACAACGTGACCAATGACGTAGGTCTGCTCTGCTTGGCGACCAAGAACTGAGCGTAGGCTGACGTCTTTGGCACGCTCCGCAGGCACGACTCGCACTGTTCCAGCCAACGGGCCAGAGGTGATCTGCACTGCAAACGAGCGACCTTCAGGGATGTCGTGAGACGAAACCCGCGCATCCAGAATAGCATCTGCTTTGCCAGCAGCAATGTCGTCTGCGGTTGGTGCGTCGAGACCTTCTTCCTTTGCGCCCTTGTATGTCTCAGTGTTCTTCCAGTTCTTCTGAACATGCGGCACGCCAGTCGGCGCAGTGGTTGTGACCAGCTTGCCTTGGCGCGAAGCCAGCTTCACCTGCTCCTCGAACAAGTCGGGGAGGCCACGCAAAGCATGCTCCAGCGAGCCGTATGAAACCTGAACTTCTGCGTAGTCGCCAGTCATTGGCTCGATCACAAACTCGCCAGACTTTGCGCCCTTGCGAAGACGAGCTACCGGGTCTCCCAAGAAGTTGACTTGGAACGAGCCGTCTTGGTTGGCTGACATGCGGAAGTTGTTTTTGACGTCAACTTCAATGCCGTCACGGGTGACGACAACCATTGGCTCATTCTTGCCAACAGGCTTGGTGTCTGGGACAACCTCGGCAAGAGAGTTCTTCTTGCGGATATTCGTGATCTCATTTGCAAGACGAGCCTTGTCTCCATGACTCATGAAGCGAGCCATTGCGTCAGCAATCTCGTTCTGCATGGATGCTGCATTGGCGATCTTGCGACCAGCGGTGTCAGCGATGACCGTTGCCACCTCGATGTCTTTGGGTTCAATGACAACGCCGGTTGCATTGGAAACTTCGTGCGCAAGTTGGGCGTCGGTCTTTGGGTTCTCGGAGCGAGCGTTTGCCACCTTGCTCTCAGCAAGCGCCTTGCGTGCTGCTCGCTTGGCTGCCTTGTCTTCAAAGAATGTTGGGTCTGCCTGACGAACGGCATCCTTGACCTTCTTCACCTCGGCATTGATTTGCGCGTATGCGGGAGAGTTGCGACCAGCGGATTTCTCAATCTCTGTGCGCTTGCGAACAAGCTCAGAGTAGCGTGCATACAGACGCTCTGCCTTGCGACGAGGATCGGTGCGATCAGCCTCAACTTCGCGACCACGAATGGCCTTGTCTGTTTCTTGCGTCATCATCTTGCGCTCTGCGTTCAGAGCCTCAATGACTTGCGCAGTGGTCTTGACCTCTGCCTTACCTGCTGAGTCGCCAGCTTCTGGGACGAAGTCTTCTGCTTTCTTCCCTGCCTTTGTCCACTCAAGCAGCTTGGCATCGTTGCGAGCCTTGCGGTCGTTGTACGCACGCAGGGTTTCGCCAGTAGGAGCTTCGCCAGTCACGGAACCAGTGATGGTCTTTTCGCCAACCATCCTCTTGTACAGAGCAACCGCTTGGTCGTCAGGCATGGTGTAGACGAGCTTGCCGTTCTGGTTGACTGAGACGTTCTGGAAGAATTCGTCGTCTGCCGCAGACGCAGCGTTCGGGTTGTTCTGCCACTCGGCATAACGCTCCGACTCCTTTTTGGTGAGACGGCGTGTCAGTTCTTTCTTGGCTGTGTCAATGGCATCGACTTGCTCTTGGTTCTGAGTTGTCAGAGCTTCGCTCTTGCGCATGCGCTCAGTTCCGCCAGCAATCTTTGCTTCCTCCATTGCGCGACGAGATGTTTCGTCGACGGAGAAGACGAGGTTGTTGCCAGCTTCGTCTTTGCCACGGGCTGCCTTGAACAGGCGATCCATGAACGGGCTGTCTTTGGGGCCAAAGCGGGCTGGCTTGAGAATGCTCTGGATGCCGCCTACTGCGTTGGCCTTGATGATCTCGCCGTTCTTGCTGTATGTGAGACCCGGCTGCTGGCGACCAATGTAGTCACCGGAATGTAGCGGGTTCATGTTCTGGTCATCGACCAAGCGCTTCTTGCCGTTGCCAAGATCAACGATCTTCACGTTGTCGCGCAAGCGAGCAACGTACATGTTGAGCGCCATTTGGACAAACTCGGGCGACATGCCGCGAGCTTCTGCCTCGGCGATCATCTTTTTCTTGACGGCTTGGAATGCAGCCTGCGCCTCGGGGCCAAGGTCTACAACCTTGGGCAGACGAATCTTGTCGAACTTGGTTCCAATGCGGAGACGAACATCTGCATCACCGGAGACGCGGTTGATGATCTCAACCATCTCGGTTCCAAACTCTCGCGAAATTTGATCCATGACGGCGTCAAGCGGAGCGTTCTCGCCAAGACGAGTCATCATGGCTGCGACGATGCCGGGAGCCTGACCCTCAAGCCAAGCCGTGTAAACGGCGTTGACGGTGGCAATGCGGTCTGCCGGAATGTCGATCAAGTCGAACAGGGCACGCATAGCCAGTGGTTGGTAGGCTGCTGGAGCGGAGTCGCCGCCAACAATGTCGATGGCACGCATCAGGTCTTGCGCGGCAATCGCCTCACGCATCTTGCGTGCAAGGAAGTTGGCTCGCTCAGTCTTGAGAGCTTCGCCCTTGAGGTTGCGAGTCAGGTTGCGCAGGTCTGCGATTTCTGCATCACCGAAGCCCATCTCGCGTAGTGCAGCAATGGTGTCTGCTTGGCTTTGCGAGTTGTTGATGGCGAGCGTCTCGATGCTTTCGGTGGCTGTTGGAGTTGCGTCAACGGCATCAGGAGCGTCAGCCATGATGGCCTCGGCTTCGTTCTGAACGGTGTCAGTGCGAGCGGCAGCGGTCGCTGCGTCCTCGGCTGGTGTGGCAGTGTGAGTGACGGTTGTTGCAACCTCGCCACCATCAGCCACCGAGGCTGCTGCGGAGGTCTGGGTTTGCGCTTCTGCTTCGCGAACGACCTTGCGTTGAGCCTTCTTCTGCTCGTTGATTTGGTCACGCTTTGCACGCAAGTCAGCCAGTTCGGCTGCATCAGCCTCACTGATGTTGCCGGACTTCTCTTTGCGGGTCAGGTTGTCGAGACGATTTTTGAAGGCGCGGGACTCTTCGTCCAAGCGGGTGAGTTCTGCGCGTGCCGCATCCAACGTCTGAGGTGTGACCGCAGTGTTGGTGGCGGTTGGGGCGGCAGCAGGATCGACTGCTGCGGGCGCAGCGGGCGCTGTCGTCTCAGCGGAAGTTGGTGCTGGAGCGGCCCCGTCAACCGCTCCAGCCGTGCCTGCCTCTTGGCCCGGTGCGGGAGGAGCACCTTCGCCTTGAGAGGCACGTTGCATCGTGAAGTTGCCTTCTCCACCGGGGCCACGAACAGGGGCGTTCGGGTCAAGGGGAAGCTGTGGAGCCTTCCCATCTGGGCCGGGGAGTTGGTCGACTTGTCTCAGAATGGCGTCGCCATCGTTCAGGGCTTTGGCAGCGCCGTCGTAGTCGCCAGCCAGAACGTGGTTCTTGAGTCTGCTGTATGTGGCTTCTAGGGCGGCAGCATGTGCACGAATCTTCCCAGCCTTGATTGGGTCTGTTGCAAGGATCGCGTCAGCCTCGGCTTTCATCGTCGAGATGCGAACCGGCATCTGACGGAATGCCTGCATGGCTCCGCGAACCTTGATGAGGTTGTCTGCCTCAACAATGCCAGTTCCCTGACCGGATGCTGACAGTGCGTTGATGCCAGCGATCTGCTCGTCTGTTGCCCCGTCTGGAAGACCACGATCTACCGCGTCGTTGATCTCGCGCTCAAGGTTTCGGTCGAAGTCGTTGAACGCCGTGTTGAGGGCGCTGTCCTCGAAGGTGGCTGGATTGGATGGGTCGGGTTTACCCTTGGGTGCGTTGATGGCAGCCTGCTCGTCGGCAATTCGCTGCGCCTCTGCATCAGCCAGTGAGCGGTCGAATGTGGCGTTGCCGTCTGCAATACCCCGCTCAATGGCGGTTGTTGCGCCCTCTTTGAACGGGTTGCGAAGCACAGCGCCGCCAACACCAAAGCCAGCGCCCAGCGTGCCGCCAAGGACGCCGCCAGCGCCAGCGGAAATAGCGGCACGACCGAGGCTGACCTCGTCTTGGATGCCGACTTGCACGTTGCGGTTCTGAATGCCAAGGTCGAAGCCGCCCTCGATGACGGCATTGGTCAAGCCTTCTGAGACAAGACCCTGCTTGGCGGCTGCCTCTACGCCTGCTCGTGTTGCAGACTTCCCAGCGTAAGCCACACCCTGTTCGGCGGCCTCTCGGGCCGCAATCTGCACACCCTTTGCAGCAGCATGGGCGGCTGCGGAACCGGAGCCAAAGCCAACCAAGTTGACAGGATCAAGAATGACGGCCTTTGCGTTTTCGGCAAAGCCGGAGAAGCCGCGACCGCCTTCTTCATAGAAGTTGGGGAGGGCATCGAAAACTGTCTGAAGACGACCAAGGCGTTGGGCCTGCTCCGTGTTGGACGTGTAAGCGTCATACAGGTCTTTGCCCATGGAGATCGAGTTCTGGTTGCTCCAGACGCGATCCTTGTAGAAGTGGTCGACTGCGTCCTCGACGGTCGCAAAGGTCTGACCTTGAGCGCCGTAGTAGTCGACGACGTCTTGAATAAATCGGGGGTCTTTGAGAAGGTCTTGCGCCTTCTGTTTGTCTAGGTTGGCTGCGTAGCCAAGAGGGGTCGACTTGTTGCCACCGGCGGTGGGGCTGACAATGCCGTCAGCGCTCATTTGCGACCATACGGACGCACCAATGTCGTTTACTTTCTCATTTGCCATTTACGGTTCTCCAGTTTCCGTTAATGTACCCATCTTATGGGCGGACGTGAGAGATGTCGTCCCCAGCTACTTCTGCGCGTACTTGGACAGCGGAGCGTCCGGGAACATTTCTCTGAATCTTTGTGCCGCAGCCTTGCTTGTGAACTCAATGTGCAGGTGTGGTGCGGTTGCATAGGCGCTCGGGCTGTTGGCCTCGTCTTGGATGTAGTAGTCAGACTGTGGAATCTGAAGCCGAGTCATGTGTTGAATGACAGCCTGCTTCGCCGCAGCATAGCCCTTTTTGCCGCCATCGACGGCTAGGTCAAGTGCCAGTCCGTAGCGATGCTGGCTGTCTTGCCCCTTTTGTTTGTACAGCTTGTGGTGATACTCATCATCAAAGGACGAGTAATACTGAAAGCCCGGGACAACCCTAGTCAACTGTTGAGCCAAGACGTCGACCCCGGGCGAGTGGGGACGGTAAATCACGTCGCCACTCTGGCGGATGAACGGGTCTAGGTCAAAGTTGCCAGTGATGGGGTTGCGCTGCTGTGTTGGTTTCGCAGCCTCTTCCCTGAACACCTGATCCCACGTCTTCTTGTTCGTCTTGCTGATGGGCGCGTTGATGTCAAAGTTGAGACCCCAAGGGTTTTGCATACCAGAGCCTGCCTGACCCACGTTCTCGCGAACCACCTTCCAGTATTGATCTTGAGACAAGCCGTAGCGCTTCCATGGCTCATTGCCATTCATTGAGACGACGGCATTGTTCTGGACGGAGACGGAGCCTGTCTGCGTGCGACGCGCATCGCGTGCTTGTCTGTCGGCCTCGTACCTTCTCCACTGTTCGGTGTACTGCGGCGTGTTCTGCGCTGGAGGCTGTTGCGATTGCAACGCTTGTTGTTGCTGAAAGTACAGAGGAGCCGTGACGTTAAACGGCACGTTGTTGTTGATTGAAGGAGAAGACCCGAGCGCAGGTGATCGACCCACGCTCTCTCTGGCTCTTGCTTGTCTTGCTTGCTCAACGGCTGCGTTCCATCTATCGCCCGCAGTCACTGGTGCGCTTTGCTGCTGATTTTTGGCATCAAAGTCACGACGCAATTCTGCGTATGACGGATAAACGATTGTCTCGTTTGGCCCGAGTGACTGACGTGGGTCGAGCGGAGCAGGCTCGATGCGACCAGAAACCTCGCGTGAGGACGCGCGGTTTATGGTTGATGCTGGGGGTGCGTTGTTAGTTGCGCTAACCGCCCCCGGGAGGGAGACTCCCGGGGGCAACTCCTCCGCCTGTCCTGACAGCTTGTTCTATCAGGCGCAGGCGATCAGTGATTGGGCGAAGGTCTCCAGTCTCACGAGCCTTGGCTGCAAGCGCTTCAAGGTTTCTTGCCTCGTCTGGGTGTGCAGACAGATACTCAGTCATGTGCTGGTTGTTGTACCCAGCAGATGAGCCAACTGCACCAGTGCCACCCATTCTCTCAACCCACGCATCAAACTCTTGAAAGTTTTTGAAGCCCAATTTTTGAACGTCGGCCTCTTTGCGCATGAGCCTGTCGTATGGGCCAAAGAACCCAGAGTACACACCCATGGCTGAGTTAAGAGACTGACTGGCTTTCCCGGCGCGGTCAGTTCTATCAAGGTAGTTTCCAACCGCCGTCTTATTTGGATCGGAGTCTGGCACTGGTTCGCTGAGTGCGTTATTCCTTGCGGCCTGCTCGTTTGTTGGCAAACTCGACCTTGGTGCTGCCTTGCTGTGGTCGATGCGGCTGATCTGCGAGTCGATGTTGTTCACCATCTTGTCGTACTCGGCAAGCTGCTGGTTCAGGTAATCCTGAACACTGCCAGAGCCAACTCTTGTGCTGCCGTCTGCGTTCTTGATGGTGAACTGAATTTGCGTCCCATACTCTTGGAAGTTGGCAACCTCACCAGAAGTCCACTTGACACGCATGTTGCTGACAATGGTTCTGATGTTTTGCTTGTTGGCCTCGATCTCTGCCGCAAAGTCTTTTGTGTATGCGGAACCGTTCCAGTTTGCTGGGCCATCATTGGTAACCTTGGTCATGAGGTTGCCAATGAGTTTGTTCAAGAGGTCGGCGGACTCGGTGACATGACGACTGATCGACTCGCCCGGACGAACCGCCACACCCTTGGCAGCCATGTGCTCAGACGAATACTTGATCGCAAGCTCAGGCTTGGTGCGCCATTGGTACTTTCTCTGGAGTCCAGCCAAGACGGTCTCAGCATTGTCTGCGCCCTTCTCAAGGGCAGCAGCAGTTTTGACGACGTCGTCTAGCGGAGCGTCAGTGGATAGGCCACGCTCGACCAAGTTGATTAAGGCCAAGTACGCTGGGCCTTCTTTTTTCAGCGAGCCTGTTGCAACGGCGCTGTTGACGCTCGTCTTGAGGTTGACCTTGAAGTTGTCGTAATACGATTCAGCTTGCGACTGACCGTATGCAGTTGCAGCAGCCTGACTTTGTTGGAAGTCGTAGCGAGCACGCATACGAGTGAACGTCTGCTCGAAGTCTGTTCCAAGAACTTTTCTTGCCTCTTCGATGCTGGCAAAGCGCTGCATGCCAACACGCGCTGACGCATTGTTGATGATGTCAAGCATCATGTCTGGAGTCATCGCTTGACCGCGATAGGTCTCAAGCAAAGACTTCAGTTCACCGTCTGGCGCTGTCAAAAGATTATTGAGGTCTTTGACCTTGCGAGAATTTTCCGCAGAGGTCGTTACGTCTCTACGATTTTTCAAAGAGTCGATGAGTTGAGTGACTTCTTTGTCTGTTGGATTGACAAGTCCATGCGCAGAAGCAATACCCATGACACGCTTTTTGAGAGCGGCGTCATCCATGTAGATCATGGTGGGATCATTCAGCGCCTCAATAGCTTGGAAGGCATTCTGCATGCTTGTCTTGCGCTGAGTTTCAACGCGATCAGTCATCGACTGACGCAGCATTTGCCTGACGATTGCTGGCTCTTTCTCAAACAGTGCGTCAATGTCCTTTGGGTCATTGGCGTTCGTGAAGCGGGGTGTTGTGATGAGTTCAGCAACTCGCGTGTTGAGCTTCTTCGTTTGAATTGTCTCTAGGCTTCCGCTGTGCTTTGACCACCATGTTGCGCCAGCATCAGGGCCAAAAGCCTTGATGATTTTTTGCTGGGCGATTTCTGGTGTGTCAGCAATGTCGATGAATGCAGAACCAGTGTCGAGTTGCTTTTGATTGTTCTCGAAGTCTTTTGTTGTGCGTTCAAGGATGTTTGAGACGACGCGCTGGTTCTGGTTGCCAGCAATCGTCTTCATCATGGACTGGGCAGGAAGCGCATCAGAGAAGTATGGATCGCCGCCAGTAATCGACTGGCGGAAATTGTCCAACGCCTCTGCGGTGAGAGGCGTGTCATTCTTTGTGGCTTCGTCGATAAACATCTGCCACGCCTTGGCGTTCTCAGAGCGTTGCTCGCGAAGGAATTTTTTTCCTTCCTCCCAACCCTCTATGTAGCCAGCATAGTTGCGTGCCATTGTTTCCCCCGTTACTTAGTAGTGCCGCTGGCAGTGCCCATTTGGCGCAAGATCGAGCCAATCTTTTCATCAAGACTTGCAGTTGTCCAGCCAGCGTACTTGTTGGCGTCTGTCGATGCCGTTGTGTAACTCTTGGACAAGTCTGCGTACCCTTGATTGACGCTTTGTGCGAGCGCACTGTTTTGCTGTGGCATGAGATTTCTCTCTGCGTTGAACTGGGTTCCGTACACAGTGCCCATCTCGTTGAGCAAGTTTGACCGACCCTTTTGGATGGTGTCTTGCATAGACGACGAGCGTTGAATGGCTTGATCGTATGCAGCCTGATCTGCCTTCATGAACTCTGGCGCAAACTTTGCCACGATCTCTGCTTGCTGATCGTTGTTGAGCGTGCTTTCGCCCATGCCTTTTGCAATGTTGCCAGCCCAAGTGCGGCTTGAGACCAAGTTGACTGCCTTGTTGATGTCGCCGAAATTCTGCTCGCGCAGAGTCAAATAGTCTTTTTGAATCTGAGACGGATTGACCGTGTAGGGCGTGCCCAAGTAGGCGTATGCCTGCTGCATCGCAGCGCCCAAGTTCGACGACTCCTGAAGCAGTCGATCACGCAGTGCAAGATAGTCAGCCCGATTCTGAGAATCGGTCTCCATCATGTACTGGAGATATTTAGCCTGATTGGCTAGGGCAACTTGGCGCTCTGCATCAGCTTGGCGTGCGTTCGCATCAGCTTGAAAGACATCCACTCCCTGACCGATAAGCTGCGCCCATCCGCCAGCCTCTCCGCCAAGGAGCTTGTTGCCTACGTTGCCAAGGAAAGAGCCGATAGCCATATCGAGTGCTCCTTAGATGTTCATCATTCGAGCGCCAAAGCCGCGAGCCATGCGTGGGTTTTGCAGATACCGAGAGAAAGGCCCAGTTGCAACTTGCATTGCGAGCTTTGATCCGGGTACGAAGCCAACGCCCTGCTGGCCTTGCTGAGACAGAAGAACGTAGTTTACATCTGGAGCAACAGCTTGGTTCGGGGTGGGAGGAGTCCCCACTGGGACGACGTCGCCAGACGGAGCTACCACTGGCGTCTCAGTCTGCTGCACGGTATCGGCTGGAAGAGCCTGCGTCACAACATCACCCTCGCTGCCCATCAGAGCGCGACGACCAAAGCCTTCGCCACCGGGTGGGTTGCCAGCAAAGTTTTGAGGTGCGACCGCATAGGTTGCGGGCGGCAAGCCTTCGGCTGAAGGGATTTGCGTGCCGGGGTCTGCGCTCACCATGGAACGCAAGTCAGCACGTCTGTCCACCATCATTCCGGGCTGTTGACCCATAGATGGCTGGCGCGTGCCTCCCATGAACTCAGGCATGCGCTCGTCTTTTTTCTTCGCGCCTTGCAGGTAAGTCTCACCAGATGGCGCTTGCGCCATGGGCGACGTTGCCAACGCTTGACGCAAAAAGTCGAGCGGCTGTGCCGTTTGAGTTGAGGGTGTGGATACGCCTTGACCACCAAGGAACGCAGTGTTGACTGGTTGAGGTGTAGTGGCCTTGGGTTGTGTGGTTTGTTGGACTACGGGTGCTGGTGACCCGCCGCCGCCTCCGCCGCCTAGACTCATGATGGTTCTCCTTTACAAGATTGTCTCAACGATACTACTAAGACGATTGTTGGTCGTCCTAGCCCAAAAGAACTTTTGAACCCCATCCGCTTTGTGGCTGACCAGCAAGCGAAGACGAGAATGTCCCAGCGCCGCCGCCCTGAACGGGACTCATTGATGGAGCAAAGCTGCTCAGTGTTGGTGTTCTGCCAGCGCCACCAGTTTGGGCTGGCTGCCGGAATGCGGCTGGAGCGGTGTTCTGCATTTGCATTTGCATGGGAGTCACTGCTGGGCCAGCCTGAACATTGGGGTTCATGTAGGGTTTTGCGTCATCAAGAAACATCATTTTTTGATCTATGGCCTGCTGCTGCTTTTGAGCAAGAGCCTGCTTTGCAATAACTTGCATGACCAGAGGAATGATTGCCCCAAACATCCCACCGCTGGGGGCGGGAGGCGGGGCTTCTTGCGGCTGGGCAAGGCCAGCACCAGCGACCGCTCTTGCGATCAATTCATTCATGTTTTGAAACATCACATTTCCTTTCTGAAGTAGAGGCCGGTTTTCTCAAAGCCAAGGTGGTTGGCAAACGACTCCCATCTTGGGTCAAGCCCCATGCCAGACGGAACAAAAGTGGCGATCACCGCGCCATTCTCCTTTGCCCAATGATCGTAAACCCTCATCAACTGTATGCCAGCCATGTGCCCACGGTCGTCTTTGTTGACAAACAGAAAGTCGTGGACAGCCATGATGTCGTTGCTGAAGGCTGGATTCTCCAAGTGAGCAATGACGAAGCCAATGACTCCGCTGCCATCTTCAGCCACCCAAAACAACGACCAAGGGTTTTCAATCACGTTCCTTCCATAGGCCACCGACTTGTCGGCGTCGAATGAGACCATCTTGTAGATGCTTTCGTGCCAAAACTGCTCGGCAAGACGAAGGCATGGCTGGATGTCTGTCTCAGTCGCTGGCCTGACTTTCATGGTTTACCCTTATGCGTAGACCACGTTTTGTCCCCATCCAGTGCGGCGACCACGAGAGAGGGAGCTTGAAAATGAACCTGCATCATAGGGTGCGCTGTTGTACGAGATTGCGCCGGTGTCCCGGTTCTTGATTTCGTTGAGCATGTTCACACCGGGGATGCCTGTGATGCTGGCTCCGCTCGCGTATGGCGCAGCACCACCCATGACGCCACCTGCGGATGTGCTGTTGATAGCCTCCGAGAAAGGCAGGAAGCTCATCTGTGTGGCAGTCGGCATTTGTTTTGCAGTGGCTGAACCCGGCAATGTCACCTGATTTTTCATGGCGGCCTCGTACTGCTTTGCGGCATCTTCTGCGCCCAGCATTCCCGAGTAAGCTGCAATGCCGCCAGCAAGTTGTGTATTGAGGGCAACACTTCCTAGCTGACCGATGTTTGTTGCCATGACGTTTTTGACGGCAGCATCTGGGAGCCAGTTGATGACATTGGTTGCGCCCTTGGCAAGAGTGGCGGTCAAACCTTCTTTGGCGGCTGCGTCTGCAAGACCCTGACCAACACTTTGCTGCGCAAGAGTCTTTGTGGCTTCTGTTGCGGCAGTGCTTGCGGCGGATGAAGAACCGGCTGCCATAGCACCTGCGGCTGTCGACGTGTCTGCCACAGCACCAGCGGCAGAGCTTGTGCCACCAGTCGACGGAGCGCTCATGGATGCGCCAATGTAGGACACACCAGCAGAAAGCGCTGCTTCTTCCCACGAACCGCCAGTTGCTTTGGTTGCCGCTGCGGAGGCTGCGGCAGCACCGGCTGGGCCACCCAGAGCGAAACCGACAATGGGCGCGGCAATGCGCACAAGGCTGCTCCAAAAGCCAAAGTTCTGTTCGCCCGTGTAGGGGTTGTACATGCCGTTCGGGTCGCCCGCAATGTAGTTGCTGGGCAGGCCGCCGCTCTGAAGAATCGCGACTTTCGCCAAGTTGGCGATGTCAGGGTTTTGCTCCATGACTTGCCTTGGGATGACCAAGTCACCGGGCTGAGTTTTGGATGGGATGATGTCATCCTTGACGGCGTGCCAAGGGAAGGACGCGATCTCCTTTTGTCCGGGGATGTCAGGTAGGTATGCCATTCAACACTCCTTAGATGTTCAGTGTTGCCACTGAGACGCCCACCTCCAAGGTGTTTGCGCTGGTGGCAGAAGTGACGACCAATTCCAGACGGCGACCAGACGACGTTCCGTCGACTTCCAGAACCGTCGGCATGTCTTGAGACAAGCGAGAGTTCGTTACGGCGAAAGTCGTGCCAATGGTTGAACCATCGACCGCCAACTGAATCGTGCAAGTTCCTGAGACGAGCTTTGCTGTGATGCCGTCAATGCGGATTTTTTGCTTGTAGACCACGCCAAGGAAGTATGTCTTGTTGGTCACTGTGGCTGCGCTGTCCTCGTGGGGCGAGAAGAAGTCGAGCGTGTAAGTGGCGAAGGTGTCTGGCAACTGGTTGACCGGCATCTTGCCGCCAGAGCCAAGCGTAGCAACACCGTTTGCAGCGCCCATGTAGGTCTTCGGAATAACGGCTGAGAAGTCGATGTTGCCGTATTCGAGCGCAGTACCAGTGCCGTTCACGCGAACATACTGGCCCGCGTTCGATTGCAGGAATGTTGGCAAAGACGAGTCGGGCGATGTTTGCAGCCACTGAGTTCCGTCGTAGAACTTCAAAACGACAGGAGTCTTAGAGGTGTCGAGCCACAGATCAGACGTTGCTGCGCCTTGCGGTGTGCTCGACGCAATGGTCATGTTGGCCTTTGCAGCAAGCGTTGTCGCCAGAGCGGCAACTTTGCTTTGCGGAATTTCATTGGCGGCAACCGCCAATTTATTCCACAAAATATAGCCTTGGGCGTTGGTGTAATCATCCTCAAACATGAGGCCAGCCACCGTCTTGAGCGAGGTGTTCTCAACAGTCAGCACGGTGACTTTGTCGCCGGTTGTCAAGCCAGCAGGGTTGAGGAACGTAATGGTGTCGGCTGCTGGAGACGCCAAGTAGTCGGCAGCGCCACCCTCCTCCTGAAGAACACCGTTTAGCCACACCAAGATTTTTTCGTCTTCAGTGTGAACAAATGGAATCACGGTTGTCGAGCCTTGCACATCTGTATCTTGACGGCGGAAGTTTGTGACAGCCTGCGATCTGATCGAGTAAATCGTGACCTTGTCGCCAAGCACGACGCCATTTGTCAGTGTGACAGTGTTGGCTGTCGTGTTATATGTGAACTGTGATGGGATGCCAGTGTTGGTTGCGCCAACCAAAAGCAAGCCGTTTTGGTACACCACAATGTTTGAGACGGCTGGATCGAAGGAGTACGGAACAGTGGCAGCGGCAGAAGTTAAAGCCGCAAGCGTAGCAGTTGCGGTTGCTTGCACGCCACCAGCAGTTTGGGGAGCCTGAATTGTCACAGTTGGGGCTTGCGTATATCCAACCCCCGGTGTGACGATAGTGATCCCCGTGACTGCTCCAGAGCCATTGATCGTGGCAGTAGCTGTTGGCCTTGTTCCGTTTCCGTCTTGCGGCGCTGAGAACGAAACCGTTGGGGCGGTCGTGTATCCAGAACCAGCAGTTCCAACAGCAGCGCTTGCCACGCCAGTGGTAATGAGTTTGTCTTGGCGGTTATAGAAGAACGGGCCTTCCACGTTGCCGACAGACGAACCAGATGGGCCGCGAAGCGATGCAATGTCGTAGAGCGTGATCCATCCAGACTCCGTGCTTGCATATTGACCGACTCGGTATTGCAGCCCAGAGACGGTGTCGACGCGGAACTCGATAGGGCCACGGAACTCACCGGCCTCGTTGAAGAGGACAGAAAGAAGCTCGGCGACCGTCTTGTTGCCAAGCTCTGCCGTGTTGAGGTATCGAATTACGTTCTCAAAATCCGTGTGGATGTTGCCTGAGTTGACGTAGTTCTGAGGGTGTTGCTGTCGTAGTCGAGCCATTTTTTAAGTCCTTCAAGAAGTTCTTACCGTGACGGCAAAGCCAATGATCTTCAGCAGCCCCTTACCACGGGTAGTGAACCGGAACTGTACACCGCGATAGCGGTGCTCAAACTTCCGTTCATACTGACGTGATAGCGGAACATCGGGGAATTTGTCGTCCGCGCCGCCGTCTTCGATCAGGAACTGCATCGAAGTCAAATAGCGACCACGCTCGTCAAAAGCCTCCACCTGAAGTTCGCCCTTGCCCGTTGCCTGCAAGATGAAGGAGAACGACTCTTTGATGTCGTTCAACGCACCCTGCCACAAAATTGGTGTAGTGACGATCATTTCCGGGCTGAAGTCAGCCGTCTCGTCTTCAATGTATTTGCGCTCCCACACACCACCCGGAGTGCCAAAAACAGTCACTCCGCCAAGTTGGCGACCACACATGGCGTTCAGGAAGTCTCCGGTAGACCACTTTGATTCGCCGCCCTGCATTGGGTTGAGGGTTAGGGTGAGCCGCTTGCAGATGAGGTCTGAGATGGGGAAGAAGACGTGGTACTGGCCCTCGTCTTGATCGAAGTAGGCCGAGATTTGCTCTGGGTCTTGAACCATCTTGACCATGCTGCGGTAGAGCGAGTCGATCTTGTTCGACATTGGGATCGAAAAGATCGTGATACCGTTTGTGTCGGAGCGACGCAGCGAGTGAACGCCGTCGCGAGAGCAGAACATCAGGTCTGATCCTGCGGTGACGATGGAGTTGTGGCTGATGGTTCCGACCTTGACGTTGGCTTTGTCGTCAATGGCCCACTGTGTGTAGTCTGGGTGCAACTGGTAGACCAGAGTCTGGTCATTTGTGAACACGGCAAGACGGTTGTTTTCAAACACGCCAAGGCCGCGAATTTCGTCAGCGGTTCCAATGATGTTTGCAACGTCAATCTTGGCAGCCTTGGTTACGTCGGTGGAGCGTGCGTCTTCGTCTTCGGTGAAGACATCTTCGTTGTCGACTCGGCTGATGTCGATGATGGTGCGTTTGTCTGGAGCACCAGCGATTGCAAGACGGCGCTGAATAGCGACGCCGTATGCTGGGCGAGCATTGTTCTTTGTCTTGATCTTCTCGAAGATGCTACCGTCGTAGTGATACATCGGGTAGTCACGGGAGAAAAACATCAACTGGTTGTTGAACATGGCTGTCGCAACAACTGCATTTCGTGGGTATACCTCGTTGGCCTTGTGACCTTTTTCTGAGACGAGGCTTACGCCGCCACCATCCTTCTGCGCCCAAGCCAATAGGTTGCGACCAAAAAACGTGACGTGTTTGATGAGTCGGTTGCCTTCTGTACGCTGGCTTGCGCCCGGGTCACGAACGAGAGCGCCTCGCCAATCGGCGAAGCCATTGAGGATCGAAAGCATGTGCTGCTTCTGACCAGTATCCAAAGCGCCTTTGTCGCGAGACGAGTCAATGCCTTGGTAATCCTCGTAGGGATATACCTTGACCTTAACTCCAGATGGCGCGTAGATCGTTGACATTAGCTGTTCCTTCTAGCGTCGTATGAAACAGCACCAGATGGTTCGTTGCCAGCGCCTCTATCCACTGGCGAGAGTTCAATTTTTCCATTTCCGTACTTGCGGTTGAACAAAATTCTGTTCATGCCCTTGAAGTACATTGGGCCGTATGCCTCAACTTTGTTGGACTGTTGCTGAATGGAGTAGTGGTAGAGAAGGCCGGTGACCATGATTGGGTCTGGGATTGGCCTGATCTCTGAAGGGTGAGTGTAGTAGTCAATGTCAACGCCCTCCCAATATGGGTGAGCGCGAAGGTCTTCGATTACAAGATTGCCAAACTCAGTGAACATCATCATGACTTCACCATCCACGGTTCCGGGGTGCATGTCGCCATAACGACGCAGCGCTTGGAAGACGAGGATTTCGAGCGGAGAGTATGGCTCTGCAATGTGAGGAGAGCTTGCGGAGTATCTATTGCGCTGCTCCTTTGCGTCGTACAAGTCGTGCCACGCAGCATCAGCTTCATTGAGTTTTGCTTTGTTGATGACTGCACGAGGGTCTGAAGCGCCAGCGGTCACGCGCCCATGAACATCAATGTGCGTAGGCTCTTGCGTTGGCTTGAACGTGTCTTTGTACGCTGTTGGGTCATGGGCCATGATGGATTACTCCTTCGCTTTGATGATGCGACCACTCACAAAGTGAGAGTGCATCTCGAAACGGTCAGAAACTTCGGTGGGAATGCGCCAGCACAAGTGCTTTTTGTCTTTGTCCCATGCGGGTGAATAGTCAGTGCCAGCCACCTTGATGTCGAAGGTGATCTTCTCCGGTTTGGCGCTGACGTAGTAGACGTACTTGGACGGGTCTTTTGCGGCTGCCATTACGGTTGCTGCTGCGTCACGGGCGTCTTTCGTCTCGGCTTTTTTGGCTGCGCGTTTGCGAAGCTCATTGCGGTCTGTCGTCTCAACAGAATCTTCTGCTTGGGGTGCGTTTTCGTTGTCAGACATTTAAGTCTCCTTTTAGTAAAAAGGGCCGAGGGGGTGGGATACCTCCTCGGCCCATTGTTGCCTAGAACTACCGAGGCTGTCGTCCGATCAGCTTACGGCAGACCAGTTCTTCACGATGGCGTGAGGCTTGGCTTGGAGCATCTCCAGACCGCACTCAGTCATGTACATGTGCTTCATGCCGTCGAAGTCGTTGTTCTGGATTTCGCGCAACAGTTGGGTGTCGCGACCTTGGAGGTAGCGATACTTCAGGTTGGGCATGTCCAGAACCACCATGGTTTGTTCCATGTTGGGGATTTGACGGAACATGGGGTGCATGTACACGAGCAGGTCGCCTGCGAAGGTGGTGTAGCGTGTGAACGAGACACCGTAGGCGTTGTCCACTTGGGTAGGCTGCCAACGGTTCTTGCCGATCTCCATCATGTTGGAGATGACGCGAGAGCCGCAGAAGGCAACTTTCTCAGTGGAGCCATAAGCGAACAGGTTCTCGATCAACAGGCGGTCGAACTCTTTCTCCGTGATCTTGTTGGCAGTTGCGAAGCCAGAAGCAGCGTCATAGACGTTGGTGATTTGGCTCAACAGGCCGCCAGTGAAGCGGGTGGGAGTTGCGGTGCTGCCGTTCTTCTCGTGACGACGACCGAAGAACATTGCGCGTTCGATGTCGGACATGTGCAGCTTGAGCGCCTTAGTCAGTTGCTCTTGCTCCTTGTCGCCGGTGCGCAAGTAGGTGTTCTTCAAAGTACCGCTGACCTGCACCGCAGTCTTGAAAATCTGGGTGTAGTTGTAGTCAGTGGTGGGGTCGAACGACACGGGGGTGGGGCTAGTGCCACCTTCCTGATCTGCAAAGCCAGCAATGACGAGGTCGTCGTTGTCAGCGATGGTGAAGGAAGTGCCGCCAATGTTGCGCTCAACAGTGATGGTGTTGGCACCAGTGTTAGCGTCAGCACTTGCACGCATCAATTCACCAGTCTTGGTGTTGTAGATCAGAGTGCCAGCAACCACGAAACCTTCGTCGTCGCTGTTGTCCACGGTGATGGTCGTGGCGCTGGAGTTGTAGCCAGCAGCGTCGTTGACCTTCAGAACGCGGTTAGGCAATTCGTCGCGGAAGTGGTTGAACTTGGGGTCATCGGTAGATTCCGAGCCAGCCATTGCAAGCAGAGCTTGCAGGGGTGCAGTACCGTTCGGCTCCAAGAGAGTGAACAGTTCGCGATAGTTAGTGGGTCGGAAGTCAGCCGAAAACTGACCCGTCCCACGCAGTCCGGTGATAGCAGCCATGTTTATTACTCCTTGAAAAGTTGATGGCATTGGTTTGCGTGTTTCCAGTCTTTCGACTCAACTCCAACCAGATTAGCGTGCAGCATTTTGGTCTCGTCTCGTCTTTTCTCATGTCCCACATTTGAGGCCGTAGCGTCTGTGGGACATGAGACAATTTTTTACCATAAACGTGAATCCGTCGTCCCTGTTACACCATGTTTCGTTTCTTCATGATGTCTTGGGTGACGGTGTCAATAAATGCTTGGTTGGCGTCTGCGGCGGGGGCGCGACCATTGGCGGTCGGTTGCGTGCCGACGTTGCCAGTGAAGGCTGTCCGACGCTGGGCCATCAAGCGCAAGCGTTCCATCTCACCAGAGTTCATGTTGTTCCGAAAATCGGACACAACCTTGTCGGTGAGACGAGGGTCAACAAAGTCCTCGATGGTGTAGCCACGTTCAAAGGCGTAGGTGAAGAAGTCATTTTCGGCTTCGTCTGGAAGCTGATACCTCTGTTGGGCGCTGTTCAGGTTGTTGGCTGCCATTGAGCGCATGTTCTGAACCTGCGCTTGATGGGCGTCAACAACTTGCTGCTGAACTTGGCCTTGTACGCCTTGAGCCTGCTGAAGAATCTGCATCATCATCTGCTTCAGTTGGGCGTTGTCGTTTTGCAGGGCGGTCATTTGAGCCGCTGCTTGACGGTAGGCCGGAGGCAGAGAGATTGCGTTTTCTTGCTCCCATTGCTGCATAGCCATTTCCATGTCATGCGGCACTGGGAGACCAACTTGCGTTGGCTGGGTGGGCTGCCCGCCCATCTGGGCGTTGTGCACCATGGCGTTCAGGGCGGTCTGCACAAGCTGAACCACCTCGGCTGGGCCGACTTGGTAGCCTTGGGCGGCAGCCGCCTCCTGAATCTGAGTAGCCATTTCCAGCAGTTGCTGGTTGGGAGCCACTTGCGTTTGATGGCGATAGTTGAGATCGCGGTAGCGCTGGAAGGTGTCCTTGATCTGGTTGGGTGAGAGACGACGCATTTGTCCGTCTCCAAAGTCAACGTCGATGAAGGTCATCGCATCCATGTTGGACTTGTCGCCCTCAGTTTGAGGTGACGCAGTCGCAGCCGCTTTTTCCATAGCGGTCGGTTTTTCTTGTGGGTTCTTTGGGTCTGCACCGGGCGTGTTCATCGCTTGCTGCTGCGCTTGAGCGGCCTGCTGCTGCGCTTGTTGCATACCCTGTTGTGCTGTGCCAAGCGTTTCATTGACGACGCTGTCGATGAAAGTTTGGTCTTGCTGTTGGTCAATACCTGCCATTTTTTTCTCCTTGTCAGCCGTAGCGGACGTTACATGCCAGCCGTAGCGGGCGGTTCTATGGTGCTGCCAGTTGGTTCTTTCGACATTGCTGCTTCCATCAGCACGTCGTTCTCAAGACGAAGTCTCAAGGCCATTGGCAGTTCGAGCAATCGGCGAGCAGCCCACATGGCTCCCCTCCGAAAATTGATTTCTTCTAGCGTCATGTTGGGGGACTCGGCAATGTTGTAAGCAGCACGCAAGATGTCGTCTTGCATTGCCTGCTTTGCGTAGGCCCAGCCTGCGCTTGCTTCGAGTTCTTGGACGGCTTTCAGCGCGTCCTTCGGTTTCATTTGCCCCATTTGGTGTATACCCCTAGAGCGATCACGCTGAGAATGCCAAGCGTGATCCACTTGACGAATGTTGCAAGCATGGTTTTCCTGACGTCGCGCCATCCATCAATAAGGTCGCGCAAGTCCGCAATGTCTTTGCCAGCATTGTCGTCGTGAAGTCCGACCTCTCTGAGAGCTTGTTGTGCGCCTTCGCGTGCGGCTTCTTTGAGGAGGGTCTGAAGTTTTTGTTCATCCAATTCCATGTTAATAGTCCACATTGTTGGCGTCCCAGAGAATGACGGGAGTCTCAAAAGGTTCAGTTGTTGCGTATTCCTCTACGCAGATTTGAGGCATGATAGCCAATGTATCGCCACCATCAAAGCGTTTGATCCAGCTTGGTGAACCGGCTTGATCGTCGAGCAAGTAGATGTTGGTTCTGAAGTAGCCGTTTGGATGGTAGTTTACGACGCGCCAGCGCACTGGACGCCGTCTTCCTTTGCCCCAAGACGGAACCTCAGTTTTGAATACTCGGTATCCGTCTGAGTCGTATTCTCGATGGAACTCCCAGCCGTAGGCTTCCTCTCCAAACTGCCACATGTAGCGGAACATCATGTAGTCGTTTCTGACGGACACTCCATCTGAGGCAGAACCGCCACGATACAGGTAGCAGCCAACGCGGACTCTGATGATGCTGTTGTCTGAGACGGGTGTGTAGTTCATGTACATGCCGTCAGGGAGCGATGCGCCCGGAGCATCCGGCCTGTCGTAGTCATTACTGATGGTGGCAAGGCGCGGCTTTGGCGTGCTCATGAACAAAGAAACTCGACGCAGCAAGTTTCCGACTTGCCGCTCTTGAAGGAGTGGGGAGTCGTGCGATGCGTGAATCGAGTTCTGTGCAAACATGGTCAGAAATCCAAGTTCTTTTCATCCCAGCGCATAACGGCTGGTTTCCCGGGTTCAGTGTTTTCCCACTCTTCAATCGTGAAGCGACGCAAGTACGCATCAATGCGAGCGCCAGTGAAGGCAGCGTAGTTGTCACCCGGGTGAAGGTTGACCGTATTTCCATCCCAGCTTGCAGCGCGAATCGAGACGGGTTTCGTCATCCCTTTGCCCCAAGACGGCATATCCCACGTCCATTCGTCAACTGAGTCCATCGCGTAGGCGGTCTTGTAGTAGGTGTTGATGCCTCGACCATCAACCTCGCAGTCGATTGAGTAGCGCTGGTATGTCGTGTCGCGGTAAATGTAGCCAGAGCACATGACGCGAATCAGGCTGTCTTCTGCAACGGGGGTGTAGTTGATCCGCCAGCCATCGAAGTGTTTTGCGTTTTGCTGGAACCAACATGAGTTGCCGCTGAAGTTTGGAAGCGCAACTCCATTGTCGGTGTCTGGTTTGGCGGGTCGAATAAAACACAAGCGCCGAAGGCAGGTGTAACCTTCCTCCCGGCGCTCTGTTTGAGACGACGGCACTCCTGCGAAGATGTTGTAGCCGTCAGCCATCTAGGCTCTCCTTATGCCAAGCCGACTTCTGCCTTGGTCGCTTCGCGATCACGGAAAAACGCTGGGCAGTATTTGGCTACTGAGTCGAGTTCCTCTTCGTCAGTGATGACAGACCAACCGATTTCAGCGGGCTGATCGGGGATGGTCACGTTGGTGTCAATGAAGAAGTAGCACTTCCCATTGACGCCATTCATACCAAGAGAGACGAAGCCTTCGGCGACATTGCAGTGTGTCTTTCCGTCAGGGGATTTGTATCCGTAGATTGCCATTTGTTTTCTCCTTAGACGATGATCTGCATTGGCGAGTATGTGTTAGCGCCATCAGGGCGACCAGACATGTAGTTGCCTGAGTCGTAGCCGCACCAGTGAACCACGCCCTCTTCATCCAGCGCCATCCATGCGTTTTCAAGCGTAGAGCCGGAGTGGAAGCCTTGAACCGAGATGTGGCGAATATGATTGCCGGAGCGATTGGTGAAACCAACTCGACCATACTGAGTTTGCGGGGACGCGCTGTTGGGTCGAGCAAGCGTTGGTTGTTGATGTCCTGCGGTAAACGCAGCGCCATTGCGGCGGTTGATGCGGTCGTTTTTGTTGGCATGCGCCAATACGACAATGTTGTTGTAGTAGTAGGTGGTGCTGGTTGTTTGGCCCGCCCACTGAACGTCAGACACCCATTGAACCTTTTGGTTCAGCACAGGGACTGCGCGGTCGGTGGTATCGCCAAGGCCGAGCAAGCCGACGTTGTTCCGGCCCCATGTGTAGAACGTGCCGTCTTCGCACAGGGCGGCAGACGAACCGTAAACGCCACCGCCGCACCAGCAGTCGATGACGCGCTTGTTGGTATCTACGCCAATGACGTTGACTTGCGTCGGGGTGGAACGAGAGGTCGCTGAGTTGTCACCCAACTGACCGTAGCCGTTGTAGCCAAATGAGTAGAGACGACCATCGGCGCGGAGAGCAAGAGTCCAACCGTTTGCGTTGGATGAGTCGCCGCAGATGGCAACCTTCACGACAGCGCCGCCAATGTTGCAGAGAGTCGGTGTAGAGAGGTTGGTTACCGTACCGTTGCCGCACTGACCAGAAGTGTTCAGGCCACAGAGGTAAAGCTGATTGTCGTTGGTGATGAAAGCAACGTGGTAGCCGCCGGTGCGAACGCAGCGGACGTTTTGGTTGAAGACCGTGATCTTGGTTGGAGTAAGGCGGTTGTTTGTGTCGCCGTGACCAAGCTGACCATAGTTGTTGTAGCCCCAAGAGTAGACATCTCCGTCTTCCATCAAGGCGTAGACAGACAATGAGCTTGCACCATGGAACTGAACGTGCAAATAGCGCACGGGGCCAGCGTCAATAGGAAAGTCAACCTTGCGGAAGAAGGCACGATTGGAAACTCCGCCATCGCCTTGTTGGCCTTGAACGCCATAGCCAGTGCTGTAAATCGTGCCATCAGTGGTGACGACTGCGGTGTACTCGTAGGCTGAGACGACCTGTTTGATGTCAAACATTTCGTCTTCGGAGAACTCAATGCCTTCGTTCGTGTAGTTGTAGAGGGAGGGGCGGTACGGCATGCGAGCAGTGCCGGAAATGTCACCGTTACGACCGTTGGATGGAGAACCCCAAGTCCAGAAGCCGCCATCAAATGCTACGACCGAGCCGCCGCGATATGCGTAGCCGGGTTCTTGTGCAACGTCCCAAGTGCCTGCGTTGGCTGCAACAGGGAAAGTTGTGGCGTCTTCGATGTAGTTGCCGAGGCGGTTAGTTGGGACTGTGGAGATGGTGACCGGGGTAGCCGCTTGGCTGCCGTCGGGTTGGGTGTACTTGCCGCCTTTGTTGACGGAAAGGTCGGGGTTCATGCCGACGTAGTTGTTGTTGAGCGCCTTGATGCGGGTGTGCGGTTTTGCGCCGGAGAACTGCCAAGACGGAGCGCCGCTCTTGATGGTCAGTTGCGAGCCTTCTGCGCCAGCGCCAAGGCGAGCCTGAGCACCACCAGCGAAGACGACCATGTCGCCGTTGGTGGTCATGGGGGTTGTCAGTGCAGCCGTGATAGCGGCAATGTCGACCACAAACTCAACTTCAGCGCCATCGCAGTAGACCCAGCCGCGCTGGCCTGCGTTGATCTGCACATAGTCGTTTTGAGTTGAGGTCTTGATTCGGATGGGGATGGTGAGTCGGTTGTCGATAACGCTTGACCACCCGGTGTTGGGGGCAGTGACGCTCACGTTGCTGGCAGTGAAAGTGCCTGCTTGTGGCTTTACGACAATGACTTCTTTTTGGACTTGGTCGGTTGACAGCGTGATGGCTGCCGTGCCGGGAGCGGGTTGCATGATGATTTCCGCAGGACGTGCGGCTGTATCAATCAACTCCAAAAGAGCGTCTGCGCCCATGAGGCGCTCGACTGCCGTGGACAGATAAACAAGGTCTCGCGGAGTTGCGGACGATGCGCCAGTGGCGGCGGCTAGAGACGTGCCACGGGTCTTGATGGTTTCTACGAGTTCGCGAAGCGATGCTGTTGACATTTTTGGCTCTCCTTAAAGCACGTCAATTCCGAGTAAGGCATATTCCTCAAGCAAATCCAAACGAGGCTCTGACTGCGCCCGGAATAGTTGAACTTCTGATAGCAACGCATTGCCGTCGAAGATCATTGACCATTTCGTTTGATCGAGAACCGCGCCCCCTGTATGAGAATATAGACAAACCCATACCTTGTCGTCGTCCTCGACCATGTCGAGACGATTGTAGGACTCGCCGGAGGCGTATGGCCCCTTCTGGCGGAAGAAATATTGGTTGGTGTTGATCCACCCTGCGTTGGGATCGGTGAATGTGCCGAAGCGACTTTGGACGTATCCGGTTGTCTCGTTTACCCTAAATTGAAGAGTGGTTGGGTTGAGCGATCCGGTGGCGTCAAAAATCTTGTCGAGCAGTGCGGGCAGCGTGATGTCACCCTTTTCGCACGCTTCGAGGTAGGTGTCGAGGACGTGAACTCCCGTTCTGGATGAACGAAGTTCAAGTTGCTCGCCTTTTGGTCTGGTAAAAGCCATTATTTCACCTCGTGCTCTTCGATGAACATAAGCAATTTGGCCTTAGTCAATGTGAACTTGTCGTCCTCCTTGTAGCGTTTCTGGAGGTACGCCACTGTGTCGGACAGCGTTTGTATTGTGGCACAGTGCTCGCATGCGTTGGATTGCGGAGCGGCCTGCGGGATTGCGGCGATGGCCTCTTGAATGAGAGCCTTGATGTAGGCGCGACCGTTCGGGGTCAAGCCGGACATGGACTCAAGTTGCGATGCGCGTGGGGTCGTCATCTTCTACCTCCTTGTGCTTGGCTCAACGGAATGATGTTGCCCTTCTGGGCCTCGGCGGCAATCTGCTCTTCCGGCATGACCGAAGCGCCGCGCATTTTTTCCATGAGCGCCATTTGCTGGGAAGGAGACGGGCCTTGGGCCTGATCTTCCTTGGTGATTTTGAATTGGTCAAGGTCGCTCACGCCCATGGCGCGGATGGCTTCCTCGGCGATCTTGCCCATCTTGTATTCCATCTGGAGGCCGGACTGCCCCATGATCTGGATCATGTTCAGCCACGTCTCAGCGTTGCGGGTTGGCTCGATTGGCAGCGTGCCGTCCACGACGAGGTAGTCAATTTCACCTTGGAGCATGGTGGAGTCGTAGTCAACGTAGCCGTCTTGAACCATGCGGGTGAGTTCGGACGGGGCGTCTTGCTGGTTGAGACGAAGACTGCCCTCGACGTTCAGCGCGTCTTGGATGTTGGCGACCATCATGTTGACCATGGGGCGCACGGTGGTGGCAGACATGACGCGAGCCAAAACGCCGAGGCGTTGGGAGCCGAGTTGCGTCAGGCGCTGGATTTCCGTGGCGGTGCGGATACCGTCGCTGGTCGGCACACCTTGCTGGGCGTCGCTGGCAGCGGAGATGCGCTGCTTCAGGTCGGACATGGCGGCAATGTCGTTCCAGTGACCACGGGTGACATCTGGAATTTCCGCGATGAAGACGCCGTCACCGGGCTTCGCACCCGGCATGGTGCGCACGACGCCCCACGGGTTGCGGTCAATCAGGTCAGGCACGGAAACCTGCGTTGGATCGACGAAGACGAGGTTGTTCAGGGCCGCCTGCACGTTGTCGATTCGGCTGCGCAGCAGCCAAGTCGAGACTTCGTGAAGCGGGAGCAGCAGGTCGTAGAGCGACTGGCTGTAAGTTTTGTGGCTGTCGTAGTACAGGCCGCCAATGGTGGTCGGGAACTGCTGACCGTATGGGTTCAGTTGGAAGCGGATGACGGCGTGCTCATCCAAGACGGCGCAGACGAGCCAGATTTGCTCGATGCTCGGGATGCCAATCTCGTATCCGTTGAGACGAATCCAACATTCATCGAGCGTGCGGGCCGGGTCGAGTGTGAACTGGTAGCCGTTGGAGCCTGAGTTGCGGTCGATGGACTGATTGATGTTCAGGCCACGGCCTTCTTCTTTCCAGTAGTTGTGCGCGTCCCACCACGTTGCACGATGGATGGACTTGCGCAGGCCGGGGTACTTGTTGAGCTTGGGATACAGGCCACTGGAAACCAGCGCATTCGTTGAGACGAAGTCGCTGAAGATGATGTACTGCATGCGATCCCACTCGCCCCAGTTCACACGGGGATCAGGGAAAACCCTACGGGGATCGAAGTTGATGATCTGGTTCGAGTTGGACTTTGCGTCCCAGACGATCTTGGTCGGGGCAAAGCCGTAGCGCAGGCTGTCGAGCAGAAGCTGGGCAATGCGGGCTTCGCCAGCCGTGCGGCGCATCTGCTGGTGCAGCATGCGTTCGAGAATCAGGGAAGCGCGGCGTGACTTGCGGTTCAGACCCTCCAGTTGGAACATGGGATTGCGCCCAGCCAAGGCCGCCATTTGGTAGGTGAGGACGGTGTCGGCGATGGCGCGGGTGTCCGCGATAACGACTTTTTCACGAAATTTTGTGGTATCTGCCGGAACCCACACGTCGTGAGCGCGATCTGCGTCGCGCCAGTGGTCGTAGCGGCGGCGGATGCGATCCCATGACATCTTGGAGCAGGCGCGGATAAAGTCGACCAGCTTGCGCTCTTGCTCGTCCGTGAGCAAATCGGAGATGTCGTTGTAATCCATCAGGGCATTGACGTGCTCTGATAGGTCAACGATCAAATGATCTTCTGATTGTCTGATGTCACGGTAATTCATGGTCTGTTTATCCAACAAGTTGGGGTGGTCTGTCGTCCTTACAGTTCGCCCCACGGTTTCCATTCATGCGCTTTTTGCTTGCCTATATTGTCCACCCAAGGCCCACTGTTTGATTCTGTGAGCGGCTTGAACTGGGAATACAAGGATGCGGCAACGTCGATTGGCGCGTTGATGAGTGCTGTGCCCACGCCGCCCATGCGCGACAAAATATCTAAGCCCATGGACAGGGCGTCAACTTGGTCGTCGTGCTTGCCAGATGGGAAAGACTGGCACTCGTTCATGAAGTCGTCCAGCCATGGGGCGTTTTCTGGGACAAATACGCGACCACCCTCAATGAGTGGGGTGACGGCGTTGACCCGAGAGACTTTGTCGGTCGAGACTTTGTATGGGATGACCGACAGGCCAGAGGCTGTCTTGAGTTCCTGAATGAGCGATTGGCCCGAGGCTTTGTCTTCAATGTAGAAGCCTCGTAGGCCACGGCCTCGCCAGAGGGTGTTGACCGATATGGCGCGGCGCTTGAGTTCGGGGAAGTCGTACTTGTTGCGGATGACATCGAGCAGGTAGATGTCGCCCGATGCGTCCATGCCAAGGATCATGAGCACCGAGTAGTCGGACTGCTCTGTCTTCTTGAAGGCGGTGTCGGCAACGACGATGACCGTGGTCGGGCGCACTAGCTCTGGGTTGTAGGTTCTCCACCAGCCAGCTTTGATGAGGTTACCGCCAGCGATGTAGGGCGACTGCTGGTAGAGGGAGGCGAACTCGCGCTGATCGAGGCGACGGCGGCGCTGGAGTTCTTCAAGCGGGAAGCGTTCAGGCCACAGTGCCTCTTCTTTAGTTTCGCGATAGTAACGCTTGCCGGGGGCAACCGTTGAGAGTTTTCCGGGTGCGACATAGCGTGGGTCATCCTCCGGTAGTTCTGTGACAGGACGCTTCTCGCCGCCAACTTCCTTGATGGCGGGGAAGTTGATGTGATGCCAGAGTCCGTCTTTCCAGTCCTCAGTCTCCATGAGACGACCGGCGACGTCGTCTGGATGCCAGCGCGTAAGGATGACGATCTCTATTGCGGGGGAGCCGTCAGGCTCCGGCTGCTTACGAGTGGTCAGTGCAGAAATGTAGTAAGACCACGTTTTGTTTCTTTGGCTTGCGGAGTCGGCTTCCTCTCGGGCTTTGACAGGATCGTCGAGAAGAAGGAGCGTCGCCGCTCGGCCAGTCGTCGAGCCACCAATGCCCGTGGCGAAATAAGTGCCATTAAAAGAAGTACGCCAGTCGTCGACAGCCCTGCTCTCTTCCGACATTCCGAAGTCTTTGAATGCTTGGCTAACGAGCGGCTCACGCGCCAGATCGCGAACTTGGCGTCCAAACGTCTTAGCCAAGTCCTGATTGTATGAAGTGGAGAGGACATTGCGAACAGGCTTTCTTGCAAGGTAGTAGACAGGGAAGGTAACTGTTGCGAGGAAAGACTTTGCATGCCGTGGCGGCATGGTGATGAGCAAGCGGGTAACCTGCTTGCCGTCTTTGTTTGTCAGCGTGCCCTTCTCAAGAGCATCGAGAGCGTCCATCAGTTCGTAGTGGAAGTCGGCCCAAACAAGGTCTGGGTAGATAGCGTGGACGAACTCGCGAAAAGAGGTCTGCGCCTTCTTGAGGCGCAGTAGATATTTGGCGGCTTCTTGTGGTGATACCTGCATCAGAAGAGCTTCTTGAACAACACTTGAAGGTTGACGTTGGGCTTTTGATCCATGGAGGTCTTGTCGTAGCGACCGCCGATTGACAGCGTACTGTCTTTGCCGCCAACGCCTTGCATGTTGAAGTTTGCTCCGGCAGACGTTGCGTTCATTGTCTGGCCTTCTTCCCCGGGCATATTGCGCATGCGGGAAAGGTAGGCGTTGATGGTTCCATTCTTGATGGCTTGCTCGAAACTGAGGCGGAGTTCATCCATGGATGGGCCTCCGCCTTGAGGCTTGTCTGATCGGTTGTATTCGCCGGTGAGTATGCCAACGCCAGCATCATTGAAGACGGGGAGACGACCGCCAACTGCAACACGACCGGGCATCATGCCGCCGTATGACTCTTGCATCTCATTGCGACCCTGAACAATTCCGGGCGAGTCTCGTCTTACATAGTGATCGACAGGAATGTCGAGTGGGTTGTTCATCGAGATGTATGGATTGTGCTGTCCGTGTTGGCGTCTGTTCTCGAACGAGCCGGTAGCTCTGAGGCCATAGTCCATGCTTGAGCCGCCATCTAGGGTTCGGTTGACGCCGACGTCGGAGAAAAGTCGATAGCCAGACTGCATGGACTGGTTGTTGGCTGCAAGATCAAACATCGGAGTCAGGTTTGTGCGCAAGAAGGCCACCATTTCTGGGGTCAACTCGATGTTCATTTCCTGATTGAGGTTCAGCTTGGAGAGATCAATCTCGCTGGGGTTCAATCTGCCGCGCTCAGACTGACTGTTGTATGGCATCTTTTTCCTCCTGAGAGTCGCGACGGTTCAGAGTCTCGACTACCTCTGCATCGCTGATGTCGTCAGTATCCTCCATCGTCTCTTCTTTGTCTTCCCTTTCAGACTGCTCGGTCGCTTGCATGGCGATTTGTTCGAGTTCCTCGATTGTGAGTTCGTGAGCTTTCTTGTTCTCGATAGTGTGCTCGTTGAATGTGTGGTGCAGGTCGGGCATGACCTTGTTGAGCATCATACCGAAGAGACGAACTTGTTGGTTTGACCAGTTGCGGTCGCCCTTGAGGACTTCGCGGACGGTCGGAATGTTGGTGCGCACAATGTCCAGAACCGAACGGCGGACTCTGTCGACTTCAATGGGTGTCACGGCAGGAAGACCACCCGTGCTTTGCGTGATGCTGCGATTTTTGCGGACGTTCGGCATGCTTTTTTCTCCTTGTGCGTGTCTCGTTATTGTGACCGAGTTTTCATTTTTTGGTGCGAAATTTTGAATGGCAGGGCATGGCATGAGGCGAAGGCCGTCGGCGGGATGGGGTCTCCCCCCGGGGGTGCGCCCATGGGACGCGCCTTGCGGTGCATGAAGCGTGCATCTGCGAGGCTAAGTCGTTGATTTTTCACGGTTTTCGTCTCCCATCGAGGGACTTTGCGGTGGCTCGCGTGCCCCTGCGTTTCGCACGAGTGCGCGAGGTGGGCAAAAAATGGGCCTCGCGGGCGCTTACGCAATCATGACGCGGGCTTACGGCGCACGTCGTCCTCCCAGAGGGAGGAGGAGGGCGATTGGGGTCAGCCGGTTCGGTTGACAGTTCGGTCAGCCGTTCCGGCACACGCTCCGGCGTGCGCCTGATTCCCCCAGAGGGGGATAGGGGGCAGTTGGAGTCAGCCACTTCCGGCAACGGTCGTGTCACCCGCATGTGACACACAACGGACTCGAAGGAGAATGCTATGTCCTCAATCAAACTCGCCAACCTCAAGGCTTCCGACCTCATCGCGCTCGCCAAGGGCGCGACCTCTGTCGCCGACATCGACCCCGTCGTCGCGGAGTTCGAGCGTCGCATCACCACGCGCACCGCGAAGGCCAACGCCGCCGCGTCCGCAGGCAAGGGCGTGCAAGCCCACGCGAGCATCCTTGCCAACGCGAACGCCAACCTCGCCACCGTGCGTGCAATGCGCGACGGCTTCGCCGCTCCTGCGCCTGTCGCGACGTTCACCGCCGAGCCAGTCGCCAAGGCCAAGCGCACCCGCAAGGCTCCCGCAAGCGCCCCTGCGTTGAGCGCAGACGAGTTGGCTCTGCTCCGCTCGTTCCTCGCCAAGCTCGCCTAATCGCGTAGCGCCCACGACCCCCGCTTCGGCGGGGGTTTTTTTTCGTCTGTTCGCAACCACGAAAGGAGCATCTCATGCAGACACAACACCAACGCCGCATCGCGGCTCAAACCCGTCAGCTTCTCGCTCTTCGCCGCGCAGACACGCTGCACGACGACGACAACTTCTATGCCTTCCTCGCGACTGGCGCGTTCGACCCGCCAGCCGCAGACACGTTCGAGGTCGACACCAACGAAGCCGTGACCGCCATGTCGGTCGCATTCGTCAACGCAACCAAGGAGTAACGCCATGAGCACCTCTGTCGCGGTCGCAGATGCGACCAAGTTTTACCAGCGTGCGCTGTTCGCAGCACTCAAAGCACGCGAAGAAGCCGTCCGAGACGGCGACACGGAGATGCGAGCCATCCTCGATGAGCGCATCGCCTACACGCAGGACTGCATCAAAGCGGTCAAGTTCGTGGGCAAGACGGGCATGTCCCCGGTCGACGCCTTCGCGTTCTACGGCATCAACATCCAGAAGGGAGGCCGACTGTGAGCGTGCACATCGTCTACCAAGACCGGCTCGCGTTCGGTGAGCGCTATGCGTTCTACCGTGCTCGCGAACAAGTCGGAACCATCCGTGCGCTCTACCTGCTTTGGGTCGCACGTTCCATGTGAAACACTGTCTCGTGGGAGTGACATGTGCTATCCTGTCACACTTACGAGACACAACCAAGGAGAAAACCATGCGACTCATCGCAACTGTCATCGCTGTCTTGCTCGTGGCAACCACCCTGACCATCGGCCTCGTCAACTTCGCCATCGGTTGCGGTGAGCCTGAGTACCACGCCGACGGAACATTCGTCACCGGCGAATGCTTCGTCATCCCATACACACCCGTGAAAGGAACATGGAAATGATCGCCGATCAACCACCACTACCAGTCGAGCAGGCAGTCATCGCCTACTACGAACAAGCCACGCCTCAACGCATGACGAGCATCATCTTCCGAGACGGTGCACGCTACGAACTCAAGCTCGCGCCCAACAGGTTCGAGAAGAGTCGCATGGTGTGCGTCATCCTCGACAACAAGAAGCTCGCCGCCATCGTGTGGGCAACCAACGGAGACGACCACTTCACGATGTCGCCTTCACCCAAGGGCAACACCATCAAGACCGGCGAGTACGCAGACTTCGTCTTCGACGCATGCGCTCACCTCATCACCACTGATCGCGAAAGGAAGGAGAAAGCAAAATGACTGACGACACCAAGCAACGCTGGTGGGCGTGGCACAAGGCAAACCCTCACGTCTACCAACTCTTCGAGCGGTTCACATGGGAAGCCATCAAGCTAGGTCACAAGCACCTGTCCGCTTGGCTCATCGTTAACCGCATCAGGTGGGAGACGAGCATCGTCACGAAGGGCGACGACTTCAAGATCAGCAACGACTTCATCGCCTACTACGCTCGCCTGTTCATGCACTACCACCCCGAGCACAAGGGGTTCTTCCGCATCAAGCGCCTCAAGTACGAGTAACCAACCAAGGAGAACATCATGATCGAGTTCATCATCGTCACCGCAATCGTCATCGCTCAAATGCTGGGGAGGTAAGCGCCATGACAATTTCTGTCACCCTCAACGGCGAGAACGCCAACCTCACATTCGATATTGAGACGACGCTCAACGAGTACCGCCTTCGCCAACTCATTCAAGACGCGGCGACCGGCAACGACCAAGACACCATCACCATCCGGTGGGGTATCGACGACGTGAAGGCTCAGTACGACACCATGTTCACGGACTGGGACGTCGAGCCTGAGTGCGGCCCCCTGAACGACGACGACTTCCGTCAAATTCTGCGCTTCGTCAGTAAGGCTCACGATGCCAACGTGGGCATCAGTTGGGAGGTCGTCGAAGCTCACATCGACAGCTTCATCCGCAATCGGATGGTGTCACGCGCCCGCCCGCCTGTCTCTCCAGAGGAGAGAGAGAGGGCATAACCCATCAGCCAACCGGCTGACTTCACCCTAACCCTAACCATGAAAGGACATCCCATGCTTCCACTTCACGAAGCGGTTTCATTGTTGCGTCGTGTCGATGCGATGCAGGCAGACGAGAAGCGATCCAAACTGCGCGAACTCTTCACGAGTTCCGTCGTTGAGAACGCATCGACTCAGGTCAAGGCGAGCTTCGCTCGTGCAGTAGGCAAGACCATCGGTCAAGCCACCGACCTCTTGCCCATCGGCGCACTCGTTGGCGGCATCGTCACCTCCTATGAGACTGGCGACTCCGACCAAGTGATTCGCAACATCACCGATGCGATCACCGACCCTGCGTCTTACGCTGTTCGCAACTCGCGCTCCAAGTCAGGCTACGGCTACGGTCACCACGTTGCCTTGTCCGACATGGACGCAACCGCTGGCGGGCATCGCCTTGCCAACTTCACCGTCACCCAAACCATCACCCCAACCAAGGAGAACTCTATGGACATCAACCAACTCGCTGACCTCGTGTGTCAGTTGTCTGCCGTGCTTGCCAAGGACGCATCGTTCGACGGCAAGATCAGCGCGTCCGACCTCGACGCATCCGACACCCGTGCATGCGACGCCATTGCCATGGCGAAGGGTCTCAAGGCGGAGCAGTGCGATGCCCTGCGCTCGGCTGTCGCTGTCGTCAACATGAACCGATCAGTCGATGAGCGTGCCAACGTCGTCGTCTCAGACGAGGTTCGTAACATGGTGGGTAGCTCATCTGGTGAGCCTGCCCCGGCTGCCATCTCGTCTCAGCCAGCCCCGGAGCGCATCATGATCGACGGCGTCCTTGCTCGTGCCGTTGACTCGTTGCTCGGTCAGGCGACCGGCGGTAAGGCCACGTCCATCGAGGCCACCCTCGAAGACCTGTACAAGTTGCAGGTCAAGTCGCGTGAGCTTGCCGACCAGTTGTCCCGCGCCAGTGCTCGTCCCGTTGCGGTCATCCCGACTGGCGGTAGCCAAGCCGTGGACGGTGCGACCCTCACCTACGAGGTTGTCATGCGCCAAGCCGCCGACCTGTTCAAGAACCCCAAGACCGGCAAGACCATGGCTCAACTCAAGTTCGACATCCCGACCCTTGTGTGGAAGGATGACAAGGGCAACATCGTGCAACACCCGATGATCCCTGCGCATGACGAGAACTACCAGTTCCGCATGACCCATGTGCTCAAGCTGGCGACTGCGTTCCTCATGAACAAGAACGTGTGGGCACACGGACACACCGGCACTGGTAAGACGACGCTGTTCGAGCAGTTCTATGCCCGCTGTGGATTTCCTGTGTACAGATTGAACCTCGACTCGAACCTTGAGCGCTCCGACCTTGTCGGTCAGACCTCCCTTGCCGAGGACAACGGCGTGACCGTGTCCAAGTTCAACGAGGGCATCCTCCCGCAAGCGATGACTCAGCCATGTGCGCTCATCCTTGACGAGATCGACGCCGGTCGTCCCGACATCCTGTTCACGATTCAGCGTGCGACAGAGGGCAACGGCTTGATGCTGACCGAGGATGGCGGTCGTCTTGTGCGTCCGCACCCGCTGTTCCGCTTCTGCGCTACCGCCAACAGTCGTGGTCAGGGCGACGAGTTCGGCGTGTATGCAGGTGTGCGTCCGATGAACACCGCCATGCTTGATCGCTTCGGTGTCATGATCGAGGTCAACTACCTTGAGCGTGACGAGGAAGCCAACTTCCTTGCCAAGGCTTACCCGCACCTGACGCAAACTGTCGTGACGCAGTTGACCACGTTCGCCAAGCTCATTCGTGATGCGTTCACCAATGGCGAGATCAGCCTGACGCTGTCGCCTCGTGGTCTCAAGTCCATCGCTGAGACCTATGCGTTCTTCGACCCACTGCTTGGCACTGCCAAGGCGATGGAGATGGCGGTCGAGATGGTCGTCATCGACCGTGCCACCATGGACAACCGCCAACGTGTGCTTGAGTTGCAAGAGCGTGCCTTCAAGGCTTGACCCCACCAACAAGGAGACCAACCTATGAGCAACGATCTCTCGTTCCTTCCGCCGGACGACCCCGACATGGATCAGCCATCCGTCTCAGGTCGTGATTTCGAGAATGGCACTCGCGCTGCCGTGCGCACGCTCTCGTCTCAGTTCGACACGGACGTCGTGTTCGCTGGCGACGGTGCTTGCACCAACGGCAAGCGTGTGACCCTGCCAGCCAATGCGCCTGACAAGATGCTGACCAAGCGCCAAGCGCACGTCGGTCGTGGCTTTGCCAACCACGAGTCACTGCACAACCTGCTGACCGACTTCGATGCGGGCTTGCCCAAGTTTCGTGAGTGGGGCACGACCGGACGCACGCTGACCCTGCACTTGGCACAAGCCATCGAGGATGTGCGCATCGAGAACGGTGGTGCTCGTCTGTACCCCGGGATGCCAAAGTCGATTGACAAGACCGCCGAGTTCGTCTGCCGACGCTTCGCCGAGAAGACGTTCAAGGAGAACCCCGACATTGCCAAGGATATGGGCGCTGTGCTCCCGCTCGCCATAACTTGGGCAGGTCGTCTGCGCATTGGCTACCCATCGCCCGTCATTCGCGTTGCGTTTGATGCACTTGGTGAGGACGTTCGCAAGCGTGCCGAGCAGGTGGTCGATGTCATCATGACCTTGCCGCATGGTGTCGAGGGCATCGGTCAGGTCAACCGTAGCGAGGCATACAAGGGCTGTCGCATGGGTCTCGAACTCGCCAACCGCATCGGCAACGAGGTCGCCAAGGAAGTGGCTGATGAGGAAGAGCGCCAACGTCAAGGCCAAGGTCAGGGTCAAGGCAATGGTCAGGGTCAGGGTCAAGGTCAAGGTGGTGGACAAAACGGTGGGCAAGGTGGTGACGGCTCGTCTCAGGCAGCTGGTGGCAGCGGAGGCAACGGTGACACCGTCTCAGATCAGATGGCGAAGGGTGACGGGTACAAGGACTCGTCGCAGGAAGCCAAGGGCAACGGTGGTGCGCACGGTGCGACCAACTCGCAAGCCCAAGAGGTGGGTAAGGTGACGGGCGAGTCTCGCTCGATTGACCCCAACCTCGACGAAGGTGTTGTCGAGTTGATGACCGAGGGTGTTGCGACCAGCAAGGACTATCGTCCCTACACGAGATCGTTCGACGTGTGGACTGACAAGCGTGATGGCACACTCAAGACTGCGCTGTATCACAACAATGGTCAGGCGCTGTATGCGCACGAGAAGTCTCGCGTTGTCGGCTCGCTGGCTACGATGCGTCGCAAGTTGGAGCGTGCGCTGATTGCCAAGGACACACGCCAATGGGAGCAGTCGCGTAGTGGCAAGCTCGACATCCGTCGTCGTGGCGTTGGCATCATGAGCGGTAGCGATCTGATCTTCAAGCGCAAGTCTGACGGTGACGATCTCAATGCGGCGGTGTCGATCTTGATTGACCTGTCCGGCTCGATGGCAGGCGACAAGGCGCATGTTGCAGGGCAGTCGACCATTGCGTTGTGTGAAGCGTTTGCTTCGACTGGCGTTCCGCTTGAGGTGCTCGGTCACTATACGCATGGCTTGCCTTATGACATGCGCAATCAGATCGCCAAGGAAACTGACGAGCACTTGCGTGATGACGATGGCAACTATGTGGTACAGGCTGATGGTTCTTATGCGAAGAACCCCAACGTGCACAACTATGACCGCACCGATGGGGTGACGATGCTTGTGTTCAAGTCGTTCGATGAGCCAATGACTCAAGCGCGTAGCGCACTAGGCATGATTCCGCACATGACGAGTGGTGCGAATGCCGATGCTGATGCCATCATGTATGCGGCAGAGCGCTTGCTTGAGCAGAAGAATGATCGTCGCATCTTGCTTGTGATGGCTGACGGTTATCCCGCATGGCATTCGAGTGGTGGCAAGAAAGCCAACTATCGTCGCACTCGTGATGCTGTGCAGTGGTGTGAGACGAAGGGCATCAAGTGTGTAGGGATCGGCATTCAGAGCGACGCTGTTCGCCAGTTCTTCCCTCGCAATGTTGTGCTTCAGAGCGTGGCTGATCTGGGCAAGACGGTTCTCGATCAGGTTGCACGTCTCGTCTTGGGTGAGCGCTTCCGCGTTGACAACAAGGACTTGATTGCATCTGACAAGGATCGCGCTCGTGCAATGGCCCGCTAAAAAGAGGAAGGCGGGCGTTCCCAAGATACCAAGTGTGTGGTTTGCGCTGTTGCCCGGACAGTCGCTTGCGTTTTGGATTGGTGTTGCCAAGCGAGCCAAGTCTCGCAGGGTTCGCAAGCATGACTACACGAAGATCAAACAACTAGCAAAGGAGATTGCGTATGGAAGTAAAACCTAAGTCAGAGTGGCGCAAGTCACTGTTCCTCGTTGCGCTTGAGGACTACCTGTTGAAGGGAGCCAATAGCGACCCATCGTTTGCGATGCGGGTCATCGTGAGAGACCCGATCATCGAACGCACTGAGCGCAACGAGACAAAGTATGTGCCGGAGATTGAGGGTGTGATGTCGATGCGTTGGCTCGCAGAAGACATCGTGACCTTCACGACGCATGATGGAAACGTAACGATCAAGGCTGACGAAGTCGTCGGCTACTACTCATAAGGAGAAAGCAATGGACATTGACAAGATGGCTGACCAAGAGCTTGAGAAACTTGGTGTGAAGAAGAAGGAAGAACCGAAACCCCTGCGTTCGTCTTGGGGTGCGAGTGGATTCGATGAC
>Ga0208783_10000060_pt1 | contig 60702 bp, 109 predicted proteins | sample DEB19_08_DNA_2_FD_184529 | JGI IMG/M metagenome (GOLD analysis project Ga0208783, IMG submission 184529) | Aqueous microbial communities from the Delaware River and Bay under freshwater to marine salinity gradient to study organic matter... | ecosystem: Environmental > Aquatic > Marine >... | reverse complement strand
AAATGGAAATGATGGCGCATTCATCTGAGTTTATTTCATTTGCCGCTATAGATGGCATGGAAGATTTGATGAGGGATTTTGACTCTCATGGAGATGTCGAATCACGGCGCTTCATGAAATACATGGTGTCTAAACTCCTAGTCGAAAACGAAAAAATAAGTTTAGAGAACGAAGCATTGAAAGCCCGAACCGCGAAATTGCTTGAAGCCTTCATGGGAGCGATGTCTATAATTAGGGAGAATAACATAGAAATGAATGTGCCGAAGATACGCATGCAGGATTTAAATTCTATTTGCGAATCATTCAACACATCTCGGAGTTGATTTTTGATGAAATCAAAAGTAATAAGCATGCATGCATCCACCTTGAAGAAAATGCATTCTCTTAAAAAGATGAAAAGCGAATGGGGAAAGCGATGCGTGGAACCGGAACAAGCATGCAGCAGCTACTTCGCTTGGAAGATATTCGACAAAACGGGCAATATACCCAACCTAGACGAAGTGCTTGACTTCTCTTTAGGCAAGATCAAATATAAAGCTGGCTCGGACTAATGCCGAAATAATGGCATGCCTAACAGGAAAATTGCGTTCATAACAGGAGTGACGGGACAGGACGGAAGCTACCTTTCTGAATTTCTTCTCAAAAAAGGTTACACCGTCCATGGAATGGTGAGAAGGTCATCAAGCTTCAACACGGAGAGGATAGATCATCTCATGAAGGATCCACGAGATCCAGAGACAAGATTCTTCTTGCATCATGGCGACATGACAGATGCTTCATGCATTTCTTCAATAGTTAGCAAGATTAGCCCAGACGAAGTTTACAATCTCGCGGCACAAAGCCATGTGAAGATTTCTTTTGACCAGCCAGTTTATACATGCGAGATAGATGCGATAGGTACGGCAAAGATACTTAACGCAGTCAAGTGTGCGCAAGAGTATTCTGGAAAGACTATCCGTTTCTATCAAGCATCTTCCAGCGAGATGTTTGGCAAGGTGCAGGAAGTGCCGCAGAAGGAGACGACTCCTTTCTGGCCGCGATCACCCTACGGATGCGCCAAGTTGTTTTCTCATTGGCTTACAATAAATTATAGAGAAAGTTATGGAATACACGCATCATGCGGAATTCTATACAATCACGAAAGTCCGCGCCGTGGCGAGACATTTGTGACGCGCAAGATCACGAGAGCCGTTGGTCGCATAAAGATGGGCATTCAGAAGAAACTTTATCTTGGAAATATGGATGCCTTACGAGATTGGGGGTTCGCTGGAGATTTTGTAGAAGCCATGTGGCTCATGCTTCAGCAAGATGAACCAAGTGATTATGTAATAGCTACTGGAAGGATGGTATCTGTCAGAGACTTCTGTGAGATGGCTTTCTCCGCAGCAGGACTTGACTATAGGGATTTCGTCGAAATAGATCCTAGATATTTTCGACCAGCTGAAGTCGATCAGCTGCTTGGAGATCCTTCGAAAGCTAAGAAAAAGTTTGGATGGGATCCTAAAGTATCTGTTGAACAATTGGCGAAGATGATGGTGGAGCATGACCTTGATCTGGCATACAGAGAGAAAACATTACAAGATATAGTCTAAAAGAGGAAAAATGGGTGAAGAAGTAAATGTAAAAGCTATAGATATTGGCAGCGAGGAATTCGATTCTCTCGTTGTTAGAAGCGACATACCAGTATTGGTGGATTGGTGGGCTGTATGGTGCGGTCCATGCAGGATGATAACTCCAGTTATGAACCAACTCGCTAAGGAATACGAAGGAAGGGCTGCTGTGGTTAAGGTCAACTGCGATAATAATACATCATTAGCCATGTCATGCAATATCACTGCTCTTCCTACTGTCACCTTATGGCATCGTGGCAAGGAAGTTGCCAGGCTCGTTGGAATACGTTCTATCAACGACTATAAGAAGTCAATTGATGAATTACTTGGCTGAACAATCTTGCAGGTCATTGTGACAAAATGAATGTAATATCAGACAAAGGAGAACAATATGCCAGATTCAATCACGCCAGAAGGATCCGATGAAATAACACCGGATAACGCTCTTACAATTCTTGTAGATATATTGAGCAACACTCCGATGTGGAACAAAGATCCTAATGTTAAAATATGCTGCAAAGCCATAGGCGCAAAGATAATAGATTTGCAAACAAAAATAGATAATGCATTGAATGTACTTAACGGCTAAATTTCAGCCACATGTTGGAGGGGAATATGTCTCACCGAGAAAAGGAAGAGAAGTCCAAGGCTGGTGTGAGGATAGAAAAGCAGGTATTAACCCGCATTGTGGAGCAGACAGACGACAAGCGCGAGCGGGTTTACCGCATAGATTTCTGCATACCAGAGTTCGACACTGGATGGATGTGGCTGGCCACAATAGGCGATAGGAAGAAGGCGAAGAGAATAGCCCAGATGTGCAGAGACGGCAGGCTGTAATTTTCCGCCAGATTCTGTTTTTTGATTGACAAGCTGTAAATAACTTGCTACAATTGACCCGTTCTGAAGCCTAGAAAGGAATCAAGTTATGGAAGTCAAGGATGCTAAGAATCTGGTTATCAGCCGCTGCACAGGGGAAAAAATCGTCATTGGGGATCCGAATGATCCCATCGGCATCATCGAGATTTTGCGCGCCAGCGGATCGGGTCGAGTGAAGCTTTCATGCATGTTTGCTTCGCATATTCAGGTAAATAGAGAAGAAATTGCTGCTTCAGTCGCAAAATACACCGAAGAAATCTACAAAAAATAACTACTCCTCACGGGGTGAGGCTAAAATAAAGACATGCAAGACTCCGCATTGCTATTGCTTTTTTGTTTCATTGTTTTTTCCGTGTGTCTGCTCATTTCAATTCTTTATATCTTTAAAGAAACAGATAAAATAGATGAGTCCGAATTGGATGATGCCTTTGTTTTTCCATCGAGCGCTATTCCTATTGGCAGCACGCAGTGGGATGTCAGAGAACGCATCTATGCAGCGATCACATCTGAATCTAATTTAGAACTAAATATTTGGTCAGCGGCAAATAGGAAGCAGATGACTGAGAGCGAAGTGACCAAAGAATTCAACGATAGGTCATGCAATTTCAAAGAGGATGTGATGACTAGGTCTCACATCAGCATCCCTCCATATTTTGTATCGATACTTGGGATGGCACGAACAGAACGGCTGGTTCTCATGTTTGAGAACGAACTGCGAGAAGCTGGCGTTGCCGTACTTGTAGACTCATGCCCAATATATTCACCGCCCTACAAACACTTGAACATCGAATCTTCCTCTGCTAGTTCAATTGATTGTGAGGATTTGAAATGAGCGGTTATTTCTTGCCTGATGCGTCGGGAGATATTTGAGCCAGAACCTTCTTCGTAAGATCTGACTTGGCGTTTTCCGCTATCCCGTTCTTCCCGAATATCCTGTCCTTCTCTCCAGGTTCCATGGTCTCCATGAGAACCTTTATTATTTGTATCACTTCGTCGAGAGTGTCTTCGGTCTTCTTGCCCTTGATCATGCTCAATATCATGAAAACGAGCCCGGAAGCGACCAGTATTCCTAGAAGTATCCCTCCCACCAAAGCTATCTGCTGAAGGTAGTATTGGCTGGCCGCTGCGAATCCTATCATGATTCCTCCTACGAGCATCATGATAAAGCCGAGGGATTTGTTAACGAAGAAAGCGACGACCGCGCCAGCAGTAACCACCAAGAAACCAAGCGCGAAGAACAGAGTTATGTACCCGTAAAGTTTCTCCATTGCCTTCGCTCTAGTCTCTGCTTCCGCGCTTTGCAACTCGGTGAGCCTTTGCTCTACATCCTTTACCTGCGTCGTGACGACTTCAAGCTTATCTATCTCCTCCTGAAGCCTTGTAGCACTGTCCGAGATCTGCTTGGCATTCTGTTCCGCTTCCCATATCTTATCTATGGCTATGTCCAGCGTCTCCTGCCCCGCATCTGGAATCATGTCGTAAATGGAATCAAGATCCTTATCTGCCGATGCTATATCCTTTTGTATAGAGATGGCATCACGAGATATGTCCTGATTCTCGCGCTCCATATGCTCCGCCATTGAGGATATCATCGTTAATGATGATTTTTCCGAAGCAATTGGAGCATGCCGCTTTTCTGGTGTAGCGCATCCAGCTACGGCTATCATGCATGCAATTGTAGATAACTTAATCATTTTAAATAAACCTTTATCTTCTTCTTTTTCTTCCACACAAAACCCCTGCCAGCAATAGCAATGATGCGGCTCCTGGAGCGGGAACCACGACATTTTGTCCAAATCCGCAATCATCGAGGAAGTTGCCCTGCGTGCTTCCGCCGACTGCGCTTAGTGCCTCGAAGGCAAACCTAGTTAGATTGCCTACGGAGGTGACAGTACCGCCGTAAAGACCCCATGCCGTGTTTCCGTCGGAAAAATCTCCCGTGAAGAGTATCGTGTCATCGCCGCCGCCGAACTGCTGATCGGTGCCGAGGTCGGTGATGGTGAACCTCATGGTGTCGACGCCGTCGCGGCCCCTGTGCGCGAAACGCCAGTTGATCTGCTGGAAGTCGCCGAGACCGTTGACATCTTGATAGAGCGTCGATGCGTAGTTCGCGTTGAGTTCCGCAAAGTGGCTGCCTTCATACGCGGGCACGCCGAGAAATCCATCTGACCACCCCTCAATTAGATTATCGGGAGCTGTCGTGAGCCATGGCGTATCGAATCCTCCAGAATAGAATCCATATCCAGGCACATCGAAAGATTCGAAACTTCCATCCACCAAATCGGCGCCAGCTTGTGCGCCCATACATAAACAAGTTGTCAATACAAATAAATTTTTCATGATTCCCCCATTATCCTTTTAGTATCTAGATCTAATGTTTGCCAATCCGCCAAATGCCAATATGCATATGGTGCTTGGATTAGGAATATTGTAATTGCTTATAGAGCTTTGAAGCATGCTCGCACTGGAATTGTAGTCAGTGTCATTAACTAATGGTGCAGCAGTCAATTCTACCATATCGTGTAATTTTGAAACCATATGCATATTATCTAAAACCAACTCAGGGATATTATCTGTTGTTAAAAAATATCCATGGTTTAAGTCTTGAGGTTTAGACAATATCCACTCGCTTGAATATGAACCTTTAATTGCTGATGGCGAATTGTGCTTTTTTGCATCTACAAGAAATGTCTGTTTTGCGCCTTCTGTATCCTGGAGCGCATCGCTGTAGGGATTAAAATGTGAAGTAAAGTTAATTGTTTGATTCGATTTTTTGGCATCGAATCTATATCCAATTTTTCCAGCACTGCTTGCAGAATCTTGAGGAATATCTTTTCCAACTATTTTATCAGTTTTATTTAGTATGTCTACGATATATCCTATGGCATGCTGACCAAGCAGGGTAAAAGCGGATGTAAGAGCTATTGTCATTTTTAGCATCTTACTTTCCATTTTGCTAATTTTTTCTTTGCACTCTGCACATTGCCTTGAACATTCAGGGCAAACATGGGTAGCGCTTTCGCCATGTATGTTATTGGACTCTTTGTGCATTACTCCCCCCCCTCGTAAAGTCAATGTTAAAGCAATTAAAACTTTTATCCTGCACAAACTTTATGCTATTACGCATGTAGGCAATAACTTTGTTTTTAAAAGAATAGAAAATGCATCTATATCAGCCTTCGTCGGATAAATAAAACAGCCAAGTTTTTTGCATGTTTAAAACGCAAATTTGCTGCCTAAATGCCTTGCAAGAATAAGTTTACAACATATCATGTAGGAAAGGAGGGCTTATGCCTAACACTTTCTGTAAGTTTTTGTCTTTGCTCGTGATTGGGTGTGCATTCTCCAATAAATGCTTGGCTGATTGGAACGATATGAAGGTCTGCAAGCAGTGGGAAATGGCTACGGGGAATAGGCTAAATGCCAGCGAGCAAGCGCTCGTCATTGAAGGATCTATCGTTTCATGGGTTGATGCTTCTGGGCAAGTTCTTAGCGAGAACTTGTGGATCGAAACCAACAGGATTCGTATCGATCCTGTAATTTCATCAGAAGTCTTCAGCTCATCGGGTCATTTGTTCGCGCATGAGCAGATCGTTTCTATCGCCTCTGGATTCACGGTGCAGGATGGCTGCGCACATCATTTCGTTGTCGCAGTACTCGACCAACAGGTAAGGGTAGATGATGGCGGTAAGAATGCCGTCGCTGCATCAGTATCTTCAATTATTCCCCTGCGGATGATGGAAACGGAAGAAGAGGCACATTCTTACATCGAAGACATTCAGCCCACTTCGGAGGAGGGCGGAAGTCACATCGAGTGTTACGATCCCGAGTGGATGGGCAAGGGTGGCATCCAATGCTGCGGATTCCTCCGCTCGCTCAGGGAGGGATTGCATGGCTGCAGCGCAAGATACTTCATGCTCATCGCTGCATGTGTGCCAGCTTCGCTGACCCTAGGAGCAGGGCTCTTCAAATGGTGTGCCAGCCATTGCGCATATTCTGGTCCAGCCGTCGCGGCATGCATGAAGGGATGTCTTATCCTTGGTGGGATCGGATCTTTAGGGGCTTTTATTACCTGTCTCGCAGGTGCGGACTTTGCATATCACGAATGCTGCGCTGAAAAGCGGGCGCAATACTGGAGGGATCTCACTACCAGCGGATGCCGGCTTGTGGATCCCGACAAAGCCTCTGAAGGAGATGAAGAATGAAAAACATCCACACCGCCGTCTACGCATCGATCATCCTATCCATCTGTGCAGCGGGGATCGCGCTACTGGTGATTGGCGAATATTTTCCGACATGGATGGATCAAGGCAGGCTGCGGGTTTCAGCAGCAATCGCAGGCATCGTGATCATTCCTTGGGTTTATTGCCTGTGGTTCGCCCAGAAGACCACTAGAATGTAGAAGACATGCGTGATCTCACCGCCTCAGAAATGGATGTTCTCGCCGCCTTCATGGAGAACATGACATCTGAGGAGTTTGAGTCATACATACGCATTGCGTCGGCATCCGCCGCTCGCTACATGCGCAGGCTGGGCAAGAACCTGGTGGATGGCAAGGGAGGCGATGACTACGCAATTGAGGGATTTGTGTACATCGCCTCCCGAGGTCAGAGCATGTCCTTCTTATCCCGAAGAACCCAGTTGATGGTTCTAGATGGACATCGCAGAGAGGACGGGAGGAACGGGCAGCACAGGCTCAAAAAAGTAAGCCTAGACTCGGTAAAATCAATACCATCTCGCGCAGAGTCAAATTTTGATGATTTGCTTTCAGATTTGCCAGAGCAGTTTGGAGTCATCTGCAAGGCTCTTCTGGACGGATACTCCAAGACGGAAGCCGCGAAGATGGCAAAGATATGCCCTACAAAGCTTAGAGATATGGCATCCAAGCAGGCATGGAGGATAACATGTTGAATATCCTTATCCTGGTCTCTGCATTTTCTGTACCTTTCTTTCTGACTATCTTATTCATGGATGTTTTGCAAAGAAGGTTTAAGAGACACTACGAGAATCAGGCGCGCATGGAGGCGATGTGCGGAAGACGATTTGGGGAAAAATAAAGAAAAATTGGCGTTTTCTCCTGCAGGCGATGACATGGTGCCTTTCTGTTCTGAAAGGATAGACTCGTGAATCAAGAAACAGCAATTTTAATTGGTTTCATCTTCATCGCAGGAGCAGCCTTGATACTTGGTGGATATCAGGTTATGGGCTGTTTTCTTGCAAGGGAAGAGAAAAAAAAGCGCAAGAAATAGCCTTCAGGCACTTGACAGGTTGTAGCGTGAATCCTACAATCCAGATATGCCATTGAAGATAAAAAGTCGCTCGTTGTCCAGAAGGGGAGACATGTCATGTCCACTCCCTGTCGAGAGCGGGAGCGGAATTCTCTATCGCATATGTGGCATGGTATTCTCGGGTTCCGAGGACATGTCTATTGGCTTCATGGCAGAAAACTCAATTGAAGAGTACCGCATTCCTCGTGAGATAGTGCTGCCATATGACGAGACTGTCATGATGAGGATTCCTAGGAGCACTCAGAGGACATCTGGAGAGTTCATTAATCAATGCATTCTTTCATATGTTCATAGCATCATGCCAGATTCTGGATCTTGCCTCGTGCTCTGGGGATCAAAATGCAATGATGGCGGGACTACGGAAGTCATCATCGCCGATTTCGATAAAAATGTGATGATAGTCCTGCATAAGGGATGGAACAAGATGTCGCTTCTGCAAGCAAGCGAAGACAAGTCATTTTCTGCTGGATTATCTGCCTCCATGTGTGATTGCTTCAAAAAAAGCCGATCTCTTCTCGACCCGCTGCTGGAGCTTTCCTTGCGCACGAATTCAAGCTCAAAGGAAAAACTGAAGGATTTTTTCTGCTGCACCTTGAGTGAATGGCTTTGGGAAGGCAGACCGTATGAGATCTGGGGCATGAAGGAATGGAAGGGTCTTCCGTCTAGGAAGGTAAAGTTCTAGCATTTTCCGTTCATTGGCATCGCTGCGCACTACAATGAAGGAAGCGCGCCGAATAATGCATGCATATGCATGGTGCCATGCAGGTGGAAAGCACATCATTTTAGCCCCGATAGCTGAGGTAGTTTAGCAACGGACTTTTAATCCGTGTTAGGAGAGTGCAAGTCTCTCTCGGGGCATTTCAGGAGTTTAATCATGAAGACAAATCCTCCCCCTCCTCCCGATGGTCATACTGACAATTTCAAGAGCATCATCGCCGTGATGATAGCGGTCATCATGCTTTGCTCCATGACCATGTGCTCCCATACCTGCGCCATTGAGAAGAACATGAGACAGATGCGGGTGTATTGAACGGCATGCATGACGCATTTCCATGCGTGATCGGATGAATAAAGGGACGACCAGCATGAGCCAAAAAGATGCCGATTCCGAACGCAATGAATTGACCGTTCCTCATGACCTCAGCCTCACCGACGACCAGATTGAGCTGCTTATTAGCGAGCATGAGAAGGAAGTCCGCAAAGCATTGAAATCTGGGAGCGAAGCGCTTTTCTTCCGCAGCCATAGCGAGGCGCATGCCGACATCGTGCATATCGCTCGGATCCTCAAGAACAGATGCGACATTATGGCGAGGGAAACAGAGCGGCTTAAGCAAAGGCTGGACGACATGCGCACTGGATTAGAGGGATGCTGCTATGCCTGTGAGCCCGTTGGTGAAATCAACAAGAAGTTGCGTGAGGAACGAGATGAAGCACGGCGTGAGGTCTGCAATATAGTCGCGGGAAAGCAAGGTAAGCGGGACAACTATTCTCCTGATGCGCTGGAGCATGCGCGCATGCGCGGATGGGACTGCTTTGGGGAGCGATGATAAAATCATGGATCAACGCCACGACCAAGACAGCGAAAGCCATAATGCCGATATTAACAAGTGGCTTTCCATGAAAAAGAGCGAACGCGAAGAGATGATCGAGAAGTGCAAGTCCATCATCCGCGAGATACTCTTGGAGGACGACGAAGCCGTCGGCTACTACAACATCGGCACGAAGGTGAACCAGCGTCAGGCGTTCAAGGAACCTGCTGATGATGGCTCATCTGCCTTCTGTCTGGATGCCATCTATACCGCCGCGAACCAGATGGTGAAGAGTGGCACCGTTATGAAGAGAGAATACGATGCCAATAGATACGGCAGACCGAGGAATCTTCTATTCACGCTGCACCTCGATCCCATCCTTCTCCTATCGGATACTGTAAAAAAGGCAAGTGAACGCGCTCGGTGCGCCTCTCCTGATAGTGAAAAACAATAGTTGCGGCGATCATGATCTTGGGTTCCTGAATGAACGATAATATATCACTTGATAAGATGCGTGTGACTGTGACTGGAGGATCTGGATTCCTTGGCAAGGCGGTTATGGATGTCCTGCACAGCAGGGGTGTATCCGATATCTTCGTTCCAAGGAGCGATGAATACGACCTTACCGTCCAGTCGGATGCAGAACGCATGTACCGTCACTCTTCTCCAGATGTTGTTCTCCATCTGGCCGCAGAGGTCGGAGGAATCGGAGCCAATCAAGCCAATCCAGGCAGATATTTCTACGCGAATATGGCGATGGCTATTCATCTGATCGAGGGTGCACGGCGGCACGGAATCCGCAAGTTCGTGCAGGTCGGCACCATATGCGCCTACCCCAAGCATACGCCCGTGCCGTTCCGCGAGGACGACCTGTGGAACGGATATCCTGAGGAGACGAACGCGCCCTACGGCATCGCCAAGAAGGCTGCTCTCGTCATGCTTGATGGTTACCGCCGCCAGTACGGAATGAGATCGTCATTCGTACTGCCCGTCAACCTCTACGGACCATGGGACAACTTCGACCTCAATACATCCCATGTGATTCCTGCACTGATCCGCAAGTGCATGGAAGCCTTAGATGAAGGATCTCCGTTCATCGAATGCTGGGGCACGGGGTCTGCGGGAAGGGAGTTTCTTTACGTGGAGGACGCAGCGGAGGGCATAGTCCGCGCCGCCGAGGCGATTGACGATCCCCTTCCGATCAATTTGGGTACGAACAGGGAAATATCTATAGCGGATCTCGTTCGTCTCGTGGCGGATGCCTGCGGCTACGATGGCGAGATAAGGTGGGATCCATCCCGCCCCGATGGACAGCCTCACCGAAGGGTGGATGCATCGCGCGCAGAATCCCTCCTGTCGTGGAAGGCTAAAGTCGGACTGGAGGAGGGGATTAGGAGGACTGTCGATTGGTATCGGGATCAGATGGTCGCAAGATCATCAAGGTAAAGCACTTGAAACTTTTTTGATTTCTTGCTTGACAAGAGGTGACTCGCAGGAGACAATTGGTCTAGGAGTTGTCATGACCGTCCTGACGGAATCTGAGTGGAAGCGCTTGATATTGTCCATGCTCGTAGGCGAGCCCAACGGTCTTGCCATTGACGAGCTTGTCTCCCGAGCGAAAATGCGGCAAGCCGCTGCCGAAGTTGACTTCCCTTCGTACAAGAACGAGGTTCATGATCGAAGACGCCGATTCAGGGGCATGCACGGAGAATTCTCATCGGCGCTCGTCTGCCTTCATGCAGAGGGAATCATAGAGATCACAGCCGATGAAGGCGGCATGCTCAGGTATAGGATCGACCCGATCCAAGCCTTGTTCATCAGCGCATCTCGTTCGGGCAAGTTCGGAGATTGAAAGGATTGAACTGCATGAGCGAATCCGATTGCATCCAGACCGTCGTGCGGCTCCAGTGGGATCTGGAGAGTCTCGACCTGAACAAGCCTCGCCTCGTAAGCGCGGACATAGAAGCCCTCGTTGGCGCGGGCAACTACAACCGGCACATTGCCGCATTCAATTCCCTGAACTACAGGAATGGCATCCAGACGCTCATGTACCACGGGAGCGGCACTGTGACGGACAGCATCATCTCGTACTTCGGATCCCAGCGTTATGCCCAAGTGGTGAAGATCAAGACGAGGGATGCATCGCCATTCATCGAGTCGCGCATGCTGTGCATAGCCGAATGGAAGCGCAGGATCATCCGCCTCATCGCCAGCGCCCTGTCTGCGGGCAAGGACGGAATGGGATATTCAGAGATGAGGGAGCACTTCCGCATTGATGGAGCGGACTTCCCAGATAGAGACGCGTTCAACATAGCCATCAAGACCATGGAGCATGAAGGAGCCATAGTCCCAGTGCCCTTCTGCGGCATGGACTTCAAGTGGACGCTCTGCCCCCTGGGTCAGCTCATGGCGAAGTCGCAAGGCACGCCATGAGGAAGAAGGAATGCGCCGATGCGATATTTAGGCTCATCGTGGAGCGCGTGGATGAAGACGGCTTCATCTCGCGGAACGATGTGAGCACGGAATTCGATGGCATCGCCATCTCATGCAAGCCCTTCGCGTTCTCCCTTGATGGAGTCATGCAAGTCCTCATCAATTCAGGCAGGATCTCACCGTCAATACGGACCAGTGGAAATAAGATAGTTGAACTTGGCTACATGGTTGACCCACTCAGGATGCTGCTTGAGAAAAAGGAAGAAGACGATCCCAGACCGTAATACAGAGGATGCCCATGCGCATATTCTATCTGCTCAAGAAGTCGTGGAAGCACGACTCTTTTCCGTTCTTCACCCAGACATCTGGATGGTGGCATCCCACCAGCGGGAACTGGTCTTTCAAGCATATCGGAAACGATCCTGACCGTGGCAGATACCATATCACGGAGGTGTTCAGGAACCCCAAGGTGTTCGGCTTCACGGATCAGGAGCTTAGGCGCATGGTGGCGGATAGCATGGGCGGAAAACCGGACGATCCCGAAGTGATGGATGCCTACTCTGGCATACTGGACGGAAAGACCGATGCATTCGAGCCTGTCTCCAAGGAGATGATTCGGAGAGGATGGATCCATGTCACATCCATGTCCGATGCAGTCCAGATGGTCGGGATCAAAAACAGCCTGAAGGATGCCGTCCAGAGCGCCTACGTGCGCGCTCCTCAGGATAGGCAATGGATGATCGAGGTGGAAAAAGTAGATAATGGGTTCCATAGGTTCTCCATTTCAAACAAGACCCAGATGAAGAGGTTCTTGGCATCTTGAACTTCAAGAACTGCATGAGTCACGAAGACTCACAGGCTCCGCTTCCAAACATTCCGTGCAGAAGAAAATTTGTCTCACCTGATTGACACGAGGTGCGAAGGCACTACAATGTCTGCTAGACTGCGGTTTGCACCCCATCAAATCATTGAGTTCACACGCAAGGAGATGAACATGGACATGGACATGAGGAACAACGGCGGCGGCGACCTCGACGGATTCATCGGGCACATGGACGGCATCCTCGAACAGGTTTCGAACGAGGGAAGGGCGAAGTTCGCCTGCGCCATGGACTCGCTTGCCGACTTCCTCAACACGAATGCGGAGACGATCAGCGTGAACGGCAGCATCGACGGTCTGATCGTCCTGATGGCGAATAACATCAGCAGCGGCAACTTCATCATGCTCCAGCACCGCGTCAGAAATGACGATGACAAAGACTTCGTCATTTCTGAGATCAAGCGGATGACATCGTCCAATTCCTACGATGTTGTGTTCACCATCGCAGAGGCTTGGGCTGCTACATATGGGCGCGACAAGCCCGTCGTGCGACCGTCCGAGCATCCCCAGCGCAGGGAGGTGGTCGTCACCACCTGTACGCTTAACCTTAATTTCATCCCATGCGTCATCACGGCAGTTCAGCCTATCCACAGGAAAAAGGACGGACCCTTCATCGACAACTCCGAGTGCGAGTTCTCCGTCAGCACGGGGAAGGCGATTTCTGGCAAGCTGACTGGATACGAGAAGAACATCTGCCCGCTGGTGTGATGGACCAACATCATGAACGACTATGACCATGACATCGTGATGCGTCTCCGCAACTACTACGCCACCACATTCGACTTGTCCACGAAGGCTGCCGATGAGATCGAACGGCTTCGTGAGCGTGTTCGTGACCTTGAAAAGCGGCATCTCGACGCTTCCTTTCTGCTTGCCGATTGGGACGGCTACTACAATCCCGATGCGAAGCAGGGCAATGTCGAGGAGCTTGCTTCGCTCATTGAGGATGCATACAGGATCCTGCAGAACAAGTCATGGAGGGACGCCGATGGACAATAAAAGGTTCCTTGAACTCGACCGCAGCGGACAAGGATTGACGGAGGAGGAGTGGAAGCAGGGCTACCATTGGTGCCTTGAGTGGGACGACATGCTCGTGGGACCTGGTCAGGACGAGGCTTTGTTCTGCTCCTGCAACCATCCCAAGATAGAGGAATGGAAGCAGTCGGAAGAGGGCAAGCGGATGCGCAAAGATCTGGATGAAAGGCTCGACAAGCACAATGATGCATGGGACGAGATGATGCCGCCTGAGAACGAAGGCAAAAGCAAGGAGCAACCAGATGGCTGCAAAGAAGAAGACCAAGAAAAAAACGGCGAAGAAAACGAATAAGCCTGTCGCGAAGAAGGTGAAGAAACCCACGAAGCCCAAGAGGATCGAAGAGAACCGCAATGGTCTTCAGCCAGCCTATCTGGGCGACCTCGTGTGGTGGGATGACGATGAGGATGACTTCACGGGGGAGTATGAAGTCACCAGCATCGGAGAAGAACCAAAGGATCAGCACGAGGACACCACCGTGTGGCTTTATTCTGGAGACATGGGCAAGGAAGTAGAGGTCAGCCTCCGCGAGATCCAGAACAGGATTACCGCCGCAGGCGACCAGTGAGTCAGACCACATGTCGCAGCCACCATACGCCTATGAATGCGCCTATGAAAACATCCAAGTCGAAGCCGAACATCACCGTCCTGATCGACAGGGAAATCGCATCCGAGGAGATTCTCTTGGAAGCCCTCAATCCCAAGAGGCGTTCGCGGACAAGGGAGAGGGCTGCTTCCCATCCATGCGCCACTTCCGCCGTCATCCTCAAGGCATCCAAGGATGCCGACTTTATGGTTGTTCAGGCTGCTCTTGAGAACAATAACGCCGATGTGAATATCCTCTCATCCATCCTCAGACCCATCTTGGATCGCGTCCGTCCGCACTATTCGACTGACGAATCCTTGTCGTGCGACTATTTTGAGCGCAACTGCCAGATACGTATCGCGGAGTGCGTGTTCGCGCATCCCAACGCCGCGCCATGGATGTTCGCAGAAGCCATGTTCCACTGCGATTCAGACATACGGATGCTGGCGGCGAGGAGCCGCCATCTCGACAACCCCATGTTCGCCCTTTCCGTAAAGGCGAAAATGTGCGGATCCCAATGAACTACGGGCAACAGGAGTCAAAGCCATGAGCACCACCGCCACAGAGCCAAACACGTACTTCACGAACCGCATCGCGCCTGCTTCGGAAATCAACCGAGTCCTCTCCGTCTCCGCCAGCAAGGGCGACAAGGGAATTTTCTTCTGCGCCCCGAGGCGAATCGCCAAGGCGGATCTCTCCCGAATGATCGTGCGCTGGAAGTCTCCTACTTCGGAGATCTTCCTGCAGGGCGACATCGCGGAGATCGTCGACGGAGACTCCCCTGAGGGAATCAACTACCGCAGCCAGACGGATTCGCGTCCGTGGGGCGATCTCGCCAGCTGGGACGAGGGTTCCGTGATCCGAGTCCGCAACCTCTCCATCTTCGATCCTCCGTCCGAGGTCAGCGAGCTCCATCACATCCAGTCGTGCAAGTACATCTGCACCTGATAGGAGGAAAACTCCATGGCATCTAAGAAGAAGCCGTCCAAGAAGACCAGCAAGAAGGTTGCCAAGAAGGTTCCCAAGAAGCCATCTAGGAAGGTCGCCAAGAAGAAGGCTCCCAAGAAGAAGGCATCATGCCACATGGACAACCACTCAGGCAAGCCCGAGTGGGATAAGTGGCTGGGTCATCGCTTCCACTGGCGCGAGCCGTGGGAAGATGATGATGGAAACCACTTCCGTCTTGATGGAGAGTGGGAGATTACCTCGCTCCACGATGACTGCGAGACATGCTGGGTGTCTTGGGTTCCCGACGAGGAACACGACGGCGACTACTCCATGGAGTTCCCGCTGGCTTGGGTGGAAGGCTTCGATCCCGATTCCTGAAATTTTCCGTGAAAGTCTGTCTATTCCCCTTGACATCCTGTACCAAGCAGATATGCTGGAAAAGGAATGCAGGAAAACAGGCTAACAACAGGCAACCTCTCCCGCTCCGAGCAGCAGGTGTTCGACCTTCTGGCTATCGGCGATCCCATGCCATTCCAAAGTATGCGCCGACCTCTGGGCATTGACTTTGAGTTCAACTCGAAGGAAGCGGAGCGTACGGGAGGCGATGCTTCCCGATACCCGCACATGGAGCAGATGGCGCTCGACCGAATGAGGGATGCCCTCACCACCCTCATAGAGGACGGCATCGTCCAGTGCTTCGTGTCGCGTGGCGGCATCGTGATGTATCATGTGGATCCGCTCGTGGCTCTCTCCGCGAGCATCCGCAGGGACGAGCCGTCTTCCATCGGATGATAAAGGGACAACAGCTACGTCCATAGTTTAAAAACGGACGAATTTTAAAATGGATACAGCATGCGCTCTCATGCCAGTGGCACTGATCCTCTTCGTATGCCTCATAGTGTGGGAGTCAAGAAGGTTAAGCAGGGAAGAAGACGCGAAGATCAGGAAAAAGAAAATCAAGGATGATGAAGAGCTGAGAAAAAGGATCATCCAAGAGCACAAGGCGTGGGAAGAAGCAAATAGAAAAATCCCATTCAATCCAGAGATGTTCCAAAAGGAAAGGGAACGCATAGAAAAAGGTTTCTCCCTGCTGAACGAGCACATATTCTCTCTTGAGGAAATGGCTAGGAAGGGAGACCTTGTCGCATACGGAGAATGGAAATGGGAACTCAAGAAGATGCACGTCCTTAAGAATGAACTGAGACACATAAGATCAACAACCAAGGACATGACTGAGAGGGAACTGGCAAGGCACTATCTTTCCCTCATAGATGCAAGATATAGGAGTGAGAAGATCCAACTTGATTGCAATTGGCAGGAATGAGCAATGGAGCCGTGGTTATGGATACAGATGAATTAATCATCGTCATAACACACATCGTCATCCCTGGCTTGATCGTGATTTCCACGATTGCTGTTTTGCTGCTGTTTTTCTTTGGCAATGTGAATCTGGCATTGTTTGGAAAAAACAATCGGGATACACGCTTGGTTTCAAGCGACTCAGCCACCAGAATGCAGGAAGGTCGTGACGGCTTTTTGCGCCTCAGCAATCTGGTCCATACTGGAAAACTAGATGAAGAAAAGGCGATTCTGTTCTTCAAAAAAGAATATAGTGAAAATCCCTACTTCGCTCCCTCCATCAAGGGCTGCACTCCCCCAAAAAACCCCGAATGGAACATCGTCACTCTCCATAGGGGTATGAATTTCATCTCAAAGCGTCGAGGCATCCGTCGCGACATGAGAAATAGAATACATGCAAAGCTGGAAAAATACTTCCAGAGCCTTCTCGAGAAGATGTCCGATTCCATGTGCAATGCCATCTGGGACAGGAACATGTTCGTTGAATGCGGAGATGAATGGTTTCTGGACGAATCAAATGTCCACGCGCTCGAATCATACTTCCTGCTTCTCAATCTTTATGCTGGAAGGGGAACCGCGAGAGCAGACCTGACGGATGAGGAGATGTCAGAGTTGCACATCGTCCACAAGTCCTACAGAGATCTTTATCCTTTTGTGAAAAACTACTTCGATTCGCAGGATCGCGATGTCCTGATGGCATGCTTGCAAGATATCAGGAACAACACGCGCATGTCTGCGGAAGACACCGACACAATAAAGGCTATGCTTGTCGGGGCTGCAGTAGGGGCAGTCGTGGGATCTGTGATTGACAACTAGTCATATCTGCATGTAGCTAGCCTTTCTCAACGACAGGTAAAATCATGCGCAAGAAAATTACAAAGAAGACCAAGCATCCCAATCGCTGCAATTGCGCCATGTGCGGCAAGAACCCCATCGATATGGATATCTGGGAGTCCGAGCAACTCATGAAGCATGGATTCTACATCCACGTAGTCAGCGAGCACGATCCCGAGTCTCCTTCTGGCTTCAACGCCCACACTCATGGCATGCATCTTCTGGGTCATCCCGACTTCCAGATCACCATGCCGCTCAACTCCATCGACCATGTAGGAGTGTTCTTCCACGACATGTGCTCGCGGGTGAAGAAGGGTCAGTCGTTCTCCCACGGCGACATCGTCGAGGACCTCCTTGCGAACGGCTACCTAGCCCGCCTCATCGATGCCACGGAGAACGGGCGCCCAGTGCTCCGCATCGTCTTTGCGGACAAGCACAACCGCATCATGCCCGAAGAGATGTCTCCCAACGAGGCAATCGCCCAGTACGGGTACTCAAGGACATCCCCCTGATTTTTTCGGGGGGAAATTATCCCTGCCACTAGAATGGCAGGATATGAGCGACCCTACCCCCAGCGCCATCACCATCAGCCAGAAGATCGCAGCAGCCCACGCCAAGGGCAAGCCGTTCATCTTCGGCAAGGCGCCTGTCCTCAAGCCCAAGAAGAAGTCCGATGCTCCCCAAGAGGAGGACGATTCCACTTCGGAGCCCACGGACGCCACGGGCATACTCTGCCATAAGATCATGATGGCTCCAGACAAGGAAGGCTATGACTTCCTGCTCAAACTGTGCCGAGCATCTGGCCATGCGTTTGCAGCGTACGCAAGGCAGTACAATGTACGCTACAAGAGGATGAGGGAATCCGATGAGTGGAGGCAAGCCCACGCCCTCGACACTCCCAAGAACATCGCGGCAAAGAGGGAGATGCGGATCATCGGCAGGAAGATTTCCCGCACCCGCCGTCAGGCAGCCGCCATCTCCCCCGAGGCGCTCAAGGCAGCCAAGCCCGCCATCGAAGCGCTGAAGAAGCAGATGGAGAAGATCGCCTCCAGCATGGAGAACCGAAAGCCCAAGAAGGAAAAGAAGAACAAGAAGGGCAGGAAGCGGCTTACGAAGGAGGAGAAGGACGCTCACAAGATCCTCAAGGCTCAGGAAAAGGCGCTCGCCAAGGAGGAGAATTCCGCACGCAAGCTCGCCTTCGAGCACGCATACGAGCACCACGGCGTGGGTCTTGCCATCGTCCCGTGGCTCAGGGGCAACAGGAACGGAGCGTACAGCGAGGACCTGGACATCCTGGGTCCACGCTCGTGGATCCGATCCCACCTGTCCACCTTCAACGCAGGAGCCATCTTCAAGGAAGCGGAGGCTGCGTGCAAGACCGCTCGCAAGGAGCATTCGTCCAAGGTGTTCATCACCCGCCCGCCGCTCCGTCCGTGTCCTTCGGGCAGGATGGGAATCGCAGAGGGAACCATCGGGATCAACCCAGACGGATCCTTGTTCTACATCAAGCGCCGTGGGGAGAACAAGGGAAAGAAGGGTCTGTCGTCCCGCACCATCTCCATTCCACTTCGCACGCGGCACGAAGGCGATCCGTACGAGGAGAAGGTTCTGTCGTACATCATGTCGGGCTGCATGAGGAATGTATCCGTTGTGCCCGTCCGCTCCCATGGCAAGATCCACTTCGAGCTCGCGGTCTCGTACAAGGGAGAGGCGCTGCCTGATTCCCTTCCCCACGCGCAAGGCAAGGTGGGCGTGGACTTCGGAACGCAGTCCACGGCGGTGTTCGGCTCCCACATGGGCGGCAGGACCATCGCGCACTCCCCCAAGGGCAGGAGGCTCGACTCCCTCATCAAGGCCCTCCAGCGGCGGTTCTCCCGAGCACAGGTCGCCAACAATCCCCATGCATTCGACTCCAAGGGAGCGTACATCAAGGGATCCAAGATCAACCGATCACAGCGCATGATCGCCCTCAAGAGGCAGATCAAGGCTCTTCAGGAGCAGCAGGCGCGGTGCAGGAAGCAGGAAGCCAACCTCGCGGGCAAGCACATCTCCCGCATGGGCGACCACTTCGTGTTCGAGGACTGCCTCATGGACGGATGGTCGAAGGCGGCAGGCAAGGGAGTCCGCGCAGGAACGCCTTCAGCCGTCCGCGACGCACTCGTGAAGCACGCGGAGCGGGCGGGAGGAAAGATTTCCCAGGTTTCCACGAAGGAAATCAAGGCAACGCAGTACGATCCGCTTTCGGGCGACTATAATAAGATTCCCCTCACGCAGCGAACCGTTGTCGTAGGGGGCGTAGAAGTTGACCGCGACTTGAAGTCAGCCTACGTTCTTTCTCATGTGAACAACGATCAGATCGACGCCGTAGCCGCTCGCAACGAGTGGCAAGCAAGCTGTGGTCAGCTGCAGGGGCGGGTCGATCCGTGAATGAATGCGCCTGCTGCATGGAGAGGACACCGCCCATAGGGAACGGATCCACTACCAAGGCACAGGCGCATCCCCTGCAACGAGCTGCGTGATAAAGGGACAGCGCTTCCATTGGCAACGTGTCGGAATTCATCGAAAACTGGATTCCTCGAGCGCCCTGCCGGATGGATGAGGATCGCAAGATCCACGAGAATTATCCTCGCTCAATAAAACGAGCATCGCGCAGCCAGAATCCGCGAAAGCGGGCTTACATACAGGTTTTACAGGCTTGCTTTTTTTCGGGGCAAAACAGGCTTAAATACAGGTAAGGAAAGCACTTACGAGCGTAACCCTGTATATCAGCCCGTTTTTGCGGGAGGCTACAGGTCAATCCCTCCATGTGGGTTGCCGATGAACCTGTATATCAGCCCGCTTTCTCGGGAGGCTACAGGGATGTGTGGAAACACTCAAAGACCGCTGACCCTGTATCTCAGCCCGCTTTCTCGGGAGGCTACAGGAACGGACTTGTATTTCTTTCTGGTTCCTCCCCTGTATATCAGCCCGCTTTCTCGGGAGGCTACAGGGGAATACGGTCCTTTACATTCACCCTGACCCTGTATATCAGCCCTCTTTTGCGGGAGACTACAGGAGTTGCGCACTTCGCAACCCGAGCACAATCACCCTGTATCTCAGCCCTCTTTTGCGGGAGGCTACAGGCAGGATCAGACATAGACAGGAACGCAACAATCTGTATATCAGCCCGCTTTCTCGGGAGGCTACAGGAAAAGCCTTGAAGCCTCGCAGCGATGCGAGCCTGTATATCAGCCCGCTTTCTCGGGGAGGCTACAGGTTCAACTCATTCGCGCACGCCTGTACGAGAGCCCGCTTTTGTGGGAGGCTACAGGCCCTGCAAGGGTTGCGAAGTACAAGTGCCTTCGGTCCAGCCCTTTATCTGAGCCCTCTTTTGCGGGAGGCTACAGGAAAATAACGTCCGATAAAACTATCGCCTAAACCGATAGTTGAAACCCAAACCCAATACTTCGTTCCCGTACTAGAGCCCGCTTTCGTGAAATACTACAGTGAGCTTTCGTTCCTCCTTCTCCTCGTCACGATGCTGCTTTGGCTTCATCCGCCTCATGTCCCGCCCAAGTGGAGGACGCCGTTCCTCCTCTTCAAGGCAGCAGTAGGCGCGGCAGCCATAGCGGCATCCGTCTACATGGTCGTCAACGCATACGCCACCCACTGAACATCAGTCCTCTCTCACGCCCCTCCTCGGCTGTCCTTTCACCGCCGAGCGAGGGGTTTTTCATTTCCACCCACTGAACCATCACCCACTGAAAACGCCACATGGAAAATTTTCGGGGGAAGCACAAATCCCACCCACTGAACCACATCCTCCTACCACACCCACTACAATGACTCCCCATGCTCAAGCAGATATGGCTACACTCCAATGACCTCAGGCTGCCTCCCAGCCACCATCTCCATGATCACATGTTCATACTGAAGCACTACAGATCAACACCCACTGAAAGAGAAAGAATGGGAATCCCACCCGAAGATCCAGGAATCATGGAGATGCAACTCAGGAAGACAGGAGAAGACCCACTGTCCATCACCACGGTCTCCACCATCCCCGTGGCAGACCTCCACTCCCTTTCCATCATGTGGAACGCATTCATCCAGAAGGACACGGCAGCAGTGCTCAGGGGATACGGGATGGAGGACGCGCAGTGAGGATACTCATCAACGCCCAGTCCGAAGAGATGGGCATCCACGACGGACACCCAGCGGCAGGACGGCACTTCTCGTTCCTTGCATGGGACAACGAAGCCAATCCCCATGGCAGCCCCAGCGGAGCCACCATATCGGTCTCGTCCCTCAGGGACAGAATCCCGCCTTGCCCCGTTCCACCCGTGGAGGATCTTCCCATAGAGGATCCACGCACCGCTTCCGAACTCATGGACGCACTGAACTCACTCGATGGAGAAAGAGCGTGGAGCATCGTGCAGATGCTCATGAAAGACGCCTCCACCCCCAAGAGGATCCGAAGGAAGCCTTCGCAGAAGCCTTCAGAGAAGCCTTCAGAGAAACCTTCCAAAGAGAAGAATGCACGAGACGATGGCACTGAACCCAAGAAGGCTCCCAAGCGGAGAGGCAGGAAGCCAAAGGAAACCGATGCAGGTCAATAGGAACAACGAGAATCCGCACCAGTCGTCCACCCCGTCCCGATGGATCATCCATGCGGTTCTGGGAGTCACCATAGCCGTGTCCGCATACCTAGCCGGCATGCACCTAGTCGGAGGTTCGCTGGCTGCTTCCGCCATGCGGCTCGTGGAGGCAGGCGGATGCTGCTTCGTGGCGACCGCCGCAGCCGTGCTCTCCATCGTCTGGTTCAAGCGCCTCATGGAATGACGCACTGCGAAGCCTTCGGACGGAGTCCGTAGCCCACTGCGAAAATAGCATCGGACGGAGTCCGTGACCCACTGCGAAGCCTTCGGACGGAGTCCGTAGCCCACTGCGAAAATAGCATGGAGTTACCGCCCAGATAATATTTTATATAATGCAACATATAAAAGCACTGGTGTCCCACTTCGCTGCACATTGCCCCACATTGCCCCACTGAACTTCGTTCTGACGCTCGCAGGGGCATTTTATATTTTATATAAAATGACCACGCAGCAGGCTTGAGCGCACTTCTTGGGAAGATTCCCCATGTGGCTGGGTGGCTGAAGGCAGCCCACTAGAATGGCATTCATGACGAAGCAACTGGACAAGATCTTCATTGGCTACGAGACTCCCCATGGGGATGCGGCTGATGACGACGCCCCCAAGGCGTTCCTCATCGTGATGCTTCACGGGGAGATAGAGGCTTGGGCGAACGCAGGGAGCCTTCTGTCTGGGCAACTGCTCCACTGGGAGGTCTGCCACTCCGTGGACTCCTCCAGCCGCGAGACAGCCTTGCTGGAGGCTCGCCGCGTGGCGGCTCATCTGGGGCTGGAGCGGCTGGGAGGCATCCCTAGGACTCCTGTGGTGACGGGAGACGTCACGGTGATCTCGTCAAAAAAGACAGTATGACGAGGCTGCTGTCTTCTTGCCCACTACAATGGGCTTAGGAAACTGCCCTCCAAGGTGTTTTCTGAACTCTGGGCGGCGCGGGCACCCCCCGTCCGCGTCGTTCATTCTCCTCTCGGCGTCTCGCCCCGGGACGACTCTGCGTCTTCGCGGGCGCGGATAGAGGGCGAGGCGCCTTTTCCTTTCGTATACCCGCCCTGCTGAAGAAGGCCCCCTTCGGCAGGGCGGGTTCCTTATGTGGAATCTGGATGGAATCATGTGGGCGGCGACCGCAGCCCACTAGAATGAAGTCACGACCAAGGATAGGGAACCCCATGCACCCCCCTGCACGGAAATCCCGAACCTGCGCATCTCCAGAAGCCGAGAGGCTGCTGCGTGAGGCGTTCAAGCACTGCGGTGCGACCGAGGGACGGTTCGCAAGGACCAAGGAAACGGTCGTGCAGCCTGCTGACGGGCTAACCCACCAACGCCCGTTTGGTCACATCAAGCCGTCTGGAAGCCTTCCCTAGCCCCCAGGGACGGCAAGAAGGACGAAGTTGAGAGAAGGCGCAGTGAAAACTGCGCCTTCTTTATTTACGGAAGGTGTGCCTTTCAGGCTGCCGACGGAGTGTTCCCCGTGGAACATTCTGTCAAGGAGACGCTGTCCCAGCAGTCACTGACCGAACCAGCCACTCACGCTGACGCAGAGGAGGCTCGCGTGTCTTTGCCCATCGCCACGAGCGAAGGAGCATTGATGTTCGGCAGGAGGGATCGACGGAATATCCGTCGGTCCCTTTTTCATTGGTTCTCTCCTTCCGAAAGAAGGAACTGGAGGTGAATTATGGGAAAGAATCAGAATAACAGTTTCAAGCCAAGCATGCGGAAGGTCAAGGAAGCCTTGATGATCAAGGCGGCGCACCGCAAGGCGTATAACGAAGGAACGAGTGCAGCCCGTGCAGCCCAGCGGGCGCGTGAGAGTGATCGATCAGCCGGATAAGGGCATGTTTCCGATGTTGTCGTGTGGAGGAACCGCGCACCGAAGGGTGCGCGGTTCTGCTTTTGCTGGATTCTTTTGGAAATCCTACGGATTGCGAAGGAGTAGTGCAAGCCGCCATTGAAATTTCTTGCAGAGCGACGAAATTTCAATGATTGCTCAATGGCAGCCATGTGAAGTTGTGCAGCTCGAGCGGAAGATGTCATGCACTTTCCATCTCGAGCGCTGGGAGCATTGATGGCTCTGGCTTTCCTTGGAAACTTTCCAGTTTCACCTGTCACAAGGAAAGTGCCACGAACACTCATGCATGCTTGCAAGTTGACCCACTGCGAGGTGCATGACATTCTTGAGCTAGCTTGGCCCTTCCTGCCCTTGCCTGCGCGCAGGTGATTCCTTCCATGGACTTTGCTTCTCCGGGCGAGAGTGAAACTCCATGGTCATGGACTTCTTCATCTATCCCTGGATAAGACTGCATGACATGTATACCTGAAAAGAGGGAGTGCAACTATATGGTTGTGTTCTTTGGTGCACTGAACGGCTATTCTGCGCACTGCTTATTGGGTAGTTTTCCCTTTAAAGGAGAAAGGTGCTTGATAACATGGTGCGCCCAGTTATGGGGTAGTTTTCTAGGCGGACGGTCCAAAAAGCGCTTTTGGCGGTGGAATCCTTTCCTTTTGCTCCAGAAGGTGGATGAAACTTGTTATGGGGTAGTTTTCTAATAGCTGCACTGGAAACGCTTTTTGTGACAGCGTGGGGAGAGGAAGAGCGCACTGCGAAGGTTATCGTTCAGTTTTCCTGAGGCGGAGTAGAAACCCCATATTGCGAAATTGTTCTTTTGAAGTGCACGGAATCTTCCTTCTGGCTACTTGACTGTGGAAAATGGTGCTGTTACAATGAGTGACGCACTGGAGGCGAAGTCATGTCAGAAGCAGAGATAAAGGACGCATGTGGCGACGAGGAGGAGACTTACGGCGGCACCAGCTGGGCGGAAGTCCGCTCTTGGGAGGCTGCTCGTGCTGCAGTGATGCTTCATCCCGGGGGCGAGTGCGGGATCATGCACTACTCGTGGGATCCGTACGGCGAGGCTGACGACCCCATCGAGCACGCACTGCTTGATCTCCTCATGCTTGCCCGGTTCCATGGTCGCGACGTGGATGAGCTTCTTGCGCGGGTGCGCAAGGACCACAAGTCGGTGATGAAGGAGAAGGGCGTGGAGGAAGAGGTCCGTTACGGCATGGACTCGGATCGGTCCGCGTGGGCGAAGGAAGTGCTTGGGCTGTGGAACGCCATTCACGGCGGCGACGACCCACTGAACTTCCTGTCATGCATGTCCCGTCTGGGCGACGGGGGAAAGCCATGAGCGGCGGTCACGACGCACTGCAGAGGATCGCCGATGCGGTGGACTCTGGAGTTCGAATGGACGACGAGACGAGGAAGTGGTTCCTCGGGCGGCTGGACGAGAAGTTGTGGACGATGGGGTGGAAGCGATCCGGCGGCAGCATGACGCACTGCGTTCCGTGGTCGACCAAGGCGGAAAGCGTCCGGCACGTGGATGAGTTGATGGCTACCGCGCGAAGGGTATTGAGGATGGATCCCCTGGAGGAACTTCGAGATGCAGCAGATGGAAAGTCCCGTTGAATCGTATTGCTCCCGGATGGGAGAGGGATCCGCACGCACTGTGAGGAGCGGTCTGTCCCGGTGCCTCCAGCTGGCAGGCATGGCCGAAGAGGATCTATCGAGGGGGATCACCCATGCACATTCCTCCCGTCTCGTGCGCGCACTGAATGAGTCCTATGGGCGGCGCACTGTGGCGAAGATGCTTTCCTTCTGGCGGGAGCTCATCAGGGAATGCTGGAGGATGGGCTACATGGACAGGGATGCCGCGGATCGCGCCATGCCTCGGTCGGGTAACCGCGGCGAGGAGCCGCTTACTGGGCGGCACCTGGGAGAGGGGGAGATCCGCGCACTGATAAGGGTGTGCGGGGAGGGGGTGGCGGGTGCCCGAAACGAGGCACTGATCTGCCTTCTCGCCATGGGGCTCCGTCGTGGGGAGGTGGCTGGGCTGAGCTGCGGAGACTGGTCGGGCAAGATCCTGCGCGTGCGTGGAAAAAGGGGGCGCGTGAGGCAGATCTCCCTTCCCGCGGAGAGCGCGGAGGCGGTGGACATGTGGATCGTGCGCCGGGGCCAGCTGAAGCCCGATGATCCCCTCCTGTGTTCCGTTCGTGGAGAGAGCGGCTCGGAGCGTCGTCTTTCTCAGTCAGGCATTCGCACCATCCTGAACGGACTTGTCCGAAAGGCTGGGCTGGAGCGGATCACCCCTCATGACTTCCGCCGAACGTTCGCAGGAGAAGTGCTTGGATCGGGAGCGGACATCGGCATTGTCATGCGGTTGATGGGGCATTCGAACCCCGCCACCACCCTTCGCTACGACAGGCGTCCAGTGGAGGCTGCGTGGAACGCTTCAGAGCGAATGCAGTCACCTGTGAGCGGGCGAAAACAAGGAACTACATTGCCCGATAATGTCAGCCCTGACGGAGGTTTGGTGGAAGCGTGATGGGGAGGACAAGGAAACTCCGCGGCTGCCCGATCCATTGGAATTGAGCCAGAGCTGCTGGTCGGCGACGATGAAATGAATGGGTTCTTATGAAAACTCCAAGTAAGAAAACAATGAGTGCGCTGATCGAGTGGGAAAAGTTCCCCCATGTGGCTGACAAGATCCTCAGCACTGAATTCTGCATGCGCAGGGGAGACAAGGGGATGACTGTGGTGAGCGGCTTATCCCATCTGGACTACTTTCCTCCCATCAAGCCCTTTGCCTGCCTAGATGGATTCACTCTTTCCGTGCAAGCAGGAGACGGACACTACTGCCTGCCTAGGAAATACCGACCCACTGAAGGGACTTGGCGGGAATGGGAGGTTGGTTTTCCGTCCCGGAAGGAAAAGATCCTGCTGCCTTGGGCTGAAGACAGGAGGCAGCCCACTCGCTCCGTCTACGGCTACGTGCCTAGCCATGTGGTTATGACGGTCCTCCAGTCTCACGGAGGATGGGTGAACGAAGATCCCATCCTATCACTAAAGGAAGCAGCCCAAGGGGAAGGCTGGTCTGCCGCTATCCGCCAAGCAATGCACTTGCTCGCGCATTGATCGCTTCCACGCATTCGTCGAACACGGCTTCGATGAATGCGTCTATCGTCGGTTGCTCCCACGATGGCATGCGGATCAGTTTTGACGCCTTCATGAACTCCATGAACAGGGAGATGGAATCCGCAAGCGCCGCCCGGTCAGGTGCGCCCATGATATGGTCTGGTAACTCCCTCCCCATCTGCAGCCATTGAGTTCCTGCCTGGATCTGGCCTTGAAGTGCATGGGTATTTCGGGAGCGATTGGGCGTGCGCATGGCATCCCCCATTCTAGAATGTCAGAGCGTTCTCTCTGGAGGCTGCTCTGCGATATGCGGGACAAAGTCGATATCCCTTTCGTCCGGAGGGGGAGGCTGGTGGAACCACCTGACCTTCCAAGGAGTCTCCGATGCCCGTGCGGCGGCGGCGAAGCGGGCGAAGTTGCGGGCATGTGGCTCAGGCTCCCTGTCCCATTCCTTCAGGGGCATCCCCCATCGCTTCCGCAGGGCAGCCCAGCAGAACCTGCCTGTGGTGCCGCTCCACAGGGGATACGGCTTCGCCCATTCCATCAGGTACGCTCCGTTGAGGGCGAGCCACGCCCCCTCCTGCGCGGCATCCTTCTCGATCCATCCGCGGGACAAGGTGAACGCTATCCTGCCATCCACTTCGTCGCAGGCAGCTGCCCAAGACTTGATGAGCCACATGGCATCCTCCTTGGATACCTGCGGGGTGATCGTCTTCGTCTTGCCCGCAGGCTCGCCCGTCCATCCCTCGCGAAGGGACGCCTCCGCAAGGGACGAGTTGATGGACTCCGAGAGAACCATGATAGATCCTGTCCGCCTCCGCGCGAAGTCGATGCATTTGTTCGCGCATCCTCCCAACGCGCCCGCCACGGGCTTGCCGCCGCGCCTGCCCATCACGATCTCCACCTCGTTCGTGCCGTAGCCGTCTATCCACGCGGAAGCCACGATGAAGTTCGCCCATTCGGATCGTACGGGATTGTGCTGCACCTTCTTTGCCATCTATCAGGTATATCGGCGGGACGGCGTCAAAACCGCAGGGTGGGGGATGAAAGTGCGGTTCGGACGGAAAATCCTCCAATCTGGTCGCGGAAAGTTCCCGATCATCCGTCTGTTCTCCGCAGGGAAGCCGAGCAGTCATCTAGGGCGTCAAAACCCAGAGGCATAAGACCATGACGCAGATCACCAACCCAGAGTCCGTACTGTCCCTCCGTCCCGTCACGAGCTATGATTGGGAGTCCATCCCTTCGGGGATCGGCTCAAGGCTCCTGCCCCATCTCCTGTCCCGCAGCGACCTGTACGGTCGCAGCCATACGAAGGACTTGCCCGAGCAGGACATCGTGAACCTTTCATCCTGTGGCGCGTTCGGCGGGGCAATCGCCTTCGCCATCGGCGGGGACGCGGGCAGGCGCGAGTGGCAGTCGCGGTGGACGAACGACCGCGATGCGGTCGCCATCGCGCTTGGGTTGCAGGCGGGCAAGACCAACACCATCAGGTTCACGGACAAGGACATCACGGCTTCCGTGATGCGCGATCCAGAGATCGCGCGGGCGATGCTCGTCGTCCACGCCTACGACGCATACCACCGCAATACCCCGTTCTCCGTCCTCAAGTGCGATGACATCAAGGCGATGTACGCGCAGGATGTGGGAGCTGTGGCTTCCGTGTTCGTCGCGGACGGCAGGCAGGCGGCGAACATCATCTCCTGCCTTCCCGATGACAGCGCGGAGTTCTGGAGCAATGTGACGGAGATCAAGAACTCACCCATCGACATGATTCGGATGGTGGGAAGCCATATCTCCCCGTGCTCCCCTGTCGCCATGACCATCATGGACTTCCTCGCCCCGCAGTTCGGGTCGAGGTGGAATCCGAAGGCAGACAGGACTCTGCGAACGAGCGAACTGCTCGACAGGGAAACGACCGAGTGGAGGCAGACGGACAGCGGATGGCTCCGCATGGCTCTGAACCATTGCACGGAGCATCACCCCGACAGGCTCGTGGGATGGATCGGTCAGGCTCCCTGCCTGTACGAGTTCCTCAACACCGCAGCCAAGCAGCGCCGTGGAGTGATCGCAGCCCGCCGACTCATCAGGATGGTGGGGCGCTAGGGCGGGGCGTCAAAACCGCAGGACATCGACCAGAGAACCCCGCGTTGGGGGACTAGACGGAAGCGAACCATAAGGAACAAAGACAATGAACCTCGTTGACACCATCAAGCGTTACAAGGCAGCCAACATCCCGTGCTTCATCTTCGGAGCGCCCGGTGTGGGCAAGTCGCAGCAAGTCCATCAGGCAGCGGAAGGCAAGCGGGTCATTGATGTCCGCTTGTCCATGCTCGACCCCGTTGACCTCCGTGGTCTGCCCACGGTGGAGCGCGGCGAGAACGGCACGAATGTCGCTTGGGCGCGCCCCGAGTTCATCCCGCAGGACGGCGAGGGAATCCTGTTCTTCGATGAGTTGAACACGGCTCCCGTGAGCGTGATGAACGCCGCGCTCCAGATCATCCTCGACCGCAAGTGCGGTCCGCACAAGTTGGGCGATGGATGGTACATCTGCGCGGCTGGCAACAAGACGGCGCATCGCGCCCATGTGCAGCCGCTTTCGGCTCCCCTCCGCAACCGCTTCGCCATCGTGAACTATGAACCCGATGTCAAGTCGTGGACTACTTGGGCGTTCGGCGCGGGCGTTCACGATGATGTCGTGGGCTTCCTGAACTTCCGTCCCGCCCTGCTGTCCACCGACAGCAAGGACGAGTACGAGAACTTCGCATCGCCCCGCGCATGGGATCGCGTCAGCACCCTCATCAAGAGCGGAACCGATGACATGGATTTCGTCGCGGGTCTGATCGGCAAGGGCGCGGCAGCGGAGTTCGACGGCTACCGCCGCGAACTGCGCGATATGCCCGACCTCGACGCGCTCCTCGCGGGCAAGGAGCGGTTCACGCACAACCCCAAGCGGGTCAGCGTTTCCTACGCCGTGGCGATGGGACTGTCCTCGCGCCTCCTGCGCGGCGACACGAAGTTCATCAACGCCAACGCGGACAAGGCGTGTGAGATCGCGTCCGTCATGCCGCCCGAGATCACCTGTCTGTTCATCGTCCGTTCGATGATGGGCAGTCCAGACGCGCGGAAGGCGATCCTCAACGCGAAGTCCGCGCACAAGTGGGTCACGGCGCACTCCGAACTGATCGACCGCTACGGCATCCGCAAGTGACGGAGGGAAGGGTCGGGCGTCAAAACCGAAAGGCAAGGGACACTATGGCAAAGCGAACCAACAAGACAACGAGTGCGGCGGGGGCGGCTACGGTCGCTCCCGCCGCTTCCCCTTCCACCACCTACTCTGGCGCCCCTGTCCTCGCGGGGGACGATGGAGAGCGGCAGAAGCGGATCGACGGGTGCTGCATGACCCTGTACCGCTACTTCCCCTTCTGGGGACACCTCACCGCTTCGTGCAGGATCATCACCTCCGATGTCCCCACGGCTTGCGTGGACAGGAGCGGCAACATCCGTCTTGGACGCGCGTTCATGGACGGCTTGAGCGACAAGCAGTTGTGCTTCCTGATCGCCCATGAGATCGGTCATGTCGCGTTCTCGCACTTCGACCGCAAACTCAACCGCGACCACTTCCTCTGGAACGCCGCGAACGACTTTGCGGAGAACCTTGTCCTCATCGACCAGATGGGACGCGATTCGTGGATCGAAGGCGGTTGCCTTGACGAGCAGTACCGCGACCTCACCTCGGAGCAAATCTACGAGGAACTTCTCCGCAGCGGCAAGTGCGGCGGCGGCAAGGGCAACGGCAAGGGAGGCAAGGGCATCCCGCAGGGCGGCACGGGCAGCGACATGAGCGAGGGCAATCCCGATGGCGACCCGAAGGATGGCGAGTCCGTGGCGCGTGAGCGCGGCGACGATGAGAAGAAGTCGGAGAAGGATTGGGATAGAGCTATCGCCCGTGCCGCAGCCTACGCGAAGCAGCAGGGCGAGTTGCCCGATGGTCTGGAGCGGATGGTGTCGGAGAAGGTGGACAGCAAGGTTGCATGGAGCGAGAAGTTGCGCCAGTACCTTCGCTTCGGCGTGAGCCGCGACCGCCGCGACGACTACCAGTTCGTCCCGCCGTCCCGCCGCTTCGTCTGGCAGGACATCTACCTTCCCTCCCCGTTCGGCTTCAACGCACCGAAGATCGCGTTCGCCGTGGACACCTCTGGCTCCATCGGAGATGCAGAGATGGCGCAGGCGGTCGCGGAGATTGAGCAGATCAGGCGCGACTTCGGATGCGCCATCTACCTCATTGAATGCGATGCCGAAGTCCATGCGGGTCGGTGGCTCGACGCTGCCGAAGCCGTCCCAACGAAGTTCAAGGGCGGCGGCGGCACGGACTTCGCACCCGTGTTCTCGCACCTTGAGGAGAACCGCATTCCCGTCGATGTATGTGTATACATCACCGATGGTTACGGGAACTTCGGTGACAAGCCTTCGATGGATGTCATCTGGGTTATGACCACGCCAGAGAAGCCACCCTTCGGGGATTACATTCAGATCGGAGTCCCGTCCTGACGGGAAAGAAAATCTGATAAATCTGTCCATTATGTGTAAAGTGGACTTGACTAGGGCGTCAAAACAAAATAATCTTCCCATGTGACCTTCCCCCACGGTGGGGGCAGGAACATCCCGAAACGCCTCTACCCCAAACAGGGCGACAGGCAACAGGAAAGACAGAAGGCAATGAGCAACCTCTTTACTAGCGTTTCAAACCCCATCGCCTCCAACATGGTTCGCAAGGCGGCTCTCACCGCCACCCTCAAGGACGCGGAATCCGCAGACAGGGCGTTCGTCATGGCGAACCCCAAGAGCGCCTTCAACGGAACCACGGTCGCCGTCATCGGCACGGGCTTCCAGATCGGAGCTCTGCCGAAGGATTCCGTCAAGAACGGCGCACTCGCGGAGTGGATCGTGGAGTGGACGCTGACCCACGGCAGCACCGACAAGGCGGCTCTGGAGGCGGCGATCCTCAAGAAGCACGCCGAAGCCGTCAAGTCGGAGCAGAACGGCGTTCCTGCCCTCGCGGGTGGCGCTGAACACATCCGCAAGATGTGGGAGCACCATATGCCCAACGCGGGCGCGGCTCTCGACCCCATCGGCTACACGCCGAAGGCTCCCAACTCGTCCATCGAAGGCGACACCGCCGCGATGTTCGTGGTGGGAGGTATCGCGGAGGCGGTCACGCCCATGAGCGACGATCAGTTCGCCGCTCTGGAGGCGGCATACAAGAGCGCAAAGGCTGCGCGTAGCGGTTCCCGCAAGCGCACTCCGAAGGTGGTGGGTTCCGCGACCACGGTGGTCGCGGGGAAGAACAACCCCGTCACCAAGTAAGGCACAACGGCGTCAAAACCAGACGCATACGGACACGAATCCCCTCCCCCCAAGACCGCGCATTGGTCTGGGGGAGGGGGCTTCCCCTAGCGGGCAAGGGAAGCACACACAACAGCCCCGCAGGAGTTTCAGAAATGCCCCGAAAGGCAAAGAACAGCGTCCTTCACCCGTCCGCAAACCCTCTGGCGGTCTGCACCGCGCTCCGCATCCCGCCCGCGACCTACTTCGCGGCGATGGCGAAGTTCGCGCAGACCATCCAGACCGCGACCGCAGACTTCGACCGTCTGGCGGGCGCTGACTCGCAGCGCCAGAGCGCCCTCCGCGCCCATGTCGCCTCGCAGATCGGAACCCTGCTGAACGGCGGCGATGGCGCTGCCACCGCGCCGAAGGCGGCGAAGCCGAAGGCTGCCGCACCGAAGCCGAAGGCGGGTCGCAAGCCGAAGGCTGTCGCACCGAAGGCGGGTCGCAAGCCGAAGGCTGCGAAGGCAGAGCGCGCGGCGGGTGGTTCGGCGGGTCGCCGCCCCAACGGTCCCGATGGCAAGGGCGTGAAGCAGATCGTGAGCGAGATCCTCCAGAGCGCCACCGTCCCGATGGCTACGGACGCGATTGAGGGTCTGGTGCGTGAGCGTTACGATGCGGCGGGGGTCAAGGTTCCCGCAAGCATCGGCGGGCAGATCGGCACGGCGCTCTCCGCGCTCTGCAACAACAACGAGGTGAGCAAGGAGGCGGGCGATGGTCGCCGCAAGCTCTACTCTTGGTCTGGCGCGGCGGTGACTGCGTGACCAACTCCGATGATCCCCGTGGGGGCGGCAACGCCCCCACGGGGGCTTCTCGCTTCTCCATGCTCGTGTGCTCCCCCAAAGGCGAGGATGTCGTGTCCACGATGATCCTAGTGGGCGGGGGAGACATCCTGCGCGTGTTCACGGACGGAGAGCACTCGGGATGGCACAAGATGACCTGCACCCGGCTGGACTACGAGGGCGGCGGCGATCCGCCTCATGTCCACTCCGTGTTCCAGATGATCGCGGGCAAGGCAGGTCTGGAGGAGGTTCCCGTTCATTCAATGGACAGCCACGGACTCTACGAGATCATTGAGTCAACCTGACGGCCGGCGTCAAAACCGTATGGGAGGGAATCATGGATGCAAGCAACTTCATCGCTCTCAAGGTCAATGCGGACTTCATCGAACGGACGGAGACTCTCCGCAAGGACTTCAATGCCATCATGCCCCGCAGGATCATGCCCCCTGCGGGCTATCTTGCGCCCCGCTTCTGGTGGACAACGGCGTTCACCGCCGTCCACCCAGACATTGAGATCGTCAACGGGATGTACCCCGAGAACCTCCGCGTGTGCGTGGCGAACGCCATGAGCATGATGCGGTCGCTGAACGCGCCTACCTACTTTCCTAGCAGGGAACTGATCGACGCGCTTGACAGAACCGATGTGGAGGGGATTGACTTCAAGGACATCCGCTTCCCTGCGGACTCCGTGATGTTCGTCCTGCCCATCGACCCGCCGTACAAGCCCTACCAGATGGAGTGGGAAGGAAAGGAACTCACCGTTGCGCCCGCCATCGTCACGCTGTCCCGCATCGGCGGCGACCTCAAGGGGTCTGCCACCACGCTGCGCGGCAGGGAAATGATCGAAGGCACGATGCTCGACAGCAAGGGCGATGTGGGATGGGTGCGCCTTCCCTGCGAGGGCGCGTGGTCGGACACGATGGAGAAGTACGGCAGCGACATCGTGTACGACCGCATGGGAGTTCCCGTCGATCCGAAGGGCAATCCCGTGATCCAGAGGGATACGGAGCAGACCCAATGGGCTTTCCGCATGGCTGTGAAGCTGGTGATCGCCATGAACACCATTGGCGACATCCACGCTCCCATGCCCAGACTCGTCCGCGAGGCAAACCCCAAGAAGGGCAAGGGGGAACTGTGGCAGGGTCAGGTGATGACCATGACACGCGCCCTTGAGTCGGAGTACGCGGGAGGAACCCATGCGAGTCCCCGCTTCCACCTTCGTCGCGGGCATATGCGTTCGCAGAGGCACGGCACGGGCAATCTGCTCGTCAAGACCGTGTGGATCAAGCCTACATGGGTGGGCAAGAAGGACAAGGCGTCAAAACCGGACGAGGTGATTGCATGAGCAAGAAGAACAGCACCATCCAAGAGAACGAGTCCGTCCTCGACAAGTTCATCCTCCCCGTCCAGAAGGAGCGCAGGGGGTACGCCGCGCACTTCAGCAAGGTGTACGCGCCGCTCATCTTGGATTGGCTGTCCGTCAAGGCGAAGATCAGTCCCGACAAGGGCATTCCCCTGTGCGTGTTGGTAGCCGAGCACGCACCCTTCATGCTGTCCGCTTTCCCCGCAGCCCAGATCAAGCCGCACCGAGAGCAGGTGGAAGCCACCGTGCGCCTCTGCCTTCTCACGGAGAAGGAGATGAAAGATTCGGAGGATTGGGACAAGCGATGGAGATACAATATGCTACGGCGTGAAGCAGACGGCATCGGCAAGGGGATGTGGCTCTATCGCTCTGGCTACGACGAGATTTCATTCACCTTCTACGGCGGTCACGATCAAGGCAGCACCGACGATCACATGATTCTGCGGGACGGAGAGGAAATGGACGAGATTGACGAGGAGATGGAAGGCAACTTCTCGCTTCAGGATTTCGTGGAGGACATCCTGCCCGAAGGCTTCGGAGACGGAGAGCCAGCCTACGAGGACGGGGAGTGCTCCATCGACCTCAAGACGATGAAGTTCTCCGTGGAGTGCTCCATGTCCGTCACGCGACACGAGCACATTGAGCGCGAGGGAAGCATATTCGGCGGGATCGACCTCGACTATCACGAGGATTGAGGCGTCAAAACCACAGGGTCACAGCCATGAGCCATCCATACTACCATAGCAAGTCGTCCGCAAAGAAGTTCGGTGGAGTCGCCTCCGACTATCAGCACATCCACGATTGGTTCGATCAGACAAAGAGCCATCTTCCCGATGCCCGCCACCGCGCGATCCTCCATTCCTCGTTCGGCATCTTCATGTGCGAACAGGTGTTCGGAACGGTGCTGACCCGCAAGAGCGATGGTCGCACCGTCCCCATCCGCGCCATCGGTGAGCAGCACGTGCTTGAGGACATGGGGCGCATCCCCACCCCGCAGGACTGGTTCAAGAATATGCCCCTTGAGGGATGGATGGTGAAGGGTGCGCGGAAGTTGTCGGAGGAACTGGAGAAGGAGGTCACTCCTTCGGACTCCACCCTCTGCGAACCCTCTGGCGTCAAAACAGAGGAGGTGCAGGCATGAACGATTCAATCGCATTCTTCGGATTCCTGATCGGGCTAGTCGCAATCGGGTTCGTGACGGGCTGGATGGTCTGCTCCATCATGTTCCTGCGCAAGTTCCACAAGGAGGACTGAAATGGGCGACTACTCAATCGACGGACTTATCCGCTACTTCCAGATGGCTCACAAGGTCATGGGATGGACGAGCACCGACAACTCATACGAGCACCATGTCGCGGAGATGCTGAAGAAGCTGCGCGACGAGCGCGACGATGCGCGCAGGCTCTACTGCGAGTATGCCGCAGAATGCGACACTCCCGAAACCGTCGCGGAGGAAATGGGTTGGGACTGCTTCCGCAAGTCGGACGAGCGGGGCTGCAAATGGGAATGGGACGGCAAGGCATGGATCGCCTCTGATGAGGACGATTGCAAAGAATCCGAGCCTTCGGAAGATCAGGACTACGACAAGCCGCTAGGTGGGCAATGGGTCGATGACGGCTCTGGTCCCGAAGAAGAACCTCCTTATGACAAGTACGATGGAGTCCTGCCCGGCGATCTGGGCACGGATCGCCCGTAGGGGCGTCAAAACAGCGGAGCCGCAGCCATGCTTCCTAACTTCGATAACCTGACCCTCTCCGTGCAGTCCTTCAGGGGTGGATACGCAACCTCCAAGTTGTCAACCCACTCGCCCTTCTTGGGCGTGGATCAGGACTCGCAGGGATATCGAAAGGGCTTCCTGTTCACGGAGATGTGGCGGTTGGCGAACCAGAGGGGCATGGATGCGATGGCTGTGCGCGGGATGTGCTCCGTCATGGGAGTTCCCTGCCCGCCCGAGCGCGGAGAGAGCGATGATCCATACTGGGACGCGGAGACTGTCCGCGCAGGATGGATCGCCATGTGCAGGGAGGTTCCCCTCATGCACCATCTGGCTCCTCCCGCCATCGCCGCCGATCCAGAGGTGAGCAACATGGTTCGGCTCCTCTACGTCGGGGATGCCACTTGGTCGTGGGACGATGTGGCGAAGTGCTGCCGAGCCGTCCTTCATGGATGCGGCGGCTATTCCCGACTTGAGACGAGGATCGTCATTCGCAACGAGTACGACGACCAGAGCTACAGCGATCAGGAGGTGCTTGCCCACTTCCTGATGAAGCCCACCGACCGCGTTGGCTTCGGCGGCGACGAGATCGAACTCGACGGATGGGACAAGAACCATGCTCCGACGATCTCGTTTGCGTGCCATGTGGACGATTCCTACAGCAAGTTGCTTCAGTCAAAGGGTTTGGAGCACGGCTACAGCAGTTCGTTCATCTACGACATCCGCACGGAGGAGTTCACTTCCCATGACCTCGCATCGGGGGTCAGCGTGGGCAGGTAGGCACTACAATGGGATCACACGATGGACAACCCACACGATCCCAAGGCAACCGTATCCGCAATCTGCTTCCATGAGAGGGCGGGAATATGCTTCCTGCGCGATTCAGAGGACAGGGTGTATCTGCTGTTGGGCGATGCGGGCGCTCCAGTTCTGGACAGAGACTCACCCACCGAGTCCATCATCCGTTTCATAGATGAGTTCCCCGACTGCCTCCGCTGCATCCCCTTGAGGGCACGGAGGCGCAAGGCTGTGAAGGCTGCCATGAGGCTGGCGCAGATGGGCGTCAAAACCGAGGAGCGCAGGACATGACCAAACTGAAGATTCATCCGCGATGGAACGAAGCCCTTGACTCCGCAAAGATCAGGTCGCAGGTAGCGGCTATGCTCGACGGAGGATTCGGCGAAAACCGATTTCAAAAAGCTTCTGCGAAGGGGATTGAGGATTTCTGCGCCGAACTGATGAAGAACGGCATGGGTGCGCTTGTTCCCGCAAAGATCGCCAAGAAGGTCGAGAGCGCGGAATCCGTGAAGGAGTCCGTGAGCAAGAGCCGACTGAAGCGGCTGACGGGGGAGCACGATGCCGACAGCGCCCGATGCGTGTGCGCGGCGTTCGCGTGGGCGCAGGGCATAGACTCCGTTTCATACCTCTATTACGGCGGTTGGGACGAGATCGACCTATCGGATAGCATCGTCTTTGAATGCGTGGACAAGAAGATGAACCTCGTGAAGAAAACGCATGACATCTGGAAGGCATCATGCGATGCCGCAGAGATGGTGGAGGATGCCATGTTCTGGGACTTCAACACCGACAGCGGCGCAGGCGATGGAACCAACTACAGCACATCCCTGACCATCGACCTCCTCACCCTCAAGTCCTCGCAGGGCGAGTACGAATGGGACGAGGAGGAAGACGAAAGCGACGATGATGACGGCGACCAGTATAGCGACGAGTCGCCTGACGAGGATTGAGGCGTCAAAACGGAGCCACCGAATCCATGAACACCGTACCCTACTGGCTTTCCCGATTGGAGCACATCATGGCTTGGTGGATCTCCACCGTTCCCCAATGGGCGCAGCCCAAGTGGTTCTGGAAGTGCTATTATCTGCTTCTGGATCGGTTCGGCTGACCAGAATGCTGCCCGTGGGGCTCGAATACCCATCATGTTCGTTGGCGTCAAAACAAGAGATAATCGTCCATGAAGTACGATGTAGTAATCCATCTTGAGCATGACAAGGCGATCCAGACCCAAATGGACGGGGTTGGCATCACCCACACCCTTGAGCAGGTGTTCGAGTGGGGTAACATCTATCAGCCCCAGAACTGCCGCTCCTTGAGCGTGGGCGATGTGGTGGAGCTGTCCATCCACGATCCGCTTGCAACCCTTGTCAGGTTCAATGCTTGGGGCGGCTGCTCAAGGTTCTTCCTGTGCTGCTCCGTGGGGTGGCGTGAGATGACCCGCGAGGAGTTCAAAGACTTCATCGCGCGGGACTTTCCATCCCGCTTGATGGATGCCCGTTCGCGGGAACGGGGGTTCACATGGGAAGATCAGCCGTCGCCCGCCTGACATTTGGATGGGCAAGGGCGTCAAAACCGAAACACCGAAGCCATGCTTATCTCGCACATTGACCTATTCAAGTCGGCAGAGGACGGAACCCTTGAGCGGAAGCGCCGCGCAGCGCGCAAGGCGTTCAAGGAGGCTACCGATGGCAAGGGGGCATTTCGTCTGTGGAATCTACTCTGCCCCCAGAGGCCATGGGACAGAAACACGGGCAAGTTCTCATCCAAAGTCTCGGTTATCCGCCTCATTGTCCGCGTGGAGAAGTTCGGCGGCGGGATGCGGTGCGAACACACCGTCAGGGGATGGATATATCCCAATGGTCGTGGATCATGGTCATCCGACCCTTCTGGCATGACCGATCTCTATGAAGAATCGAAGATCACCACGATGGGCGACCGTTCCAACGCTGATTGGGGCATCAAGCCCGATCTGGAGGAACTGCGTGGATACGCCCGAATGGTCATCGACACTCTGGGCAGCGACCCTCTCGCTGAACTGAAGTCTGCCGCCGTCATCAAGAGTCGAGTGAAGATCAAGGCATAGGGTTACAGGACTGTTCTTCATTCGCAGGAATGAAGTTGCAAGTTGTCGCACCGAATGCTAAAATCAATCCAGAAGCCCTCGTGGCGCAGAGGATAGCGCAGCGGTTTCCTAAACCGCAGGTCGTAGGTTCGAATCCTATCGGGGGCGTGTACCGAAAAAGAAGTGTCAGAGGAAACACTAATGCAGACGCAAAACACACCCACCGCAAAGCCTTCCAAGCCCGCACCGAAGCAGCCGCCCATGTGGAATGTCGTGCTGCACAACGACTCCGTGAATACCTTTGAGTATGTCATCCAGACTCTCATCACCGTCACCCGTCTGGAGCCTATCTCCGCGATGGACAGAGTTGTGGAGGCTCACACGAAAGGCATGACTGTCGTGGCGACTTGTCTGAAGGAACACGCGGAGTTCAAGAGGGATCAGTTGCAATCAAAGCGCCTAACGGCAACCATCGTGGAAGCCCCGTAAGGCGTCAAAACACAGGAAGCAGGGATATGCTCACCATCACCACGCTGAAGGACTCGGCTTACGGCAGTATCGGTCAATGGCTTTCTTCCGTCATCGACGGAGCGAAGTCGGACACGGATCAGGCAGAGATGGGCGCATCCATCTCCCTGTTCCTCGTTGAGAGAGGGCAAGCCCGCGCCCTCATCGGGGAATGGCAGAGGACGAATCGGATCATGTTCGTCTACCCAGACGGTCCCATGCTCACCGTCAGCCATGCAAGCGCGGATGACCTCTGCGCCCTTGCCAAGTCGAAACTGAAGGAGGAGGAGATGCCTGTCAGCTGCGTCATCGCATCCCTCATGGACACCACTTGGAGCGAGTGCGGAGGATTCAGCGAGAAGCGGGGCGAGATGACTGTCTCCATCCACTTCAACTTCGGATACCGCGCCCTGTCATTCGTTGGCATCGTCAGGAACTCCAGACCAGACGACGATGCCATCTGGATGATCCAGACGGATTCGCTTTCGGACAGCAAGTACGATGGTTGGTCGCGTTGGCTCACCCCTATTGAGACAGTTGGCGACGAGTAGGGCGTCAAAACCCAAAGACGGCATCCATGAGCCTCGCAGAAACCGCACAAAGCATCAATCAGGCGATTTCCAATGAACTGAACAGCAGGTTCAATGGTTGGACCGTGAGTCATTGGCTCCGAGATCAACCTGGATATTATGCACGCCTAAAGCCTTACTGCGTATGGACATCCACCTTCACGCGCAACAAGGTGTCTGGAAGTGTCCGCGTGGTGTGGACGCAGAACGGAAAGAACGCGTACATCCTAAAGGCTAACTGGACATTCAACCCCACCTCGTTCACGACCCGCGCCCACCGCGCCGACTTCATCATCGTGACGCAGGAGATGTCCAATAACGCACCGTTCGTGGAGCAACTCATGCGCGCGGAAATAGCGAACATGGGCGATCCCATCGAAGTTCTCGCAAAGAAGGCGAGAAAGTCCAAGACATCAAGTGCATGACACTACAATGGAGTTATCCCCCCAGCGAGGGGATGAACCCATTGGGCTTGCGGTCGCTGGACGCTTGAACAAACCATGAAGTACAACGGTACTCCAAACACAGCCGAGTGCGAGGCACCGAAGAAGGAATGCTGCTCATTCCTCGACCGGTGGCTATGCAAGGCGGGCGTTACACGCTCCCTTCTCATCACTCTGGCTCTGCTTCCGTTCTCATGGCAGGGAGTCGTCTGGATCAAGAACATGATAGTTCAGGTCTGGTCGCTCGTTGCCGACAAGATCGCGTAAGCCACTCCTCCACACGGGAAGGCGGTCAATGTCTCCGACTGCCTTCCCGTGTGCTTTTGCGGATGTAACTCAATGGCAGAGTCCCAGCCTTCCATGCTGGTTGTTGAGGGTTCGAGTCCCTTCATCCGCTTTCGGGGCGTCAAAACCGAGGGCGATGGTGCATGAGCAACACCGCAACCCCTATTGGCATGGACGCGTTTGAGAAGGCTTGGGATGACTTTCACGCCGCCATGAAGCCCCTTTCCGACCGCATCGGCTTCACCTCGTTCAAGGAATACAAGAGCATGAGCGAGGAAACGATGTGCTTCAATGCCAACATCACCCTCGACGGCAAGAAGGTTGGATACGCGAGGAACGACGGCCAGGGCGGGGAAACCGCGATCTTCTTCGATGATGTCTCCATGTGGGACTCCCTCAACGCGGAGATTCGCCGCCTTTGGAATGGCGATCCCAAGGACATCCTTGGACTCGAAACCTTCATCTCGTCCCTTGCCTCCGAGTTCGCAAGCCACAAGGATTGGGATGCGTATGCGAAGCGCGTAGTGAAGCGCGGAGGAACCGCCTTCCGCTGCGCGAAGGCAGAGCGTCCCGCCAAGACCTACCAGTTCGCCACGCTGAACAGCCGCAACCCCGCTTCCGTTCAGAAGGCGCGCAACGACCTCGTTTCGCAGGGCTTCGTCATCCTCGCGGAAGCCTGACGCGATACAATATGCAACGGGAGAGGGAGCGGGTGAGCCTCCGCGCCCCTCCCGCTGCACATGGCGTCAAAACAAAAAGAAGACTGGCATGAAGAACAAAGGCGACAAGTCCCAGTATAAATCCCTGATCGTCGTGGTGAACAATCTCGTAGAGGCTGTCAAGTTGCTGACGGCAGACAACGACCGACTTGAGGGTGAAAACTGCAAGTTGTCCTCGTACTGCAAGTTGCTTGAGGAGCAGATCGAAGACTTGAAGAACCGCCTAGCAGCGCTTCAAGAGACTGGAATCAGCAACGAAACCGCCGCTCAAGCGGCAGATTGACAGGAGAAGCACATGGACCTTCCATTCCACACCACCATCATGGGTCGCCGCTTCATCGAAGGAACGGTTCCCCAACTCGTTGAGAACATCGGGCTGCTGAACTCCCGCCTGACCGCCCTTACGCAGCAGATGGCGACCATGCAGGACACGGTGAACCGCATTTCTGCCGCCGTGGAGCGGATCGAAGCCGCCTCGCCCCGCAGCGATGAGGATAAGATGGCTGAAATCAGCGAACGGTAGCGGGAAAAATCGCGGGGAGAACTACAATGGCGTCAAAACCACGGAGGCAGCGCCATGCCCATCAGGAACCTCGGATACGCCTGTGTGAACATGACCCTCGGTGAGATCAAGCCCGCCTCCAAGCGGGTGTTCACCGACAGAACGCTCCGCATGGACGGGTTCTCCCTCCGCAGGGCAAGCGAACTCGCCCTCAAGAACGCAAAGGATCTGGTCAGGGTGATGGAATGGAACGCGGAGCATGGCATCCGCTTCTTCCGCGTGGGTTCGGGAATCCTCCCCTTCGCAGATCACCCCACTCTGGGCTATGGAGTTTCGGAGCTCGACGATGCCGAAACCATTGCTGCCATCATGGGTCGTGCGGGCAAGATCGCCCGCGACAACGGGATACGGCTCTCCATGCACCCTGGTCCCTATACCTGCCTCGCCAGTCCCATTCCTGATGTCGTGGACAAGTCCATCAAGTGCCTTCTCATGCACTCTGCCATTGGCGATCTGCTTGGCGCGGGATGCGACTTTCCCATAAACATCCACATGGGCGGCACTTACGGCGACAAGAAGGCTACCACCGAACGGTGGATCGCCGCCTATGATTCCTTGCCCACCGATGTTCGTTGCAGGATCACCCTTGAGAACGATGACAAGCCATCCATGTGGTCGATCCGCGAACTGATGGCGGTGCATGAGGGATGTGGGGTTCCCCTTGTCATTGACATCCACCATCACAACCTCCACGACGGCGGCGATAGCCTGCCTGATGCGGCGGCGATGGCTTTCTCCACATGGGAAGCCCACCGTGTCCCCAAGATTCACTACAGCGAACCACGGTCGCCCGATATGCCCCAAGCCCATGCCGATTGGGTCGATTCGACCATTCCCGCGCTCTGCCCTTCCCGCGAGTACGATGTGATGATCGAAGCCAAGCAGAAGGAGCGCGCCCTGCTGAAGTACCTGTCCCGAGCATGAGGCGTCAAAACATCGGCAGTCAGGGCAAGGAGACACCACTCATGGCACTTCACTACGACCTGTCCGCAATCGAGAACAACGCATCCGTGTGCTTCAAGGCTGATGGCGGCATGAAGCCCATCACGAGCATCATCATCCACTATATGCTCATCATCGACCTTCCCGCGATCACCCGCGAGAATGTCGCGGAGGCGTATGCCCGCATCGCCATGTACGAGCGGATCACTTCCCACCTGTCCAATGGAACGGACAACATCACCCTTGCCGATGTGGTGGCGCACATCGGACTCAAGACGAACACCTCCAACTCCTCCCGTGCGGAGTGGCTGAAGCGGGTGAAGGACTGGGTGAAGCGCGACTTGGACGAGATCCATTCCCGCACCCTCAAGGCTCTTGCAGAGCAGAAGTCGGCAGTCTGACCGAAGGCGTCAAAACCAGAGGATCACAACCATGCTGAACTACGACCTAACGGGCATCAACAACTACAAGGAACTTTGCTACGACGGCGAGGGCAGGGTCAAGGCCTCCACCATCAACATCGTGGGCTGTCTCGCGATCATCGACATAAAGGAGATCACCCGCGAGAACCTCCCCGAAGTGTGGACCCGCATCTTCCTTGCGGAGCGGATGCTAAACGACAACGCCGACCGCATCAGCCTTCAGGATGTCATCGCCCACATCGGGCTGAAGACGAACCTGTACGAGAACAAGCATCACGCTCCACGCGACCGATGGCTCAAAGAGATTCTGCCGAGTTTCACGGCGAAACTCATTGAACGCGCAGACAAGCAGCATCAGAACGCCGTCCTCACTCTGGAGTGGATGGTAGATTGAACTGCGACCGAGGCACCCTCCCCGCCCCGTGAAGTTGGGGGCGGGGTTCCTCGACGCACGGCGTCAAAACCGAAGCATCGAAGCCAAAGGAGAACCAAATGGCAAAGCCCAACGGATTCCAACTCGCAGGACACATCGGCGTGGATTCGGGTCAGGTCATGCTTATCGACCCGTGCTACATCAAGAAGGACTTTGAGTGCGAGTACGGCGACAGGCCCTCCCTCAACTACGCGGGTGCTTGCGAAGCATCCCTGTCGGACAGGATGTGCGGCAACTTCGGAGGCAACAAGCACTCCAACACGCTTGCGTTCTGCACGGGAACCACCCACGGCGACGGGGTGTACCCCGTGTATGTCAAGCGCAACCGTGATGGTCGCGTGACCGCCATGATGATCGACTTCGACTCCCCCACAGATGACGATGACGATGAGTGATGGCGTCAAAACGAAGGAGCCGCATGGCATGAAAAGCCTCTACGAGCAAATGGCATCCGCGAACCTGATGACGGCTTGCAATGTCCTCAACAAATCCATCAATGACAACGGTTCCTTCCTCTCACCGAGTCAGAAGAAGCACATCTTTGACTCAATCGTGTGCATGATCGAATCGGTGAGCGGGTCGAGCGTCCAGCGCGACTCCCTCGTTGAGTCGTGGGACTTCGTGAAGGAAGTGATGGGCGCGGTCGCGGGTTCCGATGCACCGCCCATTGAGATCGACATGGCGTTGGAATGCGTGGAGGAAGCCGTGCAGACGCTCCTCCTCGTCAACGCAACCACCTGAAAGGAACAAGCATGATTCTCAAGACCAAGCGTGGAATGTACGACTTCGAGATCGTGAGTAAGGACTTCACGCGGATGGAGTCCACCTTCGCGGAGCTCGACAAGCGGCTTCAGGCGAGGCAGGTGGGAACAGGATACTGCCTTGTCAGCGGGGAGCGCGACCATCACTTCGCCTGTCGAAGCGAGGTAGATGCGGACAGGATCATCCGAGCCTACCGCGCAGCCTTCAAGGGTCGCAGGGTTGGCATCTCCGTTTCGGACAATAACACAGAGGAATAAGGCGTCAAAACATCAGGAGCAGGCTCATGGCAAACTACACTACTGTCATCAGGCTTTCAGAAGAACTCACGGCGAAGGATCTTTCGGTTCTTGAGGAGCGCATCGGGTTGAACGATGCCACTACGCAGATCGTGGTGGAGGACGGTCAGGCGACCGTCGATGTGGAGGCTGAAACCGATCAGGAGGCAGATGGCATAGCCGATGCCATCTGTCAGTCGGTGCGCGAGATCGACCCCGATGCGGAGGTCGAGATGGTGACTCTCAACGACTCGGAGCAGGAGGATGAGGAATCGCCCGACAGCAAAGACGAGGACGATGACGATGACTGGGACGATTTCGAGGAGGACGAGGACGAGGACGAGGACGAAGATGAGTACGAGGAGTGATGGCGTCAAAACATCAGGAGCAACACCATGAGCAACATCCACCCCATCTTCGCAAGCACCATCAAGACCATGAGCCGAGCCTCCATCTTGGCGTGCCCGCACGCCATCTTTGAGCCTTCGCACTACCGCATCGACGGCACTTGCCGCTGCAACGACAGCAGCCATGCCGAGATGGGCGAGTGGGGCTACAAGTGGGACGGGAAGGCGTGGGTCGCCCCCGACGATGACCATTGACAACTGAACATGGCGTCAAAACAAAGCACCGAATGACACTCGACCGTGCGAGTATAAACAGAGCTTAGGCACGGTGCGGCAGGGAAACCTGCGTGCCCTCGCAGGACGCGCATCATCAGAGTGGACTTTGGCAGCCACGCAACACCTTGCAAGGTTCTGATGGACGCGAGAAAATGCCGTGCTAACGGCATCCGTGTGCGCATGAGGTAATGCCTCTCATGCGTGCTAGAGGGAATAGATACCCCGAGAGCGCAAGGGGACGCAAGCCGCGCAGCCGCAAGGGTCGCTCCCGAACGGAACAACTGCGCGGCTTGTGCATTTGAATGAGCGGCGTCAAAACCGAAGGACCGAAGCCATGAAAGAGTACAAGAACATTCACAACGCCCTGTCGAAGATGAGCGAGTCCGAACTGATCGCGGTCGTGGAGGCGGCTCGTGTCGCCCTCGCGGACGCGGAGATCGCGGAAAAGATCGGGGAGATGATGGATCTTTCCGACGCGGAGATCAATCATCTTCAGAACAAGTGCCACCAAATCATGCAAGGCAATGAAGCCTCGCCATACTGAAGGAGAGCAAGATGAGCTACGGACGCAATCAGGACGAAGGAATGAACGGCAAGACGGTCGCCCTTTGGAGTGTCGGCATCGGCGCGGTGGTACTCACCGTGGGTACGGCATGGCTCTACATCGCTCCCAAGTACCGCGTGTGGAGCGCAGAGCAGACGGGCATGGCGGAGTTTGTGCAAGCGGAGCAGAACCGCAAGATCGCCGTGCTTGAGGCGGAGAGCAAGTTGGAGGCGGCGAAGAGCCTCGCCCTCGCGGAAGTGGAGCGGGCGAAGGGAGTCGCGGAGGCGAACAAGATCATCGGGGAATCCCTCAAGAACAACGATGCCTACCTCCGTTGGCAGTGGATTCAGAACCTTGAGGAAGGCAACAACGCCGTCATCTACATCCCCACGGAGGCGGGGCTGCCCATCTTGGAGTCGGGCAAGCGGGGGAGCATCCCTTCCGATAAGTAAGTCATCTTTCTCCTCTGTCCCCTGCCGCAGCGCGAGGTATGCTGCGGTGGGGCGATTGCATGGCGTCAAAACCGAAATACCATTAGAACCATGCGTTTCCTCGAATACTACGTCTATTCCATCGACCGCTACGGAGATGCGGCAGAAAGCGATGTATTCACGAGGATCGCAGAGGCTCGTGAATACTTCTACGAGAGGTGCGAGGAGATATCCCTGCCCCTTGACCTCAACCGCATGGAGGAGGACGGTCCCGTGGGCTTCGTCCTTGAGAAGATCACGATGAACGGGGAAAAGACCCTGATGTGGTATGGGGATGCCTCCCTGATGGATTCGTGGGCGCATCCTGCGGATGCCTTCTTCGATCCTCTGAAGCAACTCGTCAAGGCATCCAAGCAGGGCGTCAAAACAAGGAAGGCAAAGGCATGAAGAACGACAATCCATCCAACACCGAAATCGTCTGCGGGGTCATCAGCCTCGCAGCCCTCCTTGTCGCACTCCTCGTACTCGCCGCCTAAAAAGGAGCATCCATGCCCAGTTTCATCGTCAAGATCGACGCACCCGACCTTCAATCCCTCGACAACGCGCTGAACGACGCGCTTGACAACGGATTTATGAGCAGGGACAAGAGCATCGACGGCTTCTACATCCTCGTGGAAGGCGTGAACAGCCTCGCCCATCTCCACACGGACGAGCATATGGAGCAGGAGCGGCGGGAGGCGAACGACCTCGCCAACACCATGCGTCTCATTCGGCTGTCCGAAGTAGGGAGCGGTTGAACCGCACCGCAGCCATCACCGCCGTCCTCGCGTGGACGGCGTTGTTCATTCCGCCCCGCCTTCGCCTCACGACCCACATCCCTCGCACCGCGATATGCGAGGCGTCAAAACCGGACGCACCTAACCATGCTTACCCTCACCAACCCGACCATCGACTACACCTTCTTCAACGAGATCAGCGGCAAGCGTGATTCGCGGCGCGTGTGGTACTTCACCAAGGACATGATGACCCGCGTGTTCAACCTGTCCAAGAGCCACGATTCCATGTGGCATAACTCCGCAGATATCAAGGCTGGCGCGTTCTACAGCCTCGCGGAGTTCGCCAACAAGTGCTACGCGAACGGAGCGGAAGGCATCCGCATCGTGCAGGATGATTCCCTGTTCGACCGCCCCGCCGCGCAACCGAACTCCTACTGGGGCGTGACCTTCGATGAGGCGACTGCCACCGTCAAGGTCAGCAAGGGCTTCATGCAAATCCTCATCAACAGTCAGAAGCCATGACACAAAGAGGACGGGGGAGAGGCAGCGAAGTTACCGCCCTCCCCCCTCTTTCCCATCAAGGCGTCAAAACACGGAGCACCGAACTATGATCACCACCACCAACATCAAGTTTGAGACTCACGACGGGCTGATCGCAAGCGCAGATGTTCTCTGCACCCTTGCGACGAAGGGCTTCTACGATGGACCAATCCATCAGGACTACCTTCGGAACACCCCGCTTGGGGCGTGCTATGTCCTCAAGGACAGGGGCTTCGATGCCTTCATCGACGACAACGACATTGCCGACCGCGCCATCCGCGTGACTGGTCAGGACGGTCGCACGGCTGTCCTCAAGTGGGTGGTAAGCGACCACGACAACGAGGAAGGCTACGAGGTGGTCGAAGTCCATCAGGGGATGTGGTAGCCATGCCGTCCCCTGCCAACCACCCGTGGGGATTCAAGGCGCAGAAGGCGTTGAAGGCGTCAAAACCAGAGGCTCCGAAGCATGAAGAACCAACACCAACTCGCCCGTCAGATCGCAAGCAGCCGCGCGCGGGAACTCCAAGCGGCGGGAATCCGTCAACGCCCGAAGGCGTGGGACGGTCGCAAGTCCCCCAAGCAAAGCCGTCAGGAGTGGCGGCAGCGCGGGGGAATGTGAAGAAATCCGTCAAGCGGGCTTGACAAGCAGGGGCAACCTGCTAGAATGCCTGCGCCAAACCTGATCTTTTCCCCCATGGGCTGCTGCGCGATTCGCTCGTGCGGCAGCCTTTCTTCTTGGGCGTCAAAACCGCGTCCAGTCGAGCAAGGAGACAAACATGGCAAAACTCTACGGAACGATGAAGGGCAGCAGCAACCAGACCGTGACTCGCACGGGGAGCCGATACATCGAGGCGGCGATCAAGAACTTCGGCTACTCCGTGTCCACGCACATCATGGATTGCGGCGGGGGCGACAAGGATATCGTGGACATCCTCCTCACCGACCTCCGCACGGGGAAGAACATCACGCTGTTCCACGGAACCTTTGCGGAGATGAACGACCCCATTCGCCTCCTGCAAATCACGGCGGCGGGAGCGAAGCCGTGAGCGTTCACATCGACGGCATCTCGCGCCAAATCTCCGCACTTCCCCACGACCACCCCGCGAAGGTTATCGGGGCAATCGCGGTCAACGGGATGTGGTTCATCAACTATGTCTCGCAGATCGACCCCGAACTCTATCGCCGCGCACGGGACTTCGCCATCGACTGCACGAAGATCGACGGCGTGATCGTGAGGGATGCTAACGGAGTCATCTCCGTGACCCCCGACGAGCCGAACGAAACCGACAGCGGCGAAGCCTTCTGAACGGCGTCAAAACCGGGCGGGGAAAAGCATGAGCAAGAGAACAAGCACATTCTTCCTCGTCGTGGGCCTCCTCGTGTGCCTCCTCCTCGTCGTGTCGCTTGCGTGGGGGACATTCTACTTCGCGTGGCGCGGAGGATGGTTCGGCATCGTGGCTGTATTCGTCGCCCATTGGGTAGGCTACCTCACTCACGGACTCAAGTAGGCGTCAAAACCGCAGGAGAACGGGCATGAGCAACAGCACTACCATCTCCCCCTCCGACATGAAGCGCATGGGTTTCGCCCTCCACGACCGAGGCGGAAGCCTTTGGTGGGAGCGTCAGCACCCGTCCGTCGCCCAACTTCGCTTCGTCGTTGCGGCGAGTTACAGCCTCTACGGCGAGGATGGCATCGTCCGCTTGCCAGCGGAGTGCATGACCCTGCACGGCGACGAGCAGGACGGCAATCCCGCCACCTGCCTCTTTGCGGGGCATTGCACAGGGGATCAGATCGGGCTTCTCGCCAACGAGATGTGCGCCATGACCCCTAGCGCGGTGCGGATCATGCTGATGGCTATGGCTTGAGGCGTCAAAACCGCAGGGGATAATCCATCATCGCGGCAAAGCCGCAAAGGACTACCGACATGAGCATCCCGACATTCGACTCTTTCTGCGCGGACGAGGACATGGACATTCTCACCCGTGAGCAGGTGAACGCCCTGCTCCTCACCGTCCACCGCTTCATGGCTTCGGCGGGGGATATCGCGGTGAACAACCGCTACCTCGCCATCCGTGGCGGGAACCTCGACTACTACGCAGGGCTTGAATACTCCTCGCGCAACCTTGCCTTCGAGGGCAGGGGCTTCAAGGTCTGGGAACTCAACGAGGACGGGGATTCCTGCAATGCCGCGTCCATCGCGGAGCGTGCGAGGAACCTCCTCGCGGGCAAGCCTCCCTACGGCGAGGACGAGGCAGAGGCGGCGTAACGCCCCTCCACGACGAACACGGCATCCCTGATCGAAAGGTCAGGGATTGCCCATTGACTTCAGGGCGTCAAAACCGCGGGAGGACAATCACCATGAAGCAGATCACTACCACCGTTCGCACCCTGCCCGAGATGAAGTCTGCCGTCGAGAGCGGCGAGATCAGCCGCACCGCCTACGAGCGCGCGTTCGACTTCTGCGCGCAGGTGAACACCGATCACGACTGGTGGGATGGAACCGTGGACACTTGGAAGAACGCTCTCGCGGAGATCGGCTTCAACGATGCCGACATCACCTTCAGCGGTTTCTACTCGCAGGGGGACGGGGCTTCGTTCACGGCTTCCCCCGATGCCGCCACCCTCATCCGTCTGTTCGGCAATCCTCCCGCGCCAAGCACCGTCATCGGCGCGGAGGACGGCAAGGAAACATTCGCCGCGTGGCTGGCGAACAAGGTGGGCGGCATCCGCAAGACGGACTTCTCCGCCCTGCTGCCACTCGCCGTGGAAGGCGAGGCGTGGGTGACTCTCACCCGAAACTCGCACCGCTACGCACATTCTGCCACCGTCGCGGTGGAAGCGGACTGCAATCCCCCCGAGCAGGGCGACGAGATGCACGACCTCGCGGACGCTGCAAAGCACGGAGGCGATATCGACTACCGCGCGGAGATCGGCTACTTTGAGAATGCCGTGAAGGAAATCTACCGCGACCTCTGCGCGGCAATCTACCGCGACCTGCGCGACGAGTACGAGTACCTCATGGGGGAGGAAGCGGTCATGGGGTGCGCGGAGGCGAACGAGTACCACTTTGACGAGGCGGGGAGAATCGCCTGCGCATGACGCGCGGGAAAGCCCCCGGTGGGGCGTCAAAACCGCAGGGTGAGAAGCATGGCTATCACCGACTCATCCTTCATCGACAACGCGGACGACGACACCCTGATCCAAGCCTTCCTCGACCTCGACGGGGACTTTGACCTCTGCGTCACGCAGGGCGACCGCGACCGCCACACGGAATCCATGCGGGAGCTCCACAAGGCAATTGAGGAGCGCGGCTACACCATCAAGACGGTTGGTCGCGGAGGATGGAAGATCACGAAGTGAAATCGGGCAAGGCGTCAAAACCGTAGGGATCAGATCAACAACCATGCGGCTCAGCCGCGAAAGGCTACCACGATGAGCAAGAAGAAGATCAACCTCAACGCGAAGTCCGCTGCTGCGAAGGCTCTCATTCAGGAGCTCGCAGACCTTCTCCCCAACAGCACGGAGAGCGGCGAGATCACCGCGACCGTTCGCTTCACGGCGAACACGGGCTGCGAGTACGATCAGCAGTTCACGAACGCCATGAAGCCGCTGCGCCTGCTCTGCATCGCGCTCAAGCGCATGGGCTTCCAGCGCGACGGCTTGGAGGAGATGGCGGCAGACATCGCCGCCATGAGCGAGGAGGAGTGGGCGGCGGCAGAGGAGGCTTTGTCCCCCGCCGTTACGGAGATGATGGAGCGGCTTGGTAAGCCGTACATCAAGAAGGTGGCAGGTCGCACGACCTACCCCCAAGTCGAGGGCGAAGCGACCCTCGCCTAACGAAAGGTAGCCGCGAGGGACGCGGGGCGAGTAGTGCCGCCCCCGTCCCTCGCTTTCCCGCCCGGTTGGGGCGTCAAAACCAGAGGATGAGAAGCATGAATCCCACCCTAGACTACCTCGGCATCGTGGAGAAGAACATTGTTCTCGACCTCGCGCGCCTCGCGCTCAAGAACATGGACATCTGCGAGGAAATCGCAGAGTCATATGACATGAGCGGAACGGAAATCTCCGACTTGCGAGATAAGTTGGGCGAGTAGCACCGTCCCTCGCTTTCCCGCCCGGTCGAGGCGTCAAAACCAGAGGATCGCAATCATGCAAAGCACTACAAACAACAAGCCCATCACCTACCCGCACCGCCTGATGGAAGCCAAGTGGGACGGCAAGACCCCCAACGGAACCGCCTACAAGGCGGGCGACAAGGTGATCTACTGCTGCCTCGCGCGCAGGATCATCAGCGTCTACCGCCCGCGCGAGGGGGAGACGAAGGCAGCCTAACGGCTGTCACCACGAGGCGTCAAAACCGCAGGAGAACGGGCATGAGCAACAGCACTACAAACAACATCCCCCCTGACGCACCCGCCGACTACATGCCCGACAACGGGCATGGAAAGCCCTCCCATCTCCGCGCACGAAGCGGGGGATGGGTCGCCACCCCGAAGGGATACCGCACCCGCGAGGATGGATTGCCCTCGCACAAGTATCTCCGCATCGACGGGGAACTTCAATGGGTGGAAGTCCCCTCCGTCGATGAACTGGAGGACATGGTGTACGACTCCGTCTGCGACAGCGTAGACGGCGAGACTGTTGAGCCCGACCACCCCCGCTCGTGGCTCCGAATCCTCGGGCTGATCTGATCCACCCCCCCCACGCGAGGCAGGGCGAGTAGTGCGCCCTGCCTCGCATCATTGCGCCCGGCTAGGGCGTCAAAACCAGAGGACGAGAAGCATGGCTACCACCACCCAAACCGAACATACTCACGCTAATGTCCTGTTTCACGATGAGGATGTCATCCTGATCGACGCATTCCACGAGGACTGGGATTCAGAGGTATTCTGCGCCCATCACACGGGATTGAACGGATTCGCGCGCGGTTATGTCCGCGCGACATGGGGCGCGGCTGCAAAGATCAGCCAAGAGGCGCGTTCCAACGACTACATCGTTGAAGTCGATGGTAGCGTGGTCACCACCATTCGCAATGTCATTTATGACCTTGCGAACGCAGAACAAGCCGCGTTCTGCGGCTACGGTGTGTACGCTAATCCTAGCCGCCCCCGCCGCGATCCCCATTGAAACCTCAACCAAGAGGACAATCGGTAGCCCGCCCGGCTAGGGCGTCAAAACCGTAAGATGAGAAGCATGACTACCGCCACCACCAATCTCCGCGAGGAAATCGTCAATGAAGTCCTCGCACGAAACTCGGATCGCCTCACGACTCTGGGGCAGGAACTCGCGTTCCATCTCGCCGTCCGTTCCTGCATGAAGGAACTGGATGGCAAGAGCGTGACTCGCCGCATTTGCGGCAAGGTCGCCGAAATCCTCGGATGGCAGAACGCCACCATCGTCCTGACCGATTCCGAAAACGCATTCGTTTCTTGGACGATCACCGCGTGGGGCGGCGAGTCGAATCGGAAGCACGACAACCGCCTCACGGCGTGGCTTGGCTCCCGTGAGGGGATGTATTCCCCCAAGTGCGTGAACTTCAAGGGTTGGGAAGCCAACTCCTGTGGCGTGCAGCGCACGCTAAACGCCATCGCGGAGCATAAAGCCGTGACCCGCGAAGGCGCGGAAGCCCTCGCGGATGCCCTGATCGCCGTCCACGAGGCGAAGGAACGGTTTGCCGCCCTCGCGGAAGGCTCCCCCGTTTCTTCCTACGCGGAGGAAGCCTTGAACAGCCTGACCTGAACGCGCGGGGCGGGGGCGAGTAGTGCGCCCCCGTCCCTCGCTTTCCTGCCCGGTCGAGGCGTCAAAACCGAGAGTGCAGAGGCATGGCTACCAGCAACAACATCTTCAACGCATTCATGTCGGCTCTCCCCGATGCCACCCTCGCCAAGCCGCACTACATCGTGCTGTGGAAGCGGACTCCGTTCTACGGGGGGCCCGAAGAGGGCGGCTGGTGGGGAAACGACGAAACCCCCGTCGCGTACCACCGCGTTTCCACCCTTGAGGCAGCGGAGGAACTCCGCAAGCAGATCGAAGCGGAAGCCGCCGCTCATACCGCCGAGGCTTCCCGCGCCCACGGCGAAGCCTGCCTGAACCAACTCGCGTACTGCGAGGCGCGTGGCATCGACGACTCCAACAGCGTCTACGGCGAGGATGACGGTGCGGAATCGTACTATGTGACGGTGCAGGAGGAAGTCCCCGAGGCTTCCCGCGGCGACCGCCACTATTCGTAACATCTTGCGGGGGCAGGGCGAGTAGTGCCGCCCTGCCCCTACGCTTTCCCGCCCGGCTAGGGCGTCAAAACCCGATGCACCGAAGCATGGCTACCCCCAAAATCTTCATCCCCGACACTCTCCCCGCTCCCGTGACCGTCCGCTACGGGTTCGCGTCCAACGCGATGGCGTTCCCCGCGGGAACGCCCATCATCCCCGCTGTGAATCAGCCGTGGAGCGACGATCCTGCCGATCACATCGTGGCATGGATCGTCACCGACGAGATCCCCATGACCGACTTGCAGCAGTCATGGGCAGAGAACTACGGCTTCCCCGTGTACCGCGACCAACTGGAACCGTTGACCGCCCTGCGCGCCGCCGCAGGGGAATGAACAAAGCCGCGAGGGACGCGGGGCGAGTAGTGCCGCCCCCGTCCCCCGGTTGAGGCGTCAAAACCCGATGCACCGAAGCATGACTACCAACAATGACAAGATCAACCTGACCGCTTCCCATGCCTGCAAGATTTGCCGTGGCAGCGGGTGGGTTCAGGAATCTCACGGCGAGGTTCTCGACTGCGAGTGCGCTTTCGAGGGTGCGCCCAACACGCCCGAGGCGCAGGAAGCCATCGACGCGGGACGGTTCACCGTCTCCCCCGCGCCCGAATACATCGCGGCGATGGAAGCGTTCAACCGCGCCTGCGAGGAGCAGGAAGCAGCCGATTATCGCGCATATTGGGAAATGCGCGCGGCAGAAGCAGCCGAGTCGAATGCCGAGTCGAATCCCGACGCGTGGATCGACAACGCCCTGCATTCAGCCTGTGAAGGCGATTGCGGGGACATGGAATGAACAACGGTTGGTAGCCGTGCGGGGGCGGGGCGCAAGCCCCGCCCCCGCTACCGTCCAAATCCAGGCCAGTTTGTCATTGATTCGCCTCACCATGGCGTCAAAACCCGAAGGTCAAGTGCATGACTACCACCACCTACAACACCCCCGTCGTCGGCTCCTCCTCCACATGGGGCAAGATCCAGTCCGTCAAGCCCATCGCGGAGGGCATCGACTGGATCACCACCGCAAGTCACGGCGGTTTCGTCGTGTCCCCTGCGCGGCTCGAGCAGATGCCCGAGAACCTGCGCAAGTGCTCTTTCACGCAGGACAATAATTTCGAGGAGGATTGTTCGTGGTGCGCGGTGGTCATCGCGTTTCCCAATCACTTTCCCGTCAACATCCTGCAGAACGCCCGTGAGTGCTACGAGGCGTGCTACAGGGCAAAGCACGGTTGGTAGCCGAGCAGGGGCAGGGGCGAGTAGTGCCGCCCCTGCCCATGCGTCACCTGCCCCGGTTGAAGGCGTCAAAACAGGATGCACCGAAGCATGGATGCCACTATCATCACCGCCACCGTTCCTGCGCCCGTCACGAATCAGAACGACTGGAAGGACAAGCCGACCGATCAGATGTCGGCTTCAGAGTTGTATGCCATCGCCATAACAAACTACGGCGACCGCCGCATCCCGTGCATCACGGAGCTCATGTGGCGTGCAGAGAAGGGATCGTGGTACAAGGCGGAACTCGACCGCCTCCGTGCGAAAGCGGCCGAGTAAGGACGATGCGCAGGGCGCGGGACTCCAGTCTCGCGCCCTGCGTCCTATTTCAGCCGCATGCCAACCCGCCCGGCTAGGGCGTCAAAACTGTAGGATGAGAAGCATGACTACCAACAACCACATCGTAATCGAAGGTTCGATGGTTCCCCTCGTTCGCCTCACCGCGATGCTCCGCGGAGCGGAGTTTGAGGCGCGACAGCGCGCGCAGGGGAGCAAGATGCTCGTCACCCGCGTGGGCGGGGGAGCCCTCGCAACCGCTCGTCGGGAGTTTGGGCTTCCGCGCAGCACAAAGCCCGATGCCGTCTGCGCGGTCATCCGCGCAGCCATCGCCGCAGAGCGAGCCCGCCTCGGACTCGCAGAGGAGGCAGAGGGCAGGTAGTCCCCTCGCGCCATCCGCAACCAACGCCCTCGCCTCCCGGCGGGGCGTTGTCGTTTGAACAGCCGCACCACCATGGCGTCAAAACCGCGATGGTACAGGCATGGCTACCACCACCATCTACAACCCCCACAACGACAACACCCCCGATGCCCTGCGCGCCGTCGCGAACAACTGGTACTTCACCAACGCGGACACGCAGAAGGTGCTGCTCCGCGCGGCAGCGGAAATCGAAGACCTCCGCATCCGCATCGCCCGTGCGGAGGCGCAGATCGTCGCCCTGTCGACCAACGACCACGGGCAGGGGTACGATTGACCGAACCGCAGGGGGCGGGGCGCAAGCTTCGCCCCTACAACCGTTTGCAGGAATCACGGATACGCCGGCCGGCGTATCCGTGATTGTGTCGCTGCATGGCGTCAAAACCTCGAGGGCATCGGCATGAGCAACTTCATCTACAACAACGCCCCTCGTATCTTCCAGACCCTCTCTCTTGTCATGATCGGATGCGTGATCGCGCATCTGATCGGACCCGCCGCGTGGCGAGGCGGGCAGCCCGCGTGGCAGCCCGTTCCGATCCTGGGCGGTTTCGCCGCCGCCGCCCTGACCCTCTGGGCAGGAATCTACATCTCCCGAGCCCGCGCTTGGGAGGCGCGCCGCGTGGCGGAAGGGCAAACGCGCAGCAACTAACGGTTGGTAGCCGTGCGGGGGCGGGGCGCAAGCCCCGCCCCCGCAACCGTTTGCAGCAATCACGGACCGGCTGGTCCGAGATTGGAGCGTCAAAACCGCGAGGGCAGAGGCATGGCTACCACCACCATCACCATCCTTCTGACCCCCCGCAAGTCGTGCGAGGACTGCCGCGGAAGCGGCTGGGTGCACGACCCCGTGCACAAGTGTGACATGTCATGCGAGTGCGCGCTGGAAAGTGCGCCCGCCACGCCCGAGGCGCAGGAGGCGCTCGACGCGGGACGATTCACCGTCCGCTGACCGAACCGCAGGGGGCGGGGCGCAAGCCCCGCCCCCACAACCGTTTGCAGCAATCTCGGACCGGCTGGTCCGAGATTGGAGCGTCAAAACCGTGAGGGCAGAGGCATGGCTACCACCACCAACACCACCAACACCACCACCACCACCACCACCACCACCACCACCACCACCGTGTTCGTCGTCATAACACAAATCTACGAGAACTACGGCTTCCACGATTGGAACGGGAAGGGCAAGTGCCCATCGCGTTGGAAGGCGAAGGGCGAGGGCAACTGGAAGGTCGCCGCCCCCGATGCGGACGCAGCCCTCGCTGCGTGTGCAGCACACTTTGCTGCAAACCCCGATTCCGATGCGTGGTCGGAATCGCCCATCTGCGCGGAACCGTGGGGAGAATGGTGCGCGGAGATCCGCGCGAGGTATCCCGCATCGTACGATGGGTACGGCGAATATCTTATTCGCCGAGCAGAGGAGAATGCCATCGGCTTTCCCCCCGCCGCATAAACCACCCGCAGGGGCGGGGCGCAAGCCCCGCCCCTGCAACCGTTTGCAGGAATCACGGATACGCCGGCCGGCGTATCCGTGATTGTGTCGTTGGGAGGCGTCAAAACCGTGAGGGCAGAGGCATGGCTACCACCACCAACAGCAACCGTCACCGTCCCCTGCGGGTTTATTCAAATCGCTTCGCGCAAATGGAGGAAACTCCCGAGGGGACATGGCTCGTCTACAATATCGTCACGGGTACGCCCATCGCTGAAGACGGGCATCCGTGCAACGGGGACGGTCGCTCCCCCCGTTTCTTCGCGGACTACGCTTCCGCCCGTGAATGCATGATCCTTGTCACGGAGAGATATCGGGGGATCGAACGGGGAAGGTAAACCCCTACCCTCGCAACGACTTGCAGCAATCTCGGACCAGCTGGTCCGAGATTGTCTGCTTGGGAGGCGTCAAAACAGTAGCAGCATCGGCATGGCTACCACCACTACCATCGTCGATTCCCCCGCCGCCGAACTCGCCGCCCTCGCGCCCGATGCCCACCCCACCCGTGGGCAGGTGATCGCGGGGCTTAGCCTCGCCGCCGCCCGTGAGGGCAGCGGCGGTTTCGTCGGGAAGATGCTCGCCCTCGTCACGGGCGGTCACCCGCTGTCCCCGAGGCAGCGCGAATGCGTCATCGACTGCGTGCGCCGCGAGGCGCAGCGCGTGCAGCGCGCAGCCGCGACCGCCGCCGCCGCGCGGATCGACGCAAGCGGCATCGTGCAGATGTTTACCCGCGCCGTTGAGAAGGGCGCGGAGCGCATCAGCGTAACCCTTGACGCGGCGGGCGGCATCCGCTTCAATCGCGGTCGCAACGGCAAGGTATATGTGTCGGATGTAGGGGAGTTCGGCTCCCGTACCGACTACGGGTACATCCCCGTTGGATCGTCCGAGATCATCCTGCGGGATGAGGTCGCGCCCGAGGTTGCCCTTGCGGTCGCCGCCATCGCCGCCGACCCCGTGACGGCTATCGTCCGCTACGGGCATCTGACGGGCAGGTGTTCTTTCTGCTCCCGTCCCCTAACCGATGGGGGTAGCATCGAACACGGCTACGGTCCGATCTGCGCCGATAAATACGGGTTGCCGTGGAACAGCGCGACCAATCGCGCCCTCCGCAGCAAGGTCGCGGAGGGGGCAGCGGAAGCCCCCGCCGACCCCGCTCCCCCGCAGGGGGAGTGACGGGGCAGCAAGCCCCCTGCGCCCTCGCCCTGCGCCCTCGCCCTGCGCCCTCGCCCTGCGCCCTCGCCCTGCGCCCTCGCCCTAGCGGCGGGGGCGTTGTCTTTGACGCAGGCAGGCAGGCAGGCAGGCAGGCAGGCAGGCAGGCAGGCAGGCAGGCAGCAATCACGGATAAGCCGGTCCGAGATTAGAGCGTCAAAACCGCGAGGTCGTTGGCATGGACATCGAGCACTACATCGACCTCCTCTCAATCCGCACCCCGCGCCGCTGACGAGCCGCGCGCAACGCCCTCGCCCTCGCGGCGGGGGCGTTGTCATTTGGCGATAACCTGGTCCCGCACGGGCGCAGCAAGCCACAGGGCAGGGGCTTAAGGCGTACCCCCCACCCAGGGGGTCTACATAGGGGTGATTTCCCTTTCTGGGGGATACCTTAGGCCTTCGCTGTTCACAGGCTTTTTAATCGCTCCATGGGGGCTGGCATGGAAAAAATCGGGGGGGCAAGGGGGAATCGCCTAAGCAGGGGATACCTTGCTGTGTCACCTAGGGGATACCTTTTTGTTCACCTACGGGGATACCTTTTTGCTCACCTAGGGGATACCTTAGGGACTCCCGAGCAATAATTTATTAAATATCGAGGTTGCGCTGAAGGGCGTGGCTAGGTTTATTATATAATTACATTCCTATGGGGGTGCGGGATGCAAGAAAACACTGGATCGGCGAGCGGTCAACTCATAAGTTACGGGATAGAGATAGGCTTCCTGATATCGGGGTTCTTCGGGGCGCTCCTGATGGTGTCGAAGAGCGCCTCGCAGAGGCTGGGGGCGACGGTGGCGTCCCTTCTGGCGGGAACCGCATGCGCGAACTACCTGACGCCTGTGATAATAAACTTCCTTCCAGAGAGCGTGCAGGGAAGGGGCAAGTACGCTGTGGCGTTCGCCATGGGGTTCATGGGATTGAGGGGACTGGAGATGGTCATAGAGAGGTTTCTGAGCGGCGGAAGGAAGAAGGCGTCGATGCTTCGTAAGAAAGGCAGCAAAAAAATCGGTAAGAAGGGTGCTGGGAAGGGCAACAGCAGAAAGGCGAGGAAGGGATGAGTTGGATAACATGGGTAAATCTGGCAGCGAACTGCGTGCTGACGGTGAGCTTCGTGGCGTTCCTGGTGTTCCTGCTGGGGAGGGAGAACGCCCTGATCCACAAGATGAAGGGATACCATCTGTGCCTCGTGAAGGTGGCCTTGAGCGTATGCGCGTCTGGATCCCTGTTCAATGTGCTGACGCTGAGTTCTCCTCCCGTGTCGGAGGTGGTGATGAACATGGGTCTAGCGATGATGTTCTCGTGGGCGGCCTGGTTCCACTACTATAAGTTCGTGAAGCCATTGCACGGCAAGGCGAAGGGCGGGGGACGGAGAATAAAAAAGGCGAAATAATGAGATATTGCAGAAGTTTAAGGAAGAGATGCATGTAAATAAAAGTACATGCATTTTTACTAAGCAAAAGGATGAAAGCAATGAAGATAAAACTATCAAAATCGGACTGGAAAGAAATAGGAACCAAGATGGGCTGGCTGAAGACAGCCCAATCTGGTACATATGGACTGGGAGAAGAAGGCGACTTTGGCACTCCAACGCCTTCTGGAGGACCAATGTCTTCTGGAGGACCAATGTCTTCGGAAAGCAAGCCTGTCAAAAAGCCTAGCCAGGCTCTGGAAGAGGCGGAAAGATGGGCTGGAAAAATATCATCGTATTGGGACGATGACGATGATTCTGGATTCTCCTACAGCATCGATCCAGCACTTGAAGCCTTGGAGAAGGCTGCGGAAGAAGGCGACGCAAATCACCCAATATTCGCAATGTGCCTTAAGAAGATGGAAAATCATGTGAAGGATTTCTGGCCGAAGCAGAAGGACAGGTACTACAAGCT